>JAEEGL013266945.1_pt1 | contig 25059 bp, 16 predicted proteins | sample 9134231 | NCBI WGS metagenome assembly JAEEGL01 (sample SAMN16246548, study PRJNA631951) | gut metagenome | biome: gut microbiome; feature: rumen; material: fiber-attached | host: Bos | place: Iran: Karaj | collected 2018-10 | reverse complement strand
TTGGTCGTACAGCTGGTATTGCGGGCCTGTTCACGGGCGGAATTCAGCGCGGGCAGCAGCAGCGCCGCCAGAATCGCTATGATGGCTACATGATTACGCTCGAAAAACTGATATCACTTGCTTATATTTGCTTATTCTTAATTCGGTGTTCATTGACTTGCAGGAAACAATTTATCATTTGATGACAGTAAATGGGAAATTATATGTTTCCCCGGTTCTTGAAAATTTCATAAACGATTGGATTTACCATAAATACTCCATTATTTCCTTTCCCCCCACGACTATCGTTCCAGCATAATGTGGTCTGATCCGGAACGGATCTTGCAGAAATTTGGCAAAGCCAAAACCTTGATTTTCTCAAAAAACCCAGTCGAATTATTGTCCGTGTAACGCGGTGCTCATTCCAACTCCAGTTTGCCATACTGACGGATGAGATGAAAATCCGAAATCTGAATTGCCGGAACGGTGCTGTTTTCCTTGAAAGGAAGCCAACGGGAATAATTCTGCCTTGCCACCAGGAATTGCCAGGAATGCCCCGGACGAAAACTTGAACCATATTGTTCAAAAGTTTTCAAAGGCAGTTTGAATTCTATACTCCACCCCAGATCCCGGGTTTGCCAGTTATTGAACTCGCCGTCAATATGGGCTTTCACTTCAAATTCCGGCAGCGGCACATCGCTGTCCGGCAGAAAAACATAAGATCTGGAAGGGTAGAAAAATGTAGTTTTCAGTTCATTCGGGGTTCCATACAATTCCCAGTAATAAGTATCGTCGGCAGGTTTGAAAAAGAGCTCAATGGTATCACCCGTCGAATAGAGGTGCGTCTGATGCCGCGTCCCCTGCTGAACCACATCGGAATCTTCCATATCCACTCCGACATAGAGATAATCCTCGCTGTGCAGCATGCGGACATTTCCTTTTTCATTGAGTTCGGGTCCCAATTCTTCCGGACGATCCCCGATCCGGTTCAGAGGCCAGATATCCGCTTTCTTCCATTCCGGAGAACGCAACTGCCCATCAAGTTCGAAATCATTGCATTTCCTGACTCGAAAATCCATCATCACACCTTTCTTCAAATTATGTTTTGCAGTTTCAGCGGTCAGGCAAAAAAACAGACAGCTGAAATTTTCCAATCCTTCCGCAATTTTAAAATATCATCTTTTCAAAAAAATTCAAGCATCCGACCCCGGCTCTCCCCACGAAAAAAGATCAATTCGAAATACCCTGGCGAAAATGCAGAAAATGGCAATAAAAACGGAAAATTATTCAATTGTATTCAACTTGAATAATCAATTTCCGGAAGTATAGGTAATACCCAAAAGCCATTATTCTAAGGAAGGAGCCGGACGATGAGTCTCATTGATTACATTATCATTATCGTTCCCCTGACATTTGTCATCGGCATGGGGGTCTACTGCAAAAGGTATATCAAAGGCGTTTCCGACTATATCTGCAGCGGACGGCTGGCCGGACGCTATGTGATCAGTATGGGAAACGTGGCGACAGCTTTGGCCGTCATCACTCTGATCGGGTATATCGAGGCGCATTACAAGACCGGGTTCGGCATCCTCTTCTGGAACAATATCCTGCTGCCACTGGGCGTCCTGATCAGCCTGACCGGGTTCTGCAACTACCGTTTCCGGGAAACCAAGGTGCAAAGCATGGGCCAGTTTCTGGAGATGCGCTACAACCGGACTCTCCGGTATCTGGCGGCGGGGCTCCGCTCGTTTGCTGAGCTGCTGACCAACTGCATGTGCCCGGCGCTCGCGGCGAGGTTTATGATTTATTATCTGGATCTGCCGCAGGAACTGGTTCTGGGACAGGTCCGGATTCCGAGCTTCTTTCTGCTGGCTTCGTTCATGATCTTCCTGTGCATCCTGATCTGCTGGCTCGGAGGCAGTCTGGCACTGACCGTCACTGATACGATCCAGGGATTCCTGTGCTATCCGCTGCTGATCGTTTTCACCGTTTTTATTCTCGTCAAATATCCTTGGAGCGAATGTATTGCCCCGGTGCTTAAAGACCGCGTAGCCGGAGAAAGTTTCCTGAATCCGTATGACATTTCCAAGCTCAGGGATTTCAATTTGTTCGCCCTGGTGGTGACCTTCTACGGAACGATCGTCAACTACGCGAACTGGATCGGGTCCCCCGGTTCGACCAGCCCGCGCACTCCTCATGAGGGGAAAATGGCCGGCATCATGGGCGCATGGCGCGGACAGTTCAACACCCTTTTCTATGTTCTGATGGTCATCATTGTGCTGGTGACTTTGAATCATCATAAATTCGCCGGAGAGGCGAAAGCCATCCGCGACGATCTCAGCCGCCAGGTCCTGACCGAAGTCCTTCCGAAATCGCCCGAAGTCCGTCAGAAGATCATTTCCGAACTGAAACAGCTGCCATCAAGCGATCATAAGCCGGGCGGCAAACGGGTGCAGGACGCTCCGCTTTCCCATGACCGGAATCTGGACACGCCTCACCTGCAGACCGTCCACTCCGCGCTGAAAGATGTTCCGGGCGGACAAGGGATGTATCAGAAATTCTTCACGCTGTATCACCAGATGATGATGCCGGCAACCATGCGGAAAATGCTCCCGGCCGGACTGCTGGGGATGTTCGCGCTTTTTATCCTGCTGATGATGCTTTCCACGGATGATTCAAGACTCTTTTCCTCCGCCGTTACGATCATGCAGGACTGCGTGCTTCCGTTCAAAAAAGCCGGATTCACACCGCAGCAGCATGTCAAGGCGCTGCGTCTGGTGGTCTGCGGATGCGGGCTCTTCTGGCTGGCCGGATCGTTCTTCATGGGGCAGATGGATTACATCAACATGGCGGTGACGATCATCTGTTCCATGTGGCTGGGAGCGGGGCCGGTCATGCTCTTCGGACTTTACAGCAAGTTCGGCAATACGGTCGGCGCGTTCTGTTCCCTGATCACAGGGGTGGTTTTCGCGCTGCTCTGCATCACCGTGCAGAATTTCTGGGCCTCGGACATTTATCCGCTGCTGGTCCGCAATCAATGGGATCTGGCGTTCGGACAATTCCTGGCCAACTGTTCGGCTCCGTTTGAACCATGGATCGTCTGGCGCATGTCTCCGCACAAATTCCCGATCAATTCCATGGAACTGAGTTTCATCAACATGCTCCTCTGTCTGGTCATGTATATTGCAGGTTCTCTCATCACCTACCGTGGACCGTTCAACCTGGACCGGCTGCTTCACCGCGGCATTTACAACATCGACGGGGAAAACAAGACCAGGGAGAAATGGTCGGTCCGGAATGTCCTTTCCAAACTGATCGGGATCACTCCGGAATTCACCTTGGGCGACCGCATCATTTCGTGGAGCGTTTTCTTCTATTCGATCGTTTTCAATTTCTTCATCGCCTTTGTCGGAGTCATCGTCTGGAACATGTTTGCCCCATGGCCCATTGAATGGTGGAGCAAATATTTCTTCGTGATCTTCCTGCTGATTCCTGCCTGTGCTTCGGCGGTTTCGGTGGTCTGGTTCACCTGGGGCGGCGTCATCGACATGCGGAGGCTGTTCCGCGACCTGGCCAACCGGGTCGACAATCCACTGGACAACGGCATGGTTGTCGGAAATGTTTCTTTGAGCGACAAGGAGGAATTTGAAAAACGCGAAAAAGCGTTGCGGGAAAAACCGGAGGCCGGAGCGGATGCGGACGGGAACCGGCAATGATGTGCGAAACAAACACTGTTCATCCATAACACAATTGAAAGGGAAACGATGAAAACAGCATGGTTCAAAAAGAATATTTCTCCGGAAATCGGTTCATTTCTGGCGGGATATGACATCAACGACAAATCCGTTGCGAAGCTGGACGACCTGTATGCCTGCGGCTTGTGTGCCGATGACGGAAAAAACAAAGTCCTGCTGATCAGCCTTGACCTGCTCGGACTGGACGGCTGGTATATCCGGAAAGTGCGCAAGGCTTGCGCCGACGTCCTTCATGTTCCCGAAGATGCCGTCCTGCTTACATGCACCCATAACCACACGGGACCGGAAACCCGGACCATGGCTGCTTATCCAAAGCAGTTGAACCGGTCGTATTTGGAAAAACTGGAAAAAACTCTTACAGATGCCGCGGCAGACTTGAACGATTTTCGTGAATGCGATGTCTATTTTTATTCCTGCCAATGCGATGAGAACCGCAACCGGCGCTATACCTCCGGTGACAACCATGCCACATTCACTCCCCATCGCAGGGAAGTTCTGCCGTCCGCCACACAGTTTGCCGACCAGGAACTGGGCGCAGTCTTTTTCTTTGATGCCGAAACCAAACTGCCCTGTTATGCGATCGGCAACTATGCGGCCCACCCGCTGGCGGGACACTCTCCCGGATTGGGAGGTTTGCGGATTTCCGCGGATTTTCCCGGTGCGTTCCGGGATTACATCACATCCAATACGGGTGCGGAAACCATGTTCGTTTCCGGTGCGGCGGGGGATTTGGTCCCGAAAGAGGATGAACTGGGTGACGATGCTTCCCGGGGTATGGGGATCCGGTTGGGGAAACAGGCTGTCGGCGGCATGATCGAGTCCCAGCGCAATCCGCTGCGTTACGGAATGCCGGATGCAAAGGCCGGGTCCTGCATCAGAACTTTTACCGCAAGGCTGCGCAAACGTTTTGCCAATCATGCCGAGTGTCTCCCGCAGGAATATATGGGCAAAGATGAGGTCTCTTTGGAGATACAGTGCGTCTCCATCGGAGATATCTGCTTTGTCGGTGTGCCTGGTGAACTGTGCTGCGAACTGGGGCAGGAAATCAAATGGCACAGTCCTTTCCGCCGCACGTTCATTGCATATAATTCCACGGCCTACATGAGCTATATGGGGCCGGCCAATTTCCTGGTGGCCGGCGGATATGAAGCCGTCAGCCAGCGTTTTTCGGCAAAAGGCGGACTGGCTTTGCTTAATACCGCTGTCGACGCCATGTTTGAATTGCGTGAAGCAATTTATCCGTCGGAAGGAGAGCCTTATCCGGACCAGTGTTCCGGCGACATCGTCAATATCCTTCCCAACCGTTGAAGACAGCCGGTTTCACCGGAGATTGCCGGAATGTCGTCCAATAAAATCGGAATATTATTCAATGACCGGAGGGTTGCATTTTCAGAAAAAATGGTTATAATTGATAATCGAAGAAACGAGCTGGAAGTTTTAAGCAAACCCGCGGAACGTAAGTTCTGCAGATGCTGCCATGCTGAGGCATGAAACAGAAAAGGAGAGAAAAATGAATGTATCAAGGATGAAAGACAAGATGAAAAAGAAAGCCGCATTCAACTCATGTTTGAAGCATAAAAAGATGTTCAGTTTTACATTGATAGAGCTCCTCGTTGTGATTGCCATCATCGCGATCCTGGCAGGGATGCTGCTGCCCGCCTTGAACAAGGCCCGCGAAATGAGCCGCAAGATCAATTGTGTCAGCAATCTGAAACAGTTCGGAGTTGCGTTCCATATGTATGCGGACAGCAACAATGGATATTACCCGCCGTTCAATAGATTCAGTGTTGAAGAGGGAAATTTCAGTGAGTTTGGCGTAAAAGACGGAATAAAATATACTTGGGGGATGCTGTTGTATGAAGGAGGACATCTGAAAGGAGGAAAAATATATTTCTGTGAGACCAGCCGTTCCCTTGTCACAAGAAATCTGCCATCCGGAAATGTTTGGAAATTGTATTATGCCGGCTCAGCAAGCCTGTATAATGGCTATCCCCAAGCTCTTCCGCATAATACCGTGGTTTCCTCTTATGGGTATAATAATGATTTTATCGGCAGCACCTACAAACCGGCCTGGCCTTCTTATATTGGAAACCGCAGAGCACCCATTAATGTCAATCAGATCCGACGAAATGCAGTCGTTCTCGCGGACCATACAATACGAACTGAAAATACCTATTCCAGCGGACATGCTCTTTTCGATGGTTCCGGACTCGGCGCAGTAGCAGATATTCATGGTGGGTCGTCTAATATGGTCTATACTGATGGTCATGCTGATTCGGAAAAGAATTTATTTTACCGTTTGAGTCATTGCGGGTCAGGATTGTCCCAGGAAAATTACCTGGGATCTTACTTCAATCCCTGGAGAGGAGACGCTTATTGGACCGCGCCTTGATAAAAAAAATAATTTCGGAATTTGTCAATACGAAGAAAGGATTTTAACGATGGCTGTCTATGCATTGAAACGAATAATCTTTATCTGCAGCGTGCTTTTAACCGGATCTTGTGCAATGACTGCAAATACGAATACAAAGCCTGAGAAATTGAATTATACAAGAACTGCGGAAAATTTGAACTGGAATCATCCCCGTCCGGGAAAAGCCCTGCCGAAAATCAAAGTTTATGCGGAAAGACAACCGTATTATCCGGCGCAGAATTTTCTGAACTGCTGGATAGACAGGCCGCTGTTTGAAGATGTTTCACTGCGTAAAGGGAATGTCGGGAAAAATGGTTTTTTGAAAGATGTGGAAATCGCGAAATCCTACGGGTTGGATGGTTTTGCAGCAATAGCTTATGAATCAATGCATCGTGCCCATCTGAAATATCTGCAGGAGGAAAACATAAAAAACTATGAACATGCCTACATTATTTGTTCAGGAGAAATTTCCAGCAATTACTACAAAAGAATGCGGAACATGATGATTGATGCGGGGAAAGCACCGCATACGGCTCGAATTAACGGAAAAATGGTCTGTTGGAATTATGGAAGCAGTTCTCCGCAAAGTCTCGCGCTTTTGCGGAAATTCATAACCAAACTGCGTGCGGATGCGGAAGTGCCGCCCTTCCTCATCATCGCCCAACTTCCCTTCCTGGAACTATACAATACGGTAAACAAAAAGACCAGCAGCGGTCAGGAAGTGTCGAAAGAAGATATTGAACAGTTCAGGGCAAAAGTCAGGGATGCCTTGACCGTTTATGACGGCCTGCAATTACGCTGTTTTGAATTTTACTCAAATAATATGCAGGGTGAATATCCTATTCATGCATTGCCCACTGATCTCTGGGGCAAATACATTCTTCCGGTTCTCCGGGAAGAATTTGCCAAACCGGAACATAAAGGGAAACTGCTTGGACTTTATGCCAAGCAAGCTTACATCAATCATCTTCGTGGAACGACCATAGGACAATACGGGACGGAACATATCCGGACGTTTCTTGGTGAAGCGGCGAAAATCAGTCCGGACATGATCATGCTGTTTGAATGGAACGAAGCCAACGAAAATACCTCATTCCAGCCGACTGTCTCAAGCGGACGGACATTGGAGCGGCTGGTTGCTTATGCTCGCTCCTGCTATGACGGGACCAGACCGACACCTCGTCCCGGTGATGATGTTTCCATTCCGAATCTGGTTTTAAGTGTTCCCCAGTGCATTCGGATCGGAGAGATCCTTCATCTTGAACTGCTGAATATTCCCGACGGAACATTCAGCGGAGAAATACAGGCATTACTTCGTCTGCTGGATGGAGAAGGGAAAACATTGTGTCTTCTGCCGATGGAAAAAATCGATGCGTCCGGCCTGCGTGTCGTGACATGGCGTTTCCCCGCTGAGCAATTTGCGAACGTTCAGTCGATAAACTATGAACTGGAAATCCGGCATAACGGAAAAACCGCTGTTTACAAAAACTTTGATGCGACCCGGATCAATCCGACCAGCAATACTCATTATCTTTACAGCCGCATGCCTCTGCGTGAGGCCCTGATGCCTAAAAACTGGACACTTCATGCCGCCCCCCAGAAAGACGGTTCATATCTTGTCGACGCTACGTTCGAATGCGAAGAAGATCTGGCGTCGCTGGAAATTCTGGACAGTCCTCAGGAGCTCTATTCCCTTGACCGGACACATGAATTTGACCCGGACAAGGAAGCGGTTTTCCGCGGCCGCTATACGACACTGCGCCGCATGGGAAAACTTTCCGGCAGATTGTCCGTTCCCGGCTCGACCGGCTGGCATCTGCGGTCGCTGCATGCAGCTTGGGAACAATTTGCTTCCGGTCTTATGGTGAACCACGAAATGCGTGTCAATAATCTCTTCGCCGATGGGAGCAGCAATTTCCTGTTGGGAGTGCCATTGTCCGAACTGAAAAAGAATTTATCCTTTGTCATGAATTACAAGGGGTTTCCGCCTATCTCTTTTGACCTCACGCAAGTTTTGAAAGAAGGCAGACAGGCGAAACTGCTGGCAAACAATGTGATGGTTGAATTGTACCGCTCGGACACTCTGGCAGATTATCCGCCGCATCTGAATGCAAAAAGAGGGAAAATCCATACTGTGATCCGCCCGCTTACCAAATTTCCGCAGATTCAGTTGCGGGCCGTCACCAAAAGCGGCAAGATTTTCCGCAGTCCTGTCCGGAGTCTTCGTTCCGCAAAAGGACAGGTTGAGCCTATGATCATCTGGAGTGAAAGTGCCAAAAAAACGGTGGAAGTATCACTGTCCTCTGCCCGGATTCCGGATTTCAATGCCGTTTTCGGTCCGGAAAAAGGGCTTATTATGGCCACCACGGAAGCTCCGGCTTGCTGCATCACTCTCGGAGGAGCCTGGATTTATCGCGGAGGTTCTCCTGTATATGGAATTCAGATTCCGGGGAACAAGATTTTGCCGAAGGATTTTGTCTGCTGTGATCCCAAATGGATTCAGGAAGACGGACAGTGGGTGCTTCGTTTCGACGGCAAGGGAAACTACCTGGTTCTGCCGCGGGAAATGATTCCCCGGTCGGCGCCGTTTACGTTCGAATTTGAAATCAAACGAGACACCGGCCATAATGAAGTCCTTCTCCGGACTGGTGATTTTGAACCCTGCGGGCTGGAAATGATGATTGAGAATGGCATACTCAAGTGCGCGTATTTTTACGGACCTTCCGGGATATTCCGGAAATTCGATACTGAACTGAAAGTCCCGGTCAACGTCTGGACCAAAATCAGCGTCATCAAAACGGTGGACAAAATCACCTTCGCAGTAGATGGCAAAAGCAAAACTTTCGATTTTTCCGGGCGCGGCAAGTTCTATTTTCAGTCGGCATTCGGTGGACATGCAGCGAATAGCAAATGGATTTCTCCCGATTCCCATTTCTTCAGTGGAATGCTCCGCAAGATGCGGGTCCGTCATAACAGCAAAAAAGAAATCGAATGCAAATAAGAATTGATCATGAGGATTCTTTCTTGCAAAAAGTCACTTATAGAAAGGATTTTGCATAATGAAAATCAAGTTCGGCGTAATCGGCGCTAATCCCCAGCTTCGGGCCAGTTTCATTTATTTGAATTTCCCCGGGGAAAAAGCGGAACTGGCCGCGGTTTGCGACCACGATCCGGAAATGGTCGAAGTTTTCCGGAAGACTTATCCCGATTTCGCCAAGGTCAAAGTCTATTCCGATTACCGCGGGCTGGTCGAAGATTCCGATGTTCAAGCGGTTTTCATCGCCGTTCGGGATCAGTATCATGAAGAGATGGCGGTTGCCGCACTCGAAGCCGGCAAGGCCGTCTATCTGGAAAAACCCATGGCGATCACCATCGAAGGCTGCGACCGTATTTTGGAAACCGCTTACCGCACCGGGAGCAGACTCATGGTCGGACACAACATGCGCTACACGGATTTCGTGCTCAAAATGAAGGAGATCATTGACTCCGGCGTGATCGGGGAGATCCAAGCCGCCTGGTGCCGCCATTTCATCAATTACGGAAGCTGCTATTTCCGGCACTGGTGCTCCGAACAGAAAAACTGCACCGGACTGCTGCTGCAGAAAGGGGCGCACGACATTGACATCATCCACTGGCTGTGCGGCGGCTATACGGAACGCGTTTCCGCCATGGGACGGCTCTCGGTTTACAACCGTACGACCGGCCGCCGGAAAGCCGATGAAAAACCCGACCGCAGAGTTTCGTTCACGGCTGCCTGCTGGCCGCCGCTCGAACTCAAGGGGCTCAGCCCGGTGATGAATGTGGAGGACCATTCCATGCTGCTGATGCAGCTTTCCAACGGAGTTCAGGCATCCTACGAACAGTGCATGTATGCTCCGGACACCGAACGCAATTATACTTTCATCGGCACCCGCGGCAGGGTCGAGAACATTGGCGATTATCACGGCAAACGGGAGATCCATGTCTGGACCCGCCGCGGTCTGCGGAACGAACCGGATATCGTTTATCACTTGAAAGATGTCAGCGGCACCACGCATGGTGGTTCGGACGAGATCATTCTGGAAGCGTTTTTCGATTTCCTGCTGAAGGATCAGGCTCCGTCGGTTTCTCCGGTCGCCGCCCGCAATGCCGTAGCCGCCGGAGTGCTTGGCCATTATTCCATGCGCAACGGCAGTGTTCCGAGGGACATTCCCCCGCTCCGTCCCGAGCTGGTCGATTATTTTGAAAACGGACAGCATAAAAACGGGAAATAATATCATGAAAAACTATGCGCATGTTTCTCTGATCCGCAGTATTCAGCAGCCTGATGAAATCTTTTAGCATCAGGCATAACATCAATAACCAAGAAAGGTAAACATCATGAACAGCCAAACGATCAAAACGGGACTCCTCCTCGCCCTCTGCGGAACCATCACGGCTTTTGCAGTCGAACTGCCCATCAACGGGAAATTTGCCAAAGACGACAAGGGCCAGCTGTTTTACTGGCGCCCGACGATTCCACGCAAAACTGTTTCCATTGAGGTCATTCCCGCTTCCGATAAGAAGAACAACGCGATTCTCATCGAAAACGATAATAAGAGCTACGGCATCAGTAATTCAATGATAAAAATCACAGCTTATAAAACGCTGCATTTTTCCATCCATGTAAGAGGCAATGGCGGTTTTGCCGCACAGCTTAATTACTACACGGAAAAAGGGAAATATATAAGCACAAAGGTTTTTTTCGAAGGAAGAGCAAGCAACGATGCTTTTCAGAAATTCAAGGGCAGTCTTGACATTCCGGAAACTTTGAATGACAAGAAAGTTGCCTTTGCAGCCATTGGGCTGCTCACTTTCAAAAATACCCAGCTCATTTTCGAAAATGCAGTTCTCTCTGCGGATGAACGCTGAATGAATTGATTCCGGACGGTTGAACCAACCGTCCGGAAAACAGGGTTCCCGAAATTAAATTTCTGTATTCCACAGAATCCCGGAAGAACTGGAAAATAACTCACGGCATTATTGGTTAAAGGAGTTTTTCATGTTTTTTCAGCGCAGCATTCTGCTGAATCATCCCACAGGATGCAGGAAGAGCCGTCTGACTCCGAACAGTTCTCTCACATTCGATTTCCAGGTTCCGGCGCGTGACATAAAGATAAGTTACGCTCTGCGGGTAAGCGGGGAAACCGATGAATTCTGGAAATGGAGATGCGAAAACGGGAATCCCTACTGGCTGGCGGAAACCATTGAGGACACCCTCGTTCGGGAAATCTTTCCGGAAGAGAATTACGCATTGCTCCTTTCCGGAGAAAACGATGAATTCGGACGCAATGCCTGGATGCTGCTGAAATCGGGGACATTCCAGCCGGGTGTCGAATACAGTTTCGAGGTGTTTGCCCGGAGCGAGGACCTGATCATAGCCGAGGACGGAGAAGCCGTCTGCGAACTGGGGATCTATCTCCGAAAAGAGGGCCGTGCCCCGGATGATGTTTACGATCTTCCCGACAAGCTGATCCGGTTGAACGCAGCACCCGGAACGCATGAATCGGAAAAACTCACGGAAACGTTCATAATGCCGGAAGATGCGGTTGCACTGCTGATCCGCATTGGCTATCGCCGGGCTTCCGGGAAAGTCTGGTTCGGAACGCCGCGTCTGCTGACTGACGGTCAAGACTCGCCGGTTCCGCTATTTGACACCACCCAGTATCATTTCCCCGAGTTCAACTGGCTGGGGGAAAATCTGGACAAACGCTATGACCCGTGTTTTGAAATGCTTGCGGACGGGAAGAGGTTCTTTTACGGGAAAAAATACAATCCGATCTACCGCAGACCGGATTTCACGGTGGATCTGCCGGAATTGCAGCCGGGAAAGCATACTCTCACGATCCGTCTGATTGCGGATTATCCCAATGCGCCGGGTTTTCTGCTGTTTGGCCTCGAACTTCTGGAAGAGGGAGCCGACACCTTCGAAATTCTGGCCTCGCCGGAATTTTTCCCGGAAAATACGCCGTGTCCGGTTCTGATCCGGACCAATGAGGATAACGTAACGATCGGAAATGCATTGTTTGCGAAACGCGGTTTTCACGTGCTGACGCTTCCTCCGATGGAGGCAGGCGGAGCGCGGCAGATCGAACTTTGTTCGGGAACTTGCCGCCGGACGGTGGAAATCCGTTCGATTATAGCAGGCAAACCAGACGGACTGCGGCTGTCGACCAGCGATGCGGTTTTCATTCACCAGAGTCCGGAAGATTTTCTCCGTTATCTGCAATGGTATGCTGGGAACCGGATCGGGAATACCTTGCGTTTCCGTCCCTGCTGGCGCTGGAGCGGTTCGCGCTCGTGCGATCAAGCTGCCTGGGAAACCATTCTGCCTCTGCTGCGGGAACTGAAGATGGATTATGTCCTGCAAGTGGATGCGCGTGAACTGCCCGGTAAAAATGCCAATCCATCCGATAAACTTTTGGCCGGTCCGGGTTATCTGGGACGGCAGGCGCATGAAAATGACGGTGCATTTTATTATTGGGGCGCTAATGATTATGCAAATCCGCCGCAGCCGGTTTCGGATATACTTGCCAGGTCGGTGGACGCGGGCGGGATCCAGCCGCATATAAGGCCGCCGCGGAACGGAAACCGGAGCTGGAGATTTTTTGATCCGACCAATGCGGAGACCATGGAGGAAGCCGCCGATGAGTTTGTAAGAAATCTGGCTGCCAGCCGGGGGGAATCCACCCGGCATTCAGGGCCGTCGCCGCTGTTCCGGTATTTCTTTCAGGCAGGATATGATTATCTGGAAACCGAGCAGATGTATGGACCGGAAGAACCGTTGCTGGGCGCGGTCCGGGGAGCATCGAAAGCCTATGGCAAAACGGAATTCGGCGCGCATCTGGCCACACAATGGAGTTCCGCCCCGCACGATACGGCGGAACATGCGGAACGCTATTGGCTTTCATTGTGCGACTGTTATCTGCAGGGTGCGACCCAATTCAATATTGAGGAAGGTCTCTGGAGAATGGAAGCCGGCTATGTGGATTATGACCGCTGCAGTGAAAACTGCCTGCGGCATCTGGCCGCGCATACCAGGTTCCGCCGTTTCATGGAAACCCATCGGAGAAGAGGGAAACTGATCGTTCCGCTTGGAGTGGTTCAGGGACGGCATGACGGTTGGTGCTGCATCAGCCGCGACAATGTCTGGGCCAGGGAAGGATCGAAATGGGAATTCTCCGCTCCGGAGAAAAGTTACGATTTGCTGACTGCGTTTTATCCCCGCAGCCAGTTCCGTGCGATCTATGAACGTCCGGTCTGCACGGTGGAACCGCACGGCTGGTATTCCGGAACGCCGTTCGGGCCGGTGGATCTGTTTCCGTTCGAAGGTGATTTTTCGATTTACCGCACGGTGATTTTTCTTGGGTGGCACAGTTTTCGGTCGGAAGACGGCAGGAAACTGCTGGATTATGTGACGGATGGCGGAAATCTGCTGCTGGCATCTCCGCACCTTTCGCTGGAAACCGGACGCGGCAAACCGCTGCGGCATCAGGATTCGCCGGAACTGACCGCCCTTCTGGGAGCGAACTGGCAGCAGGCCGATAAGCCGTTCACCCGGACCGTCGGCAAAGGTCAGGTGATCTATTTTCCGCAAGAGTGCTATCCGGCGGAAATGGAATCCGCATACCGGGAAGCCATGCGCGATCTGGCGGAAAAGACGGTCCGCCATGAATATCGGAAAGGCTGGATCTCGGCCAATGAAGATGTGAATTTCACGGCATATGATGATACCGAAACAGGCATGAGAGTGATCTATCTGCTGAATATCCGCTGGTGGGACCGCAAAAGCTCGCGGGTAACTTTGCATCTGAACGGAGAAGATGTGCCGCTGGAAATTCCGTATGGCACGGTTCAAACTTTGACGCTGGCGGGAGGTTCGGCGGTGCGTTGCAGCAGCGAACTGGCCGATGTGATCAGTTTTGACGGACGGCGGATCGTCGTGCAGTCGCCGGAACAGGGAACGCTGGAATTCCTCCGGGGAGAAGAACGGAAAAATCTGCCGTTCTGCCCCGGAATTACGGAAATCAACAGCTGAGCAGTCTGGAGACGATCATGAAAAAATTATTCGAAAAAATACGCAATCAGATAAATGGCAATGAACTGGTAAAAAAAGTCGAAGAACTGTGTAAAATTGAACACGGACAGACATTCCGGAATTATCATCAGTCGGCGGATCACATCTTACGTCTGCTGCAGGAAGACGGTATTCCAAATGTGGAAAAAATCTGTTTCCCGGCTGACGGAAAAACGTCATACGAAGACAAACGGATGCCGCTGGCCTGGGATGCGACGATCGGCAAACTCACATTATGCGATAAAGCGCATACCGTGGCGGCGGATTATCAGGTCCATCCATTTCATCTGATCAAAGGTTCCACCGCGACCAAAGCCGGCGGTGAAATCGTCCGGATCATTACCGAACAGCAGTTCCTTGCTGGGGAATCCCCGGAAAATGCGCTTGTCATTCTGGAAACCGATACCTGGCCGAGAGCAAAAGTGCTGACGCCGATTCTGGATCAGGGCGGACGGGGAATCATTTCCGATTTTCTGCAGGGCCGCTATGAATATCCCGATGCGCTCCAGTGGGTAACCGCCTGCACGGAAGGTTCGAATTGGCATGTCCAGAGCGAAGACCGTGATTTCATCGGCTTTTCCGTCAACTTGCGGATGGGCGCTTTGATACGGGAACGGGCCAATTGCGGAGAACTGACGGCAAGGATCGAATGCGACGGACGGCGTTATGAAGGGGAGCTCCCGGCAGTCACGGCCTTGATTCCCGGCCGCCGTAAAGAAGAAGTATGGCTGATGGCGCATGCCTTCGAACCTCTGCTGGATGATGATTCCAGCGGAGTCATTGCAGGAATCGAAGTTGCGAAACAAATCATGGCGATGGGAACGCCGGAATATTCTCTGCGCCTGATTTTCACCATGGAATTTTACGGATTCGCTGCTTTCCACGCCAATTTCCGCGGCAAGGCTATCGGCGGAGCCAATATGGATTCCCCTCCAACCAGAAAAAATGAATATTGCAAGATGACACCGCCCATTTCTTCCGTCCCGTTTCATGGTGTTGAGATCATGAAACAGATGGCGGACGAATTCAAGGAACTTCTCCCATGCGAATTGGCAAAGCCGGAATGTTTCGATGACATGTCTCTTTCGGATTCCACCACCGGAATCCCGACCGTATGGTTTCTCAAAAGAGTGGATGAAAGCAAATATGTTAAGCTATGGCACAATTCAGCACAAACAGAACCTGGATATCTGAATCCGGAAACGCTGGCAGATTTCACCGCACTGGAAGCCGTCTGGTTCTGCGAGACGCTGTTTTATACGGGTGCCCCGGCCAAACTTCCGGCGCTGGAATTGAAACCGGTCTCGTCTCCCTGGCGTTCTTACGCCGAACAGCAGGTCTTCGCACGGGCTCAGACCGGCTTTCCATACGATTTGGTCCGTGTCCCCAAAGCGCAGCGGATTCAGCTGCCGGACGATGTCATTTACGGTCCCATGGGATCGCTGCTTTCCGGCATGGACGGCCGAAAAAACATGGCGCAAATCATTCTGGAAACCGAGGCAGACCGGGAGATCACTCTTACGGATCAGCAGATCAGAAAATATTTGAATGCGGTCAATTATCTGGCGGACTGGGGATATCTTTCAGTGATACAGCGCAGTGAATTGACCAGAGAAAAACTTGCCGCCTCACTGGCGGAACTTGGAGTCATCCGTGGCGATGTTCTGCTGGTCCATTCTTCCGTTTCCCAATGCGGATATGTGAATGGCGGTGCTCAGACCATTATCAATGCTGTAATGGATGCGGTCGGTCAGGAAGGTGCCGCCTTGTTCCCGACTTTTACCAGACCTTATATTTATCTGGGGGACACACTTAACCGGGGCTGGAATTACCGCCCCTATGATCCGGCCGATCCCTCCCAGATATGGACGGGAATGGTCCCGCGCGTTCTGCTGGAAACGTTTCCGGATGCAAAACGCAGCAGACATGTGACCCATTCTTGGGCAGGACTCGGACAAAAAGCGGAAGTCTGCCTGTCGGAACATGGACCGCTCGATCCCCCGACCTCTTTAAATTCTCCGCTTGGTAAAGCGTTGAAAATGAACGGGAAAGTGCTTTATCTTGGAACCGGACTGGAACCATCAACTTTTCTGCATCTCATTGAAACGGTCAATCATGCCTCGTATCTTCAGTCAGCTGTGTGCCGTGTAAAAGAATCTGACGGGACTCTTCGGACAGTTCTGATAGAGGAGCACTTGCCCGGACACAGGGATTTTTATCGGGATGTCGATGCGGAAAACAGCAAGTTCTTCCGACGTGCGGTTCAGGAGGGACTGAAGATAGAAGAATCCTCTTTCGGCATGGGAAAACTGCAACTGATCGGATTACGGAATTTCTATGATGTCGCCATGAAATTGTGGAAGGAAGATCCACGCATTCTGCTGTGCGACAACCCGGATTGCCAATTCTGCAGCAGGTTTTAGATTGTCCATAGACTGGTGCGGTTAATTTTCATCATTCGCAAAAGCATCAAGAAAAGTTTTCTTTCACCATTCCACCTCCATCCCATCATATGCCGGGGTCAAGGATAATTCCTTGTGGGATGAAGCATGAGCATGGCCGAGATGAACAGGGTAAACCTTTGTATTTCCATCTGCAGCACCGATTTCACGCAGCTTCTCCATTTCCCGCCGGATAGCCGGAATCCCCATGTGGCCGCAGCCGCGGTCGCCTTCGCCCCAAGTACAATCAAAAAAAATACAGGAAAGCATTTTCCCGCGCAGTCTTTCCAGCGTGTCTTCCGGCAGATATTCGGTATCATGGGCAATCAGAATGCGCCGGTCGCCCCGTTCCAGCAAATACAGCAGCGCAACTTCCGTAGGAATGTGATGAGCGGCGAGCGCCGTCACTTTTATTTCCAGTTCCGGAACCTCGACTTGATTACCGGGCTCCAAGGTATGCAGATCCATTTTTTCCGCAAAGTAGAACTCTTTGATCTTTGCGATCACGGCGGCATTGCCGTAAAAATGCAGTTTCCCGGACAAATAACGCACACATTCCAGGGACAATCTAACAGGAGGAGCTCATGATGCGCACCAAGACCGTCAAGATAATAAACTTGAAGATAGCCACGAAGACAGCCCGCAGCGGGATCCGCGGGATCCGCGGCTGAACGGTATGGACCATGAAAAACTTCAGCATCGATTCAGAATCGATTCAGGGTGCTGCCGAGAATGAAACGGACGATTTTCGTGGTGTCGTCCAGACCGTGCGGATGATGTCCCCAGTAAGGGCGTTTGATCACTTCCGCCTTGCCGCCGGCGGCGAGCCAGCGTTCGGCGAGCAGCAGACCGTTCTTTTCCACATCCACGGTCGTGTCCGCCAGTCCCACGATCAGCAGCAGGGGGATCCCCGCTTTGACCATCGGCAGATAATTGTTGACCGGCGCCAGCGGATGATCGAACAATTTTGCGGTATCGTCGCCGAGACCGTAGGCTCTGCTGAATTCCACGGCGTCCGCGCGTCCGCTTTCGACCCGGTAGGACAGGGTGGCGACCGGGGCGTCGGCGTAGATGCAGGCGACGGTTTCCGGATATTTCGCGGCATAACGGAACGAATACAGGCCGCCCAGACTCATTCCGATGAGGGCGGCTTTTTCGGCAAAGTCCTGTGTCCGGACAAAATCATACATGGATTTCATGATCTCGACTGCTTCCGGACTGCCGCATTTGCCGAAAACGTCGATATGCACCATGTGATAACCCATCTTCAGCAGATCTTTAACTCCATTCCGTTCGGGGAAGGCGGTGGGCCACTCGGGAAGCCAGAACCAGGGGGTTCCCTCCAGCGGTTCCGGCGGTTCCACGATCTGAGCTGTGCAGCCGTTCAATCTGAACTTGCGGCGGAGTCCGCCCTGCCATTCATCGCAGGAAATTTCATCCGGCAATTTCAATTTTGCCTCCATTTTCAATCCTTCTTCTTTTCCGAGGCAGGGTGCTCTGTCACACGGACATAATCCAGCGTGTAGGAACGTTCCGCGCCGTCGCGCTTGCTGCTGCGGGTGTAAATCGCAAAATAAGTCAGTTCGGCCGGTTCGAACGGCGGGAGCTTTTTGATTGCCCGCCGACTGGCATTATAACCGCCGCGAGCAACATCGAAAGTCCGGATGCTGAAATTGGAATGGATCTCTTTCGCACTGAAACGGATCCGCGATCTTATTCTGCGCATTTGCTGCAGCCGTTCAATCGAGATAATCCGCCGCCACTTTCTGAGGCAGACCGGTTTCCGCCGAACGGATAGCCGCTTCGGCAAACGCCACGGTCCCAGTCCCTTCATAAACATCGCTTGGGAAAAACGTCCCGTTTGCCAAATGGTCGACGAAGGCATCCAGTTCGAATTTGATATGATGCGCAACGCCGAGTGACGGAATTTTGGTGAATTTGAATTCTTTGGACGTGGTATAGATGCTTTCTTCCGCAATTTCCACAAACGGCTCGTCGCGATAACGCAATGTCCCCTTGGTTCCATAAACAATGGTCTGCATGGTGTAAGGCGCTTTGGTGCCGATGGAAACGAATATGCGTCCGATGACATCATTCGGGAACTTGGCAATGGCCACGCCGGTATCAGGTTTCGCCCAATCCGTCAGGAACTTGTGATTCATGTAGCAGGTCACTTCCGTGGGATTGCCGGCAAGGAACCGCAGAAGATCCAGCGCGTGACAGCCGCCGCCGATAAACCCGTAACGTCCGACCTCTTTGCTTTTCCGCCATCCTTCCCAGCCGGACGAATCGATATCTCCTTTGACCGCCTTCACATCGCTGAAGGCATAATCATGCGCATAGGCGCCTTCCACCGCCACGATTTCACCGATACGTCCGGAATCAATGATTTGTTTCATGACAAGGAAGCATGGTGCATAACGGCAGACCTGGCCGGTCATGAATTCCTTTCCGCTTTTTTTGACCGCTTCGATGATTTTCCGACAGTCGGCAACCGTCGGCGCCAGCGGTTTTTCGCAAGCCACGTGTTTGCCCGCCATCAAAGCGCGGACGCTCTGGCCGGCATGGAACTGATCCGGTGATCCGACCACCACGATATCCGCATCCGAAGCGTAAATTTCATCTTCGGTCTTTGCAACGGGAATGTTTCTGGAAAGGTAATAATTCGTATCGATCCGGGAATATTTTCCGAAGGCGGGGTCGTAGACCATGCAAAGTTCCGTAGTCGGCAATTCAACGGCCGCCTTTGCCCATTCTCCGCCCATTCCAAGACCCAACACTGCAACCCGATACTTTTTCATTTTTTCCTCCTGTATGATTCAAGGTCGTTATTTTCAAAATTACTGTATACATGCAGATTGAACCGCATTTTTTTTATCTTTTTTCCGTTTTCAAAATTTCCATCTCTTCCGGCAGCAGATTGTTTTTCACAACGGTTTTTCCGCATTGCTCAAAATTCAACGGCTTGCCCGGAGACTGACTGTGATAGGAATTGTCTCTGATCCAACGGTTCCCGGAAAATACCAGATCATCGGTCCGAAACGCACTCAGCAGCCTTCCGTGATTATCCCGGAATTCATTGTCCAATATCCGGATATGACGATGGTAAAACTCATTTTCCTTCATGGAACAAACCGAAGGCTGAAAACTGATGACTGCGCCGCGGGAAGTGCCGCCGAGGTAAAAACAATTGTCAAAAATATTATTTCGGACCGTCATATCATTAACAGGCCCTGCCTCAAACCAGTAGGTAGAATCACCAGCCGCCAGAATAGCTGTTCCCGGAGTATGGAACAGATTGTTTTCAATGACCACATGTCCGCCGCTGGAACACAAAACCCCCCGAGGCTGGTTGCTGCGGAACACACAATCCCGGATCAGAACGTCCGGCTGACGGTCCAAATTCAGAACAGGGATACCGAAAGGCGTCTTTTCGGAAATCGGTTCCTCCGTGTCAAACCAGGCATACTGTTTGCCGTCCTCCACAAATTTAACTGTATAGATTTTCCCGTCGATGAGAAGATGTTCGCCTTTTTTCACAAACGGAACCCCAAATTGCTGATAATGTCCGGCCCGGAGGAAATGCACCTCTTTCTTCTGCGGAATATAAGACCGGTAGACACCGTGGATATTCACCGCATCGTCCCATTGATTTTCAAAAAGACAATCCAGCAGGGTGATTTTTCCGCCGCAGTTTGCGAAATGGACCGCATCATCTGAAACAGAAACGAAACGCCCGCTTCCCGGCCGAACCTGTGTCCTCACCCGCTCCAGACTCAGATCGAACGAATTCTGCGCCACCAGCCCCATGCCGCAGGCAGAATAAAAGGTCACCTCACGGATTTCCACGCCATGGCAGGAATCCAGCACCAACCCTGGTGTCAGTCGGGCTTCCGGTTTCATCACAATCCAGTCACCGGCTTCCGCCCGGCTGTAACGATTGGGAAAAACCACCAGATGCGGCTCAATTTCCCGGACCGGAGAAATGTCGACAAAACCGGAAGGACGGCCTTCGGCACGTTCCCGGCGGACCGTGTCGAAAACTTCCCAGGGGAACGATTCTTTCATGAATTTGTAATCATCGTCAATGAAACAGATTTTCCCGTCGATGATCCGGTAATTCTGATGAGGCGTAAAACGCAGCGTGACAGAATTGTCATCACATTCTTCAACCTGGGCTTCAACCATGGACGGCACGGCAAAGTCTATCGAAAAGCCGCTCAGACGGAGATTCCGGATCTTTGAAAAAAAGAACGGAAGCACACGTCCATGAAAAATAAACACGGCATTTTCACCCTGAATTGCGAAATCCTCCCGGTTCTCCGCAAAAAAAATGACCCGTTTAAGTCCCTCATCATTGTTGGTGATGTAAAGATACCTGTTCTCCGTTCCTTCCGGATAAAAATGATAGGTCCCGGAAGGGAAAAAGAGACCGTTTCGATGCTCACGAAGAGCCTGGATTACTGCCGGTGTCCAATTTTTCAATTTCCGGCCGCCGCTGAAATCTTGTATATTTTTCATGGATTGTCTGTCTCCAAATAAGTTTTTCCGGGAAATTTACCTAATTCGAACCAGTTCCCCATCTTTTCCCGGTTTCAATTCTGCGGTCTCGCCCCGGCAAAGGGTTAAGGTCAGGCGATTCGGGCAATCTGCGGTACGGATATGGATTTCGGCATCCCTGCCTGCCGTCAGATTCAGATAACGGGTTTTCCCTCGTTCAAAACGGCCCGAGGCAGTGATTCCGCCGGAGAGTTTCAAGCCGGTCATTTCCGCATATTTCCAAGCGAGGGGAACTCCGTAAAAGAAATGCAGTTCGCCATTCATGGCATGGGCCAGAATATCCTGAACGGCACTGACCGACCCCATGGCCCCGTCGATCTGCATGATTTCACCGCGTTCGCAGGCAATGAATGTCAATCCGGGAAACCAGGCATCATGCAGCGAAGCACCGCCTTCATTATTGAAACAGCGCTGCCACAATTCCAGAGTCAGCACCGCCATTTCGGCATGTTTCAGCCGACTGCGGATCTGCGATCCCCACGGCATGGCCCAGCCGGTCCAGGCGCCAAGTCCGTTTTTGGTCCAGTGAAAAATCGACCGTTCAATGATTTTCTTCCATTCAGGATCATGCAGATCAAAAATATCAAAAGGAACCAGTCCGCCCAAGTGGGAATGATGCCGATGGCTTTCACGAAGTTTAAGACCTTTCCAAAGCGCGATCTCCTGATCCGGGCCTTTGCCGGCAATGGAACAGAGCGGCAGTTTTTCCTCGACTTCCTGCCAGAAAGGATCGGGCTTGATTTTCAGAATCGAAGCTGCTTTCAGGAGATTCCGGGCAAGCCGATGAATTGCCGCCAGCTGAAAACTTGAGTTGATTCCCCAGGCATTGATCCGGGCATCACGGTATTCGGGGGAAACACTGACCGGAAGCTCCAGCGATCCATCCGTTTTTTGAACCAGCATCATTTGAAAAACCCGCATGGTTCCGCGCATGAAATCATAAACCTTGTCCCGGAGATAATCCCAATCCGTATTGATATCGCAGTAATCGAACATGATCTGGGAAATCCATGCCGCACAGGCATGATCAGCACTGCCGGTCCAGAAACTCCCCATGCAGGTGCAGCGGTCGTCCACCGCATGAGGAAGCATGTAACCGTCTTTGATCCCAACGAAATTTTCCGCATTGCGGCGAAGGATTTCACGCCAGGAAAAAATCATCTCGAAAAAACGCTTCAGATGATCGTCCAGACCGGCACGAAGTCCAGGTGACAGACACATCTGGACATTGATATTGAAATGGTAGTCGCCCTGCCACGGCGGCAGACGGTCATCTTCAATCCAAGGTCCCTGCAGACCCGGAGGCGGACCTGCCGGATTGGTCATGATTCCGTATTTGTACATGCCATGGAAATATATCTGTTCCAAGCCGTCATGATCCAGCGCCACGGATGGAACTCTGTTCCAATAATTCTTCCACCAGGATGAACTGCCGCGAAGCAAATCGGAAAACGAACCGAGGTATACTTTGGTATACGTTTTCAGTGGTTTTGTTCCCCGCATCAGATTGAAACTCAATTCATCTTCCGAATGCTGCAGGATGGCGATACATGCCGAATCCGCAGGAAACGGCTGAAGGAATGCCTGCCGATTGCCATCCTTCCATCTCTCCGGTGGAGAGAACCCATGCTCTTCCAGTGAATTATGCTCGCAGAGTTCAAATTTTTTGAAATCCTGACCGCGGAAAATGTTCCATGAAGGAATCAAACAAACCTCGGATTTTTCCGGAATGCCTTTCCCAACAAGGCCTTGCCGGCAAGTCATGTCGCAGCAGAAACGAATTCGCTGCTCTTTGCCCTGACGGTTTTGAATCACGATTTCCGTCACACCGTTTTCCAAGATCAGGTCGTATCGGACCAGTCGCCATGACTGCGGCATGACAACACTAATCCGTCCAACGGGAATGAGGCTGGGCTGTCGGACGCTGCCTACTTGAGTCTGCCGGAAAATATCATCGATTTTCTTTTCATTTCTTTCATGCAGGGCTTGGCAGATATCTTTCCAGTTCTGTCGGGCGCATATAGGCATACCGCCACGATGATCCCATAAGTCAGCGCATCCGATCGTGATATGAAACACATTGTCCTGTCCCCAGATAAGACAGCCGATTTTCCCATTGCCGAGTACGGCACCGCACTGGATGCGCGGAAGGGGGAAATTTTTACTGATCGGTTTCATTCCCTGCATTCCCTTTTATTCAACCTGTATGCTTGCTTGATATCTTTTTTTGTTTCAAACACAATATACAGGCGGGAAATAAAAAATCAATCCGGAAGCAATTGGATAATATTCCGTTTTTATTGCCGAAAAATAAAACCGGTCAGGAAAGAGACGAATCGTATTATTGTTTTTGTATGAATTCGACCGGGGTGCAGCCTAATATCCTGCGGAAGGAACGGTAAAAATGACTGACATCGGAAAAGCCGAAATCCGCAGAGATTTGCTTCATGGAACAGCTGGACTGCTTTTCCGTCATGGCAATTGCCGCCGCATTGATCCTGATCCGCAAAGCAAAATCACCATATGCCATGCCGGTTTCCTGCTTGAACAAATCGGAAAAACGGCTGCGGCACAATCCGCAAACCTGCGCAGCTTCATCCAGAGAAATCAATCTGGTCACTTCACTTCTCGCCAATACAATTGCCGGATAGATTTTCTTCAGGGGTCCGGCAGTGTTCCGCTTGGGCATCCGGGTTTGAATATGCCAGATCAGACGATGAATTTCCAGCCACTGATAGCTGCGGAATCCCGGAACTTTCTGCTTCTGGAGCCGAAGCAGATATCTCGCGGCGCGAAGCACGGATGCCCGCTCCCTTCGCGTAGAAAAACGGGGCTGTTCATCCTGCGGGATAAGAAACGGATACGCCCAGTCAACATCATGGAACGAAGATACGGCCCCTATCAATGCCATATCCAGCGTTACTACCATATAGTGGCACGGCCCGGCAAGAATTCTGGCACGATGCGGTTCCCAGGGACCGGTCAGACAAAATTCTCCCGAACGGCATATCACCTTGAATTTCCCGTAATACATTTCCATCGCACCGGAGAGCACAAGCATGATCTGAGGGGAAAAGTGCATATCGCCCGGAGGATCATGCGGACCTTGTTCACGATATTCATCCAGCAGAAATGGATTTACCATCTCAAAGGTGTGGAAGACCTTTTTGAATTTGGTTCGTTTATTATGCTCAGTCGTTCCCATGGGAAAAAAATTCTGACAAAACCATTTTACATTTCATTTTTATGACTTCTTCATTCAATATAATCGCTTCTCAGACTTTTTCAATCAGAACTTTCGCATATTTCGTTTTTTTTCAGCGCTTCCCGAAAATGTCTCAGTTCGGTGCATTGAAACATTAGACTCTTTGTGCATCAGCATCTTGAAGATTTGTTGTTTCCAATCACAGGGATTTCATCTGTCAAGTTTTTTGTTCGATGGATAATGATGTCAATCCTGAGAAATGGCGTTTTTCTGCCTTTTTGCCTTGGTTTTTGGATGTTGGCGCGGGATTTTTCCTTTGCTGAAAGGGGTATTGCGTTTTTATTTTTCTTCTATCAGAACAACTTCGAAGTTGTTCGCTTGCAATGACTTTTGCAATTTGACTTCGATCCGGGACCGAATTACATTGCCTTCCGATCATCAAAGGGAGGCTTTCGCGTGTTCAATATGACCAAGATCCGGGCCAGTAATGCTGCCGGAAAATCATTTTACGCCAATCATCTGGCGAGCAATGATTATTATTCCGAACACGAAAAAGTGGTCGGTTTCTGGCGCGGTTCGCTGGCGGAAAATTTCGGTCTGGCGGGTCAGGA
>JAEEGL010360127.1_pt1 | contig 25059 bp, 23 predicted proteins | sample 9134231 | NCBI WGS metagenome assembly JAEEGL01 (sample SAMN16246548, study PRJNA631951) | gut metagenome | biome: gut microbiome; feature: rumen; material: fiber-attached | host: Bos | place: Iran: Karaj | collected 2018-10 | reverse complement strand
GTTATGTGATAATATAATTAAAGAGGAATTATGGTGATATTATGATAGAAATGAAAGTTATGGGAATAGCTATTGATACAAGAACAGGTGCTCCGATTGTTATATTAAATGATTTGGAAGGCAGAAGAGCTTTGCCAATTTGGATAGGTACATCGGAAGCGAGCTCTATAATCAGACAAATTGAAAATATTGAAGTCGTAAGACCAATGACTCATGATTTAATAATAAATATTATTGAAGATACAGGGTATACTCTTGATAGTGTTGAAATTCATGATGTTAGTGAAAATACTTATTTTGCAAATCTTTTACTTACTGATGCTGATGACAATGAACTCATTATAGATTCAAGACCCTCTGATGCAATAGCTTTAGCATTGAGAGTGGATGCTCCTATTTATGTAAGTCCTAATGTTATGGACAGTGCTACTATCAGTACTGATAAAGTCAGAGATGAAAAAGAGAGTGAAGATTTTCACAACTTTATAGAAAGTATCAATGCCTCTGATTTTAAAAAACTTATTGATGATGACAATTCAAACTCGCAATAGTTTCTCTGATAATATACAATATAATTTGCTTGTAGTATCATCAAATTATGAAAATTAATACTGTACAAAAAACTAATTTTAAGGGGATATTGAATAATAAACTCTTACTAAAAACGCTTGAATTTACATCGGAGAACAATGCTATTGTATCCTCCGGTTTAACTTTGGGATTGAGTACATTGGTAAGACCGATAGCTATTATGCATGCTCCTAAAACAGAAATTGAAGAAAAGAAAATCCAAGCAGCAAAATCTATAGCTTCTGGCATTATTGGTTTCGGCTTTACTGCTGCCATTTTTGCTCCCATTTCTATTGCAATAGATAAGATTTCAAAAGCTCCGGAGAAGTTTTTGAAAACATCCTCCATTAACAATTTAAAAGAAGGAGTTAAACCTCTAACAAAATCACAACCCTTCAACTTCTTGAAACAAACTTTGAAATTTTCACCCGAAGTTGTTTCTGTTATTCCGAAGACTGTTTTGACTTGTGCATTAATAGTTCCTATTGCAAAATTAATTTTTGATAAAAAAAATTCTCACGAAAAAATTGATAATAATACTAACATTCAAAATACCGATAAAAAATCAAATCTGACTTTTAAAGGAAAAAGTCAATTATCAACAAAAATTATTACCGGAATTATTAATAATGATAAAATTCAAAATATTGCCAAAAAAGCACAAAATACAAACTTTATGCAGCATGCCTGTGTTTTAAAAGATATTTTTGCAACCGGTTGTTTTGCAATAGCTACAAACTTAAATCCAAGTATAGATAAAGATAAGAAAAAAAGTTTAATCTATAATGCAGGAATTGCAACAGGTCTTACCATTACTGGAGGATATGCTGCCGAGAAAATTCTAAGAAAACCAATAGGACAACTTACTAAAAATTTCATTAAACATAATAAAAGTGATAAAAATTTATTTAAATATTTAACAGGACTGAAAACTTTAGAACCGCTTTTAATTCTAAGCAGTATATATTATGTCGGAATACCTATCCTTTCTACCTTTTTGTCAGGAAAACTTACAAAAAATTCACAAAATAAAACTATTAAAAACTAGACAGGAAAAGCATGCAAAATTTAAAAAAATCAATAAATATAAAAATATTTGAGAATATCTTTTTTATTTTTGCTATTACAATTGTTATTATCTGTGCAATAATAAAGGGAGATAATATTTTTGCACTCTTATCTGCTGTATTTGGTTTGATTTATACTTTTTTACTTGGGAAAGGAAAAGCAATAGGCTATCTGTTTGGTATAACAGCTACTTTATGTGGTTCTTATCTTTCTTTCGGACTTGGGTTATATGGTTTTTTTGCTTTACATCTTTTTTATTATTTTCCCATGGAAATAATAGGTTTCTTTAATTGGAAGAAAAATACAAATTCGATTACTAATGAAGTTATAAAAACTGCTCTGCCAAATAAAGAAAGAATTCTGTTTTTTTTAATAACAACTTTAATATCTGCAATTACCGTTATATTTTTTATAAAAATAGGAGACGGATCGCCAGTTTTAGACGGAATTATAACGATTTTCTCTTTACTGGGTATGTATTTTAGTGTCAGAAGATGTTTTGAAGAATGGTTTGTTTGGGCATTTGTAAATTTCCTGTCCGTAATTATGTGGTTTAATCTTTATATACTTGGAGAAGGAGTTTTTGTCATATTTTTAAAAAGAATAATTTATCTGTTCTTAGGTATATATTTCTTTTGCAAATGGTATAAAGAAGTAAATAAAAAAGTTAATTTGTAACAATTTGTTTTAGTTTTTGTTCATGGTATTATCATTAGTATATCGAGAAGAGAATAGAGGAATATATTAAATGACAGAAAATGATAAAAATTCCAAAATAGAAAAAGAAATGACAGATATGCCAAAAGAAGAAGATAGAATTCTTACCGAAGAAGAAATAAAAGAACTGAGTCTCTTCGGAAGAATAAGATATAAAATCAGAAGAACTTATAAACAAATTTGCGCTGATAATAATTTTTATTTGAATTACTCAAGAATGTGGCCGTTTGTTAAGCCTTATGCATTTAGAGCTTTAATGGCAATGGCAATATGTATTCCGTTAGGATGTTTAGATGCGGTTATTGCCTGGTCGTTAAAACCATATATGGATGTTGTGCTTGTTGCAAAAGAAAAAAGCTTACAAACACAGCTTCTTGTTCCTATTGCAATCATCCTTTTTACAACTTTCCAAGGACTTTGTAATTATTTAGGAGATTATTTAAATATTTGGGTCGGTCAAAAAATTACATTAGATTTAAAACGTAAGTTATATATGAAATTAATGGTTTTGGAAACTTCATATTTTGACAGACTAAATTCAGGAGATATACTGTTTAGATTTAACCAGGATGCGGAAATAGCTTGCAGCGGATTGCTTTCTAATTTAAAGTTATTCGTTTCGAGATTTTTCTCTGCTGTTTCACTTATTGGGGTATTAATTTGGAACTCTTGGGAATTATCAATTGTAGCAATTACAATTCTTGGTGTGGCTATTGCACCTCTTGCATTTGTAAGAAAAAGAATTGAAAAAGTTGTTAATGAAAACGTTGTTGCTGTCACTAAGGTTATGACCACTTATAATGAAACTTTTGCAGGTAACAAAACAATTGCTTCATTTAATTTGCAGCCAAAATTATTCAAAGATTTTGATGTACTTTTACATGATTTATTTTCTATGGTTATGAAAATTACGCAAAGAACTGCGATTATATCTCCAATAACATATTTTGTTATTTCAATAGGTATTGCGGCAGTAATATTTTTCAGTAACTACTTGATTTTACACGGACACATAACAAGCGGTAACTTTGTTTCATTTATCACGGCATTAGTTATGCTTTATCAACCGATGAAAAGTTTAAACAACAATCTCAAAGATGTTCAATTCTCATTTATGGCAATTGAACGTGTTTATGAAGTATTGGAAACAGAACCCAAAATAAAAGATGTTGAAAATCCGAAAGAATTATCGGGTTCTATTGATACAATAGAATTCAGAAATGTATATTTTGAATATAATCCCGGTGTTCCGGTTTTGAAAAATATTAATTTCAAAGTCAGCAAAGGACATACCATTGCACTTGTAGGTAATTCCGGAGGAGGTAAAACTACCCTTGTAAACTTAGTACCAAGATTTTATGATGCCGTTAGCGGAGAAATTCTTATTAACGGTATAAATTCAAAAGAGTATTCATTAACATCATTGAGAGATAAAATAGCAGTTGTATTCCAAGATAATTTCTTGTTCTCAGGGACAATAAGAGAAAACATTTTGCTGGGCAAACAAGATGCAACGGAAGAAGAAATAGAAAAAGCAATTGAAGCTGCCTGTCTGAAAGAGTTTATTGATAGTCTTGAAGCAGGTTTAGATACCTTTATAGGAGAAAGAGGTACACTTCTTTCAGGCGGGCAAAAACAACGTGTTGCGATAGCAAGAGCTTTCTTAAAAAATGCACCTATAGTTATTCTGGATGAAGCAACCAGTGCTTTGGATAATAAAGCAGAAAAAGTTGTTCAGGAAGCTATAGATAATTTGATGGTAAACAGAACTGTATTTGTTATAGCACACAGACTCTCTACCGTCCAAAATGCCGACAGAATAATGGTTGTTAATGACGGAGAAATTGTTGAGTCAGGTACACATGAAGAATTATTGAATATTCATAACGGTGCATATAGAGCTTTATATATGGCACAATTTAAAGAAATTCCGGCTGAGGTTGCCGAAGTATAAATGTTTATAACAATTATTAAAAGATTGCAGTACTATAAAAACTGCAATCTTTTTTAATATACTTTAATTAAAAATTGTAAAAGTTTTTGTGCAATTATACTGTTTTATGGTATCATTATACTAAACTTGTTAGGCAAGTTTTAATAACAACAGGGAGAAACAGAACATAGTTTGTTATTGGTTGGATAAATTTAGTTTAGGGAAAGGGTAGTTGTCGTGGTTGTGAAAGATTTAATTAAGCCGGAATTGACTGAAAATGGTATCAAAGTTTTATCTAAAAGATATTTAAAAAGGGATAAAGAAGGTAATCCTACGGAAACTCCGAGTGATTTATTTTATAGAGTGGCTTCCACTATCGCCAAAGGTGATTTACAACATGGCGGTAATGAAGAAGAAGTCGAAGAATTAACACAAGAATTTTATGATTTTATTGCAAAAAGATATTTTATGCCAAACAGTCCTACACTAATGAATGCAGGCAGAGAATTGGGACAGTTATCGGCATGTTTTGTTTTACCCGTAGAAGATAGTTTGGAAGCGATATTTGAAACAGTAAAAAATACAGCTTTAATACATAAAAGCGGTGGAGGTACAGGTTTTAATTTTTCTCGTTTGCGTCCGAAAAATGATGTAGTAAAAACTACAATGGGTGTTTCTTCTGGGCCGATTTCTTTTATGGAAGTATTTAACGCTGCAACTGAAGCTGTAAAACAAGGCGGAACAAGACGCGGCGCAAATATGGGTATTTTGAGAGTTGACCACCCTGATATTCTTGATTTTATCGATGCAAAATATGACGGAAATAAATTGAACAATTTTAATATTTCTGTTGCCATAACAAATAAATTCATGGAAGCTGTTCTTGCCGGAAAAGAGTATGAACTCATTCATCCTAATACAAAAAAATGCGTAAAAAAGATGGATGCCAAAAAGGTATTTGATATAATTATTGACCACGCTTGGAGAAATGGTGAGCCCGGTATTATTTTCCTCGATAAAATTAATGAAGATAATCCTACTCCGCAATTAGGTGAAATTGAGTCAACAAATCCATGCGGTGAAGTTCCTCTGTTACCTTATGAAGCTTGCAATTTAGGTTCAATAAATCTTGGCAGATTTGTTATTGAAAAAGACGGTAAAAAAGTTATCGATTATGACAATTTAAAAAGGGTTACACGTTTAGCTATTCACTTTTTAGATAATGTTATTACGGTAAATAATTACCCGCTTCCAAAAATAGCAGAAATGGTTACCGGCAACAGAAAAATCGGTCTTGGTGTAATGGGATGGGCTGATATGCTTATGATGATGGGTATTCCATACAATAGTGAAGAAGGTACAAAGCTTGCTTCACAAATTATGGAATTCATTGATTATCATTCAAAAGTCGAAGCTATTGAACTTGCAAAAACAAGAGGTTCATTCTCAAGCTTTAAAGGTAGCATCTACGATAACAGAAGATTTTTATCTAAAAAATATGCCGGTAAATCTGCCGGTTTGATTTCCGATGAACAATGGCTTGATTTGGATAAACAGATTGAAGAGTATGGTATAAGAAATGCTACTACTACCTGCATTGCACCGACAGGAACTATTAGTATGATAGCTGCAGCATCAGGTGGGGTGGAACCTTTGTTTGGTTTGGTATTCTTAAGAAACGTTATGGACGGAACTTTGATGTATGAAATAAATCCTATTTTTGAAAGAATTGCAAAAGAAAGAGGATTTTATTCTGAAGAACTTATGGCTAAAATTTCTGAAACCGGCAGCGTAAAACATATTGCTGAAGTTCCTGAAGATATTAGAAGAGTATTTGTTACAGCTCACGATGTTTCGCCTGAGTGGCACGTCAGAATGCAGGCTGCATTCCAACTTCATACTGATAATGCCGTATCAAAGACTGTAAACTTTGAAGAACATGCAACAAGAGAAGATATTGAACAAACTTATTATTTAGCTTACAAATCAGGATTAAAAGGTATTACTGTTTATAGAAATAACAGTCGTGATATTCAACCTATGAACTTGGAAAAGAAAAAAACAGAAGAAAAGGCTGAAGCTGAAGTTGAAACAAAAGTTGAAGAAATAAAAAAAGAACCTGAAGTTCAATATGCAGGGGAAAAGAAAATAAAAATTTGCCCAGAATGCGGAAATAAAATTGAATACTCTGAAGGATGTTATATCTGCTTAAATTGCGGATACTCCGGTTGCAGCTAACCCTTTATCTGAATTTATTGAAATTTATAAATTTTCAATAAGCTTTTATGCAGATTTTAAAAATTTAAAAACTTTTAAAACGCAAATGCCGATATAGCTCAGCTGGCAGAGCATTCGATTCGTAATCGAAAGGTCACAGGTTCGAACCCAGTTATCGGCATTGCGTTTTTATTATTCTTTGAACAAAATTTGTACTTATTTTTATGTATCTGAAACTCAGTTATATCAAGGAACAAAATTTGGTAGTGGACACAGAATGTACACAGATTTTTATACTAGCCCAAATACCATTTCTTCAATGATTTTCCGCCTTAGTCTAACTGTATTACCTATTTTTACTATCTAATTGGAATGTTGGATTTTAATAAAATAAATTTACATACTATTACTTCGTTATAAGATTTAATTCTTCATTCTTTCTCCCTCTGAATACATAGTATTTTTGAATTAAAAAGCTTATTACTGCCATTATACCAGTTAAAAATAAACCTGCAAAATATAAATTTATACCTGAAATTTCTGCAAATCTCAAACCTAAAATACTTAAACATGTAGTCAATATATAATTTTGAATAAACTTCCAAAGCAGTTTATTATCTTTGTTCTTAAAAACAAGATACCCTGTAGTTTTAAAATTAAAAAGTACTCCTACAATTGTAGCTAAAATAGTTGCAATCGCATAGTGTAAACCAATGAAAAGCAACAAAGCCCATACACTATACCCAAAAATTGTATTCAATATACCTACAAAAATAAATTTAATAAACTGCATGGTTTTATTTTAGCATACTAATACAAAATTGTTTTCATTAAAAAATTAATATATTTACCTGTTTCCGTTTAACCTGCGTTTGATACTATTCAGACAATTATTCAAACATTTACTTAGTTTGTTTTTATTTTCTTGCTTTGCTTCCCAGCTTTCTTCGTTATAAGTATCCCAACTGCGTATGCCATAAGTAGACAAATTCAAAAGACCTTTATCTGTAGTTTGATTATTAGCTAAAGATATATAAGAATAAGATTCAGTATAGCTATCATCATCTTTCAGGTAAACAAACTTTACAGATGATTTATCAGGCAGACGATTTTCCCAATCTTTTATAAAATCTTGATCCAACCCGCACAAATTATACATATCTCCATCCAATACAAGACTTCCTCTAAAATTAACATTTGAGCCAAAGTTAATATTGGTATAATTTTTTACAGAAATAGGATTTATTCTCATAACAGACTATCCTCCCTTTGTTAACTTACGTATAGTTTATATTTTTTAATAAACGCCCTGATCCATATTATCGTCAATAGCTTTTGCAATGTTCTTATCTCTTTTGTTTCTTAAGAAACTATTAATACGTTCCAGTTGATGTATTAAACAACCGGTTAGCTTTAATTTTTGATCATTTGTTTTTACATATCTTGTGTTACCTAATTTATCTTTTTCTGTTGTTAACCCCCAATAATTATCAGAAAGTACAAAAAAATCTACTCCTTCAAGAAGGTGACTGTTTGATAAATTTTTATTATCAACATAAGGAATAATATACCACCTATCATGATTATCTATATTAGCATCACCGCAAACTTCTATTAAAGAATTTTCAGGCAAACGATTTTCCCATTTTTTTATATATTTATCACTTATTTTAAGTCTATCCCTTAATTCTTTTTCAATAGTAAGCTTACCTTCAAAATTAACATTTGAATTAGAATTAATACCGGTATAGTTTTGTACTGAAACAGAATTTATTCTCATATAATTTCCCTTTCTCTCTATAAGATTTTAAGCAACACCACAAATATATAAAATAGGAACAAAATATTATTTGCTATATGAATTTAAAATCGATACAAACAATAGAGAGCAACATGCCTGCTTTCATTTTATATCAAAGATATTAGTAATAACAACCATTAAAAATTGCAAGAATTACTCTTTTAAAGATTTTTTCTTTAAATTGTGCGCTACTGCATCTACCAATAATGAAAAATTAGGTGAATTCTTGATAGAAGGAGAAAATTCCTTTATTAAAGCTTCTTCAATAATTTCATTTAATTTTTCCGTAGAAGAAACAGTACTATTTTTTTCAGGACAAAGAAGGTCAATATACTTTGAAGTCATTCTCATATCCTGCATTTCACTAAACAAAAATAATTTTAATTTAGAAGAAATATTTCTTGGATTTTTTACGTATTTAAATTTATTCTTGTTCATTTCATACCTTCTTTTTAACTACCTTACTCTTATATTAAACACCAACATAATAAAAATTGCTCTCTTTTTAATAATTGTTTACAATTAAATTTATTATAAAATTGGCAATAAAAGATACTTACAAGCCACGTATAAAAACTAAAATATTATTTATACAGCTTATATATTAAAGATATTAAAGCTTTTGTGCGAAAACTTCTTTCGCCTGTCTTTCTATATAGGGAGTATTAATTTCAAAAACATGAAAAGCAGCAGGCGCCAATTTAACTTTTAGAGCTTCTTTTTTAGGAATTAAACTATCACCCTTTTGTTCGGCTAAATCATTTAAAACTTGATTTTCAGATAATCCTGGAACTTTAATATTACCTGATTGAGTGAAATTTACATCTCTGTTTGCAACGACAAGCAATGTTTTTCCGTTATAATGCCTTGCAAAAGCGATTATACTATCATCTTTATTTCCTGTATCTTTAAGAGGAATATATGTACCTTTCGTAATAACATCAGAATATTTTTCTTTTACTTTTGCCATTTTAATCATAAATTCAGCTATTTCAGAATGTTTTCCCCCAGGTTTTCTTGACAAATTAAATATATCAAGCATTTCAGGATGCGCAAAATGCGTATGAGAGTCCGTTCTTGTTGATTGTGAAAATTTATCTTTGTATGGATAAATATAAGTATCTCCTGTTTCAAAACCTGAAATAAAATACGGGTTCATCATAGGAAGAGTATATTGTAAACCTGTAGTTAAGTTACAATATTTTGCACCGCCATGTGACATTGGACTCTTATCATCATGCGTAGCAAATGAGCCGATAAAAGATTTTCCTTTAGGGAGATTATGACTCATATCCAAACATTCAATTACATATTTATGTAAATCATTTGCTTTATCCCAATCAGGGAACAAATGATATTGTCCGTAAATAGTATCAAATCCTACTTCTAAAATTTCATTCGGTCTGTCATAAGGCATATTAAGCATAGGAGAAGCATCCTCATAAGTATACGTTTCTCCTAAAAAGCCAAATTGAGGATCTTTACTTCTTGCATAAGAAATTATTTCATCCCAAAATTCAACAGGTTTAGCTCTGGCTACATCCGTTCTTAAACCGTCTACTTTACACTCTAACATCAAATCTATAAACTGTTTGTGATAATCCAAAAGAGCTTTATTAAGGGTTTTAGTATCTTTGTTAGAATATGGTGCAAACATTCTTATATCTTCCCAGCCCTGTGGAACCTCAGGCAAACCTCTTGCATCTATTGCCATTAAGTCAGGTCTTGCTTTGAAAAATTCAGTTGATGCACAACTTGGCAAATCAACCATTACACATATTCCTCTTTTATGGCATTCATCAACAAAATATTTAAAATCATCTTTTGTACCAAGAGTTTCTTCAAAACTCAAAAAATCCTTAACTGAATAAACACAACCTGCTGTACCCTTTGCTGCTAATTTTCCGACAGGATTAATCGGCAGAACATGTAATGTATTTATTCCTAAATTTTTTATTTCATCAAGACGTTCTACCGCATTTCTGAAAGTTCCAGCGACTTCGCCTTTACTTTCATCGATTAATTCATCTCCATCCTTATCTTGAGCATTAAAAGTTCTCATAACAAGAGCATATACAGAAGCCTGATTATTTTCAAAACGCGATTTTAAATTATTCTTCCAAGGCACGTTTTGCGTATTTGACAGCTGTATTTGTGCTATCGGTTTGGCCCTGTTTATGAGCATTTGTGCGTAGCTTTTTATAAAATTTGTATTTTCACCAAAACTAACACTGTTTTCATATTGAGTTAATTTCGAATTTTTACTACTTTGAATGCTTTTCAAAGAGGAGTTTTGATTAATATGAAAAATTTCCGTTTTTTGTATTTTCATCATTTATTCTCCTTTTGATAAACATCTAAGTTAAACTCATTTTTCTTTCCGAATCTTGATATTGCAAATGCGGTAAGAGCAGCCAATGCAACGAAGGAGAACCCAACTCTTTTCAGCCAATTTTTATAATTCAGAGTATTAGTTGCTGCCATATTTATAAATGAAGAAAATGTTCTTCCTTCCATGTCTGATATTTTACCTATCTTTACTTTTTTTATCTCTATATTATTTAAATAATTTTTTAGTTCAGAATTGCTATTAGTAAAAAGTTCTTTAAGATTTTTTATATCAAATACAGATAAAAGTGTCTTCATTTTATTCTTACCTGAAGTCAAATAACCTGTACCGCTTTTATTTGAACCGATTAAAGTATCAATAATTTCTAAATCTATATCGGTACCTTCTTTTAATTTGCTTGGATTAATGTTCAGTATTGAAAGCAATTTTTTCTTTTTTTCTGGACTTTTGTTAACTTTTTCTAAAATAGAACGTGCTAAATTTAATTGATTGTCATTGATTGAAAATTCAAAAAATTGATCGAAATAATCAAGAATTTTAGAATTTGTACCTTTAAGTCTGTTAATAATTTCCTGCATGGATAATTTTGTATCAAGTCTTGTATTAACTCCGTCAGTTAGTCCTTCAAATAGTGTTCTTAAAGTTCTGTTAGATTCATTTAAAGCTTTTACTAAATCAGGATTATTAATTGTATCAGCTAATTTCTTATTGATATCACCAAATACCAGTTCTGCAAATTTCTTATAATCATCATCGTTTTTAATAAAGTTTCTAAAATTATCCAGTTTATTTATAAAGTTATCTGCATTAAGATTATTAAGAGCTATTTTTGCTAAAGTTTCTTTATTAACACCTTTATCCTTCATTAACATAAATATGTTAAGCGTTTTTAAAGGTGAAGCAAAAGTATTAATACTGCTCAAATACTTATTAATTATAATTCTTCTGTAATTTTCAAACATTCTTGAGAAATGTTCGCTAAGTGCGGGACAATTTTGACAAGACTGAGCAAAATTATTTTCCAAATTTTCTAAATATTTTAAAGCTAAATCTAATTGTTCTTTATTTGTTTTAATTGAAGTTTCAAATATTTTACTTAACTTTTTAACAACTTTAACAAGTTTTTGTTCATCTGCATTTGCTAAATTATTTAGCATTTTCATTAATATTTCATTATTCTTTTCTCTTGAAGTAATTGAAGCTAATGTTTTTAATTCATCTGATTTAAATCCAAAAGCTTTAATAATTTGTGCCGGTTTACTATTCCAAAGATAAGTATTACTTGCATCGAAGAATTTCAAGTATTTATTAAAATCTTTTGTCATTTTTTTATCGTATGTACCAAGTATTTTAGCAACTTCTTTTATTTTATCTTTTGCGGTATCCATAGAAGAAAATTCAACGGTTTTATTCAAATGCAAAAGCTCTTGTACCTTAGATAATCCTTCATTTATTTTCTTGTTGTTTGTTAAAATATTATTATTTTTTAATGTTTCCTCAAGTTTTCCGAGGAAACTATTAAATTGTTTTTTTTCTACTTTATTATTTATTGAAAGAAATAATTCATTTAATTTTTGTTCGGCTTCAATAGGAACATTATTTTTAAAGAAAGCTGATTTTATTTTATTTTGCAAACTTTCATTTAATTCTACATAAGTACTTTTAACAGATTCACCGCTAAAAATATTATCTACTGTATCAAAAATAGCCTTTTTCAAACTTTGGTCGTCTGTTTTCAAATCTAATACATTCAAAAGTTTTTGTCTGTCTTGAGGAGTAATTTTTGATGAGAAAATCCTGTCTATTTTTCTTTCGGAAATATTATCTTTTAACCAATCCGGCATCATTAACATTTTATTAATTAAAGATTTTGAACGAATTTGATTATAAGAATTTAAAAATGGTGCATAAACTTTATTAGCAACTTGATCAGAAGCAAGTGAAGCAATAATAGGAGTAGCAAAACCTGAGGTAGCAAGGATAAGTGTATTTCCTTGAACTGCAACTTGTTTTGCCTTATTTTCTATTGCAGCACGGCGATTTTTTATATTTTTTGGAACTTTTAATTTATCACCAATCTCATTAATTTCTTTATCACTTATTAAGTCCCAGCAAATATATTGAGGATCCTGATAGAAAAGTTTCCTTCTTCCTTCACTATCAGTATATTCAAGATTTAAATCAACACCGGTATGTTTTTTTATCGGATAAGCAATACCCAGTTTAGGCCAAAATTTCATTGCGGCAAGCCATAAACCAAGCCCAATAAACTCCATTCCCTGTTTGAACGGTGAAGCAACTCCTGATGCAATCATTGCCGCAATACCAAGTCCACCTGCTTTTATTGCTATGTCATTAATCTTTCCTACTGAATAATCATTACCTTTACCCTGTACTCCTTGTACAAAATATCTTAAATTTTTTACATCCTGATTAACTACATCTTTAACTGAATAAATATTAGGACGAATTAGTTTTCCTACAGGTTTTTCAGGTTTTACATTCGTTTTTAGGATTTTATAGCCTGCTGCCTGCCTGTTTTGTTGAATTTGCACAAAATAATCGTGAATCATTGAGGTCATTGTACATTACCTCCTTCTTCACTATTCTTAATTTTTGTCTTGTTGAGTATCATAATATTTGCTAATATAGGAAGACCAACCGCAGATATTAACGCTGTCCTTCCGATTATTTTTGAAGCAAAGGATTTTCCTGACCAAATTTGCTTTATTCCAAGCACAATTGGTTTAACCAAATTCTCATTCAAACTGATTTTTAGGTTTTTAAACCTTTGAGGAGTATCCTTTTTAAACAAATTAGCAATATTTTTAAATATACTGCTAAAATCAATATCTTCAGCTGCGCTTTGTTGCGCCAATCCTACTCCTAAAGTGGCGAAGAATGCAGGTAACATAGCTTTCCAAGAAGAAGCCATTATAATTAGACTCTTTATCTTATTTTTTAATGCAGAATCACTGTCGTTGAGTTTCTTTGTTGCTCCAAATTTTTTAGCAAGTTTATCAAATGTTTCATTAGTATTTGCACCATCACCATATTTATACAACAAATCCCATCTGGTAAAATCAACGCTCTCAAATACTTTATGATATTCTTTTTTCTTGTTGTTAGGTAAATCGAGTGGGTTTCCTTCTCGCAAAGAAACCATATTTTTGTATGGATGATTTAAATCAATGCCTCTAAAAATTTTTATAGGAATATCAATTAAAGCTTTTGCAAGTTCTACCCCCAAATAATAACCTGCAACTCCTAATGCAACTTTTTTTACTGTCGTGTTGTTACCTAATCTTGATACCGGTGATAAATGATTACAGCCGGCAATATATGTAGAAACTAATCCAATACCTCCTATGAAATATGGGAGTTTTGCAAGTTTAAGATATTCAAAAAAGTTGAAGTCTGGATCGCCTTTAAATCCTCTATACATATATTCGGGAAGCTCTGCTGATTGCTCTATATTAACTTTAGCCTTTGTAAAACAGTCATTGTTAAAGATTTTATCATGAAGATTAGATGTCTTTTTTTCCAAACTGATATAATTGGAGTCCATCTTCTCCATTTGATAACCTGCTATTTTTTTGTAAGGATTTTTAGAATTTACTTCTAAGACCATACCTACCTCAACAACGACACATATATAAAAACAAAATAATAAAAAAATTGCTAATAAATAGGGTATTATTAATAATAGTTTACAAAAGAAAAGAAATTTTTGAAAACACATGTGCATTTTAGCATGAACAAATATTATTGTCATAAATTTATATAAAAAAGAAGATGCCAATTAAGACATCTTCTGATTATATATTATATGTTTTTTTCTAATTCAATTTTGCTAAATAATTACTTGCAGCAGCTTTTACTGAAGGACTTGCATCATGCTTTGCGCTTATATCATAAAGAGTTTTCAAAACATTTTTATCCTCAGTCCTGCCTACATAGTTGAGAGCGCTTAAACATGCTTCTCTTATAGTAGGATTTGGATTATCCTTTAAATTATTTACAACTTCTTTAATATAGGGCAAATCATTTATTGCAACATCAGGAAGATTATTTTTCTTCATTTCTTTATTAATTTCTTCTCTGAAATTCTTTTGTAATATTGCCAAAGTATATATTGCAAATTGTTTGTTGATTTCAGCCTTTTCTAAAGGAGAGAGATTTTTGGGGTCATAGTTTTTACCGGTAGGACCTTGTAATTTGCTTGTATCAGCGTTAATGATATTTACTAATTTACCAAAAACTGGTTCAACCAGCAAAACTTTTGCTGCATTAGTATCAGCTTGAGCAACTTCAGCTATCTTTTGTATAGCGGAAGTTTGTTTATCAACATCACTTGAACCTAAATCATTAATTAGACCCGTAACATCAATATTTGCCATAGCAGCAGGTGATTGCGGAGTTACAGGAGTAACAGGTGCAACCGGTGTAACAGGTTGCGGAGGTTGAACTATTGCAGCCGCAATTTGCTGTGGTTGGATAGCAGGAGCTTGTACAGGTTTATCTATGGTAGCTGTTGGTATTTGTGCCGGAACCGGTGGAAGCGGTGTCGGGACAGAAACAGGAATCGGTATAGGTTGTACAGTCGGTTGGGCAACAACCGGTGCTACGGCTTGTTGAGGAACAACAGGTGCTATCGGCTGCTGCGGAATAACCGGAACAGCTGCTTGTGACTGAGTTGTTTGCGGAATTACAGGTTGAGGCATGACAGGAGCAGTTACTTGTTGTGGTTGAAATATTTGCGGTGCATAAGAAATCGGTGCAAATTGAGGGATTTGCGGAGATTGCACTGAAGCTTGAGGTATAGGCTGTTGAGTATATGCAGAAGCATAAGGAGTATTGTACATAGACGCATTAGGATAACCATAAGCAGAATTAGCATCTGCTGAACTGCCATAAGCCTGCGGATTGTGAATATCAATTTTTACTGCATTAACCTGCGGAATTGCACGATATTGCGGCATTTGATATTGCGGATTATACGGTTGTTGTATAGGATACTGCTGCGGTACCTGATACTGATACGGGTTGAAAAACTGTGTTTGATACATAACCTACTACCTCATTATTAATATAATGTCATACACTTACTTGTACTAATACAAGTTTACTAAAGAAAAATTATTGCTAGTAAAAAACTTTTAAAATATCCTTTTTTATCCAAAATGCCTAATTTTACTAGATTTCGAGCCGACATTTTTTATTAACATTTCTTAATAAATAAAATTACATGCCCTGTATGAATTATATTCGATGTAGAATAAAATATGTGAGATTGTGACAAGGTGGACGAACATGCCCGATATAAAAAGTTTATATTCAGATTATGTAAAAACGCTAGATACTTATATTATGTTTAAAATTGCTCAAGAAACAGCAAGGCTAAAACCTGAACTTGAGAAAAAAGGCAGAGCACCCATTATGATGAGTATTGGTGCACCTACGCAAAATCCTCCGGAATTTGTTATTAATGCACTTAAAAATGCTTTAAATGAAAAAGGTATTAATTCTTACTCAACATCAAAAGGTGAAAAATATTTCAGAGATGCAGTAGCTTACAGAATGAAGCAGAGATTTAACGTTGATGTTAATCCTGATACGGAAGTATTTACTCTTATAGGTTCAAAAGAAGGTTTGAGCGCCATATTCAGAGCTATAGTTACTCCAAAACCCGATAAAAACGAACAAGATATAGTCATGATACCGGATCCGGGATATGCTTCTTATAAAGAACAGCTAAAAACGGTTGGGGCACATGCTTATTCTATTCCTTTAACTGCGGAAAACAATTACATGCCTGATCCTTATGAAGTACTTGAAAATCTTATTAAAGAGGGATACAAGAAAGAAAATATAAAAGCTTTCGTAGTAAATTACCCGAACAATCCGCTTGGAGTAACAGCAACAAAAGAATATTTGCAAAAAGTTGTAAACTTCTGTTATGAAAATAATATACTTTTAGTAAGTGATGCAGCTTATGCTGATTTATATTTTGCCGGTGAAGAAAGACCCATTAGTGTCCTTGAGCTTGAACATGCGAAAGATATTACAATAGAATTTCACAGTTTGAGTAAACCTTATGCAATGACAGGATGGAGAATAGGATTTGCCTGCGGAAATGAAGATGCAGTAGGCATTTTAGGCAAAGTTAAATCAACAACCGATACAGGTGTATTTAAAGCTATACAAAAAGCTTCTTCTGAAATATTAATGTCAGAAGAGGGAGATAAATTTATTGAAGAATCAAACAAATTATACGAAAGAAAACAAAAAATTCTTTTAGACGGTTTTAAAGAATTAGGTTGGGATATCGATAACATACATATACCAAAAGCAACATTTTACCTTTGGTTACCAATTCCCAGAAAATATAAAACATCTGAAGAATTTGCGACAGATTTACTCAGAACCTCAGGCGTTGTTATAGTTCCCGGAACTGCATTCGGAAAATACGGTGAAGGATTTGTTCGTATTTCAATTGTAGCAAGAGAGGAAAATCTGTTTGAAGTTATAGAAAGAATGAAAAAAGACGGTTTCTACTATTAAGAAAGGAAATTTTATGAGCATGGAAAACAAAGAAACAAGCCCATTAAAAAAATTATCTACAATGCAATTACTTTATTTTTGCTTGGGATTTTTTGGATTACAATTTGCGTGGCAAATGAGAATCATTCTCTCAGGTCCCGTTACTGAAGGTCTTGGTGCATCACCTTTTATTTTTGGGCTTATTTGGTTAGCAGGTCCTTTTACAGGCATGATTGTGCAACCGATTATAGGTACATTGAGCGATAAAACAAATACAAAATTCGGAAGAAGAAGACCTTATTTATTAGGAGGTGCTATATTAGCTTCATTAGCATTATGGGCATTCCCTAATTCAGCTTTAATTGCAAAACTTTTCGGCGATACATTTAGTGTTGTCCTTGCTCCATGGGCAGGATTATTAGTTGCTGCAATTATGATATGGATTATAGATGCATGTTTAAATATAGCACAAGGTCCATACAGAGCACTTGTTCCTGATATTGTTCCTCCTGAACAACATTCTATTGCGAATTCATTCCTTAGCTTTGCAATAGGTTTAGGTTCAGTTGTTGCAGCTGCTACAGCACCATTTTTAAAATGGGCATTTAATTACCAAATGAGTATTAATGCACAATTTATAATGGCAGCCCTTGCTTTTTCACTTGCTATGCTGGTTACATGTATTACAATTAGCGAAAAACAGTCTGCAAATAATACAACGCAACAAAAAGTTGCCGAAACAAAAGAAGAAAAGAAGAGTTTTTGGGTTTCATTAAAAGAATTTTTCTCAATGTCACCAGAAATTTTAAAGATATGTTTATTGCAATTCTTTACTTGGATTGGTGTAATGAGTATGATGATATTCTTTACCCAATTTGCGGTTCACCACGTATTTGGTGTTCCTGACAGTTTTGCAACCGAATTAATGAGCGCTTCTTTTGAAGAAGCAAGATTAGACGGTGCAAACTTCTCCTCAATATGTTTTGCTATATTTAATTTAATTTGCTTTATTGTTTCCATTCCTATAGGAATTTTGTCAACAAAATTTGGTAACAAAATTGTACATGCAATTTCTCTTATAATTATGGCATTAGCATTTTTAGCAATGGCATTTACGACTAATAAAATTGTAGTTATGGCTTGCATGGGATTAGCCGGTATTGGCTGGGCATCTATTCTTGCATTACCTTTTGCAATGCTTTCTCAATATATTAAAAAAGGCTCAGAAGGTTCAGTAATGGGTATATTTAATATATTTATTGCAGGGCCTCAAGTTGTTGTTTGTACGGTTTTAGCTTGGTTTATAAGCCTCTGTTCTTTCGATGTTAATGGAAATACCTTCTATCATTGGGAATATGCTTTTATAGTCGGAGCTATAATGCTTGCTCTTGCAGCAGTTTCATCTTTCATCATAAAGGAAAAGAATGTATAGATGGATGAATTAATTTTTGCAACAGCAGGAATACCAATTAAGACAGAACCTCGAACGTATAAGAATGCGTTTGAGGTTCTTACTTCACTTGGGTTAAAGGGACTTGAAATAGAATTTGTAAGAGGAGTAAATATTAGTAAATCCAGCATACAAGAAATACTTGATTTAGCTAAACCTCAAAATATTATATTGACTGCCCATGCACCGTTTTATATAAATTTAAACTCACAAGAAGCCGAAAAAATAGATGCAAGTATAAATCGAATAGTCGAGACTGCCGATATGGCTGAAAAACTCGGATTATACAGTATTGTTTTCCACGCAGCATACTATATGGGTAAAGATAAAGAAGAAACTTATAAAATTGTAAAAAATGGATTTGAGAGGATATTAGAAAGAGTAAATCCCAATAATAAAGTTTTTATTCGTCCAGAAACAACCGGAAAAGCTACCCAATGGGGAGATATTGATGAAGTAATAAGACTTTCAAAAGAATTTGAACAAGTATTACCATGTGTTGATTTTTCTCATCTCTATGCAAGAACCATCGGACAAAACAATACCTATGATGAGTTTGCCAAAATCTTTGAAAAAATAGGAAACGAACTTGGCGATTTTGCGCTCAAAAATTTTCACGCTCATATTGCCGGTATAGAATTTACGTCCAAAGGAGAAAAAAAACATTTGATTTTGGCTGAGAGTGAATTTAATTACAAAGATTTGCTAAAGGCATTCAAAGACTTCAATGTGAAAGGTATTGTAATTTGCGAAAGTCCGAATATCGAGGATGATGCATATATTCTTTCAGAATATTATAAAAGTTTATAAAAAATAAAAAATATTAAAAATTGTAAAACTTATATAAAAATTTATCAATAAAAAATGTTTATTCATATATTATCATTGTACGCTAATTAATAAAGGAGATACACATGCAAATAAATTCAATTAACAACGTAAATTTTGGTGTTTGGCAAAATAAAGGAAATTCGGAGAAACTATTAAAAGAATTATCTAAACAAGCAGGTAATGATTATTCTCAAGAAGATCTTAAAGCAATGTATGATGAATTAGATTTTTCTGAAAATTTATACACTTATAACGAGGAATCGAATCGTATTCAAAAATATAATCGCAAAAAAGGATATTTTAGGACTATTCATAAAAGAGGAGACTCTTTGCTGGATGCTATAGAAAAAGAATATTTAAAACTTATCAGAAATAAATAGTAAAATTATATAAGTAATAATTGAAAAATACTTTAAAAATTATATAAAAAGTTGTAAACTGGGAATTGTTTACAACTTTTTTCTAATTATTATGTTTTTTCTTTTTGTTCAATAGACATATTTATAAAATTCGTGTAAAATTCATATATAAGGGAGATTATAAAAGGAGATTTGTTTTGAAAAATAACGATAAAAAACTAAAAAAAATTAAGGCTGCCGTGGCTGCAAGCGGGCAAGCTCAAAATAAATTTGATAAATTTACAATTGTTCCGTATTTAGCAATTTTTGGATTATTTTGCGCAATATATTTATCTTATATATATTACAAAGTAAACTTTGAACCTAATGCTGCACCTAGCTTGTGTCATATCAATGAGCTTTTTGATTGCGATGCTGTAGCAAGAGGAGATTTTGCACGTCTTTTTGGCGTACCAAATTCACTTTGGGGTGTATTTATGTATGGTGTAATTCTTTTGTTATACTATGCAAAATCATTGAAAGAAATAAAATTATTTAAATTCATGGAGGTTTTTCCACATCCGAGAGCTTATATATATTTGATTTCACTTTTAGCAACCACCGTTGCGGTTTGTTTATTCCTTATTACTGTTATGACTAAACAAGTTTGTCTGGTTTGTTGTATAACTTGGGCAATAGATATTTCATTGTTTATATGCTGTATAAATAATGTTTCATTTTTTGATCATATTATTAATGCGATGAATGACTTTTTCAAAGCAATTACTAACAAGTGGTACGCAGCAAGTTTTTCTTTATTACTCCTATTAGGTATTTCCGCATTAATAGCCATTGACAAGACTCAACCTTTTGTTCCTCCTTTTACAAAAACTTTAAATGAATTAAAGAAAGTGGTACCGGAAGAAACAGGTAATACTCTCGGCAGTAACACAGCAAAAGTAATCATTAATGAATATACTGATATTCAATGTCCGTTTTGCGCTTATTCTAATTTGATGATGAATAAAATAGTACAAGAATACGATAATGTTAAGGTTGTTCATCATGATTTTCCGTTAGATATGGAGTGCAATAAAATTCTTACAAGACAAATGCATGAAAATAGCTGTTTATATAGTCGTTACCTTTTAGCGGCAAAAAAACAAAATCGTTTTTGGGGATTAGCGAATAAATTATTCAGCAACAATCTTCAAGAAAATTCTCAACCGTTAACAGAAGAAAAAGTTCTTGAATATGCGGCTGAACTTGGATTGGATACTGAACAGCTCAAAAAAGATGCATATAGTGAAGGAATTAAAAATAAATTAGAAGATGAAATTAATGATGCATTAGAAAAAGGTATGAACAGTACTCCTTCGTACGTAATAAACGGACAAGAGCACCAAGGACTATATATATATAGTGATTTAGAAAAAATAGTTAAAGATTTGGGTGCAGTAAAAAAGAGATAGAATGAGATGAAAGTTCTTCTTCATGCCTGCTGTGCACCTTGCAGCACATATTCTTGTGAATTTTTGGAAAATGAAGGATTTGAAATAGTTATTTATTTTTATAATCCTAATATTTTTCCTTTTGAAGAATATGAAAAAAGAAAAAACGAACTCGTAAAATTTTGTAAGCTCAAAAACTATGAATTGATTTTAGGAGAAGAAGATTTTTCTCTTTGGAATAACTATATAAAAGGACTAGAGCAAGAACCGGAAAGAGGGAAGCGTTGCGAAAAGTGTTTTTATTTTAGACTTGAAAAGACCGCACAGCTCGCAAAAGAAATGAATATAGAAAATTTCACTACTACACTAAGTATCAGTCCACATAAAGATTTTAAAACTATTGAAAAAGTCGGTAATGAACTGATGGAAAAATACGGAATAAAGTTCTTAAATTACAATTTTAAAAAGAATGACGGATATAAAAAATCAACTATTCTCTCTCAAAAATATGGTTTTTACAGACAAAATTACTGCGGATGTAAATACTCTATTCGCTAATCATCCAAATAATTTTTCATAGCATAAATTATCTAAAATTATAATGATTAGTGAAATAATATTAATTTGTTATTTTTTTTGCTTTTTCAAAAATTTTTATTAAAAAGATTAAAAAGAAAGGAGAAGCATGCTAAAATTAATCAGGTATCCTCCAAGGGAGTAAAAATGGATTTTAATATTTCGTCATTTGTTTTTTCAATAAATAAAACTACAACCGTAAAAGGGGTAAATCAGGAAAATCAGCAAAACTTTGAGGTTGAGGCACAAGTTACAAATAATCAAAATGCTCAAGGAAGAGAAACAATAATTTTGCCTAAAATAAATACCTCTTTATCTTTAATGAATAACATGCAAATGAACATGTTTTTGCGGGAAATGCTAAATTTGCCAAAGGAATGGAATAAACTATTATCAGAATTTATAAATTTAAATGGCGCAAATATTAAAGATATAGAACAAGCTCTTGCAAATCTTAATAATAACAACAAACTTTTAGCTCTTTTACAAGCTAATCCGAAAGTGGATTTGGCAGCACTGGCAAAATTAATAGCAAATAATTCCGCTAATTTAACCGATAAAATGGTAAAGCTCATGGCAGGAGCAATTTTTGACAAAACTTTGATTAACCAGATGAAGGAAATTTCTTTAATAGGTTCTTCTATTGCAACAGCCTTTAATATCAATCAAAGTGATTTTATAAGAAGCGTTGTTCAAATGTATTTACCTTGGCTTCCCTTTGTTCCTCCCGAACACAGAGAAAATATGGAAAGATTAACCGAAGCATTTAGTGACGAAGAACAACATTCATCCTCACAAACATCTTTTTTCTTAACAACAGTTGCTCTTGGCTTCTTTAAAATAGAAATAGCTGAAGACAAAGGTATAGAAATTTTTATTACGAGAATAGCTGAAAAAATTGATGAAACTGACGATGCTTTAAAAAAGATGCTAAAAGACGTAGCAATAAAATATTTTAGAGATATAAATTTCAGTTATTATTCAAAAGAAAAAACTACCGATAATATAAAAAATGAAAAAGAATTGCATATTATTAATTCTTCAAACAGTGCTATTGCGCTTATGTTAATCCAAATGTTATCAAGAAAAATATTTGAAGCTGATGATGATAAAAATTTAGATAATACAAGAGCATCAAAATTAGAAAAAACTACTCCAAATGAATGATTTTTTTGCATTTTAATTAAAGAATTGATTAAAAATATACGATAGTATAATTAGAAAGTTTAGGAGAAGAAGATATGAAACTTTTTGGTGGTGTCTATTTTGATCAAAGCGGTTTAAGTACTTCCATGCGCGGCATGCACATGCAAACAGAATTGCTTTCTGTTATCAGTGAAAACATGATGGGATTTGATAAAATAGGGTATCAGGAAAAAGAAAATATAGTTTCCTCATTCGCTGAATATATAGGAGTCCATGCTCATTCTGTTGTACAAAATGACAGAGTAGGCAGATTATATTCTTCAGGAAACAATCTTGATTTTGCATTGGCAAAACAAGGATATTTTCAATATCTTACTCCGGAAGGCATAAAACAAACTCGTGACGGAAGATTTAAACTCGATAAAGATGGATTTTTATTAACTCAGGAAGGTTATAATGTTCTTTCTAAAGCAGGTGTTCCGGTAAAAATAAATACATTTGTTGATGATATTTCAAAAGTACAAGTTGATACAGACGGAATTATAAGCGTATTTAATGAAGAAACCGGAAAAATGGAATATGCGTCAGATATAGCAGTCGTTACAAAAGACGGAATATTGTCCGACAAACCTGATATAAGACAAGGATTTGTTGAATCAGGAAACGTCAGATTGGAAGAACAATTCTTCAATGCTATTCCGGTAAGAAGAAATTTTCAAGCTAACAGACAAATGTTTGTAATGCAAAATGATTTGTTAAATCAAACTATACAGTCATTAGGTTCATCATCGTAAGGCAGGTGGTTATAATGAATAATTTACAAGCAATAATTTCAAAATCAATTAACAACGCAAATGTTCAATTTGACAAATTAGGTGTAATCGCAGGTGCCAGCGCAAATGCAATGACTGATGCTTATAAGACACCAAGATTTGAAGTGTATTTACAAGATGATGGCAGAACATCAACAGTACAAAGAGTGGATTATTCTCAAGGAAGTTTGTATTTAACAAACAGAGAATTAGATGTTGCTATTGATGGTTCAGGCTTTATTCCCGTAACAACAAAAGACGGAAAAGTAGCTTATACAAGAAGCGGCTCCTTTAAACTTGACAACGAAGGCACAATAATCATGCCTGACGGCTCTGTTGTAGGTGAAGGTATCCAAATCCCTATAAATTCCGTAAAAGTTATTATCGATAAAGACGGTACGGTAAAGAGCATGGATAAGGATAATAAAATTGAAAAGGTAGGAAAAATCCCTCTCGTAAAATTTGCCGATGTAGAAAGTTTAGAACAAGGTGATTTTAATAAAGTTTATGAAACTGAAAAATCCGGCGCACCGGTATTGGTTTCAGATACAAACAGTTTCAGACAACATCACTTAGAACGTTCAAATTTTAATACTTATGATGCGGTTAATGATATTTTGAGATTAAATGCAAGTATTACCGCAAGTACGTCAATTATTAAACTGACAGATACACTTTATGAACAAGCTATTAATCTTAGACAATAAGTAGGAAGGTGATTTAATGTTAGATTCAATCAAAAAGACAGAACTTATACTTGATGCGATTTCTAAAAAGCAAGAAATTATCAGTGCTAACATTACTAATGCAAATACACCGGGTTATGTTAGAAAAGATATTAGCTTTAATCAGATTTTAGAAACAGCAAACAGTCCTCTTGAAACAAAACTCAGTACCAAAATGGGGTCTAATCCGCTTATGCTTGAAGGTGATGAACCGGTCGATATAAAACGAGAAATGGTCGATATGCAAAAAAATCTTGTATATTATACAACAGCAACAAGAAGAATGAGTAGTGTAGTATCAATGCTGAAATCAGCAGCACAGGTAGGTAGGTAATTATGAGTTTAGTTGATTCAATGAATATAAGCGCACAAGGAATGCAAGCGCATAGCAAAAGATTAGAAATACATGCAAAGAATATTGCAAACATAGATACACCAAACTATGTCAGAAAAATCCCTGTATTGATGGCTCAGGATGATATGTCCTTTTCAGGACTTATGAATTATATGAAAGATAGTGTGTTTCAAAGC
>JAEEGL010221116.1_pt1 | contig 25059 bp, 17 predicted proteins | sample 9134231 | NCBI WGS metagenome assembly JAEEGL01 (sample SAMN16246548, study PRJNA631951) | gut metagenome | biome: gut microbiome; feature: rumen; material: fiber-attached | host: Bos | place: Iran: Karaj | collected 2018-10 | reverse complement strand
GGGCTACAACTACGAGGACGCCGTTCTTCTTAACGAGCGTCTCGTAAGAGAAGACGTATTCACCTCCGTCCACATCGAGGAGTACGAGATCGAGTGCCGCGACACCAAGCTCGGACCCGAGGAGATCACCCGCGATATCCCGAACGTCGGCGACGACGCCCTCGCGAACCTCGACGAGAACGGTATCATACGCATCGGTTCGGAAGTTAATTCCGGCGATATACTGGTAGGTAAGGTAACGCCCAAGGGCGAGACCGAGCTCACCGCAGAGGAGAGACTTCTCCGCGCGATCTTCGGCGAGAAGGCACGCGAGGTACGCGACAACTCCCTCAAGGTGCCGCACGGCGAGTCCGGCGTCATCGTTGACGTAAAGGTATTCACCCGCGAGAACTGCGACGAGCTCTCCGCAGGCGTAAATATGCGTGTCATCTGCTACATCGCCCAGAAGCGCAAGATCACTGTCGGCGATAAGATGGCGGGACGCCACGGAAACAAGGGCGTCGTATCGCGCATACTCCCAGAGGAGGATATGCCTTTCCTCCCAGACGGCACACCGCTCGACATCGTGCTCAACCCGCTCGGTGTTCCTTCACGAATGAACATCGGACAGGTGCTCGAGGTACACCTCGGCATGGCGTGCAAGGCACTCGGCTGGCACATCATGACCCCTGTATTCGACGGCGCCCACGAGGACGATATCCGTGAGTGCTTCAAGATGGCTCAGGAGCACGCAAATGAGCATAAGGACGATATGTTCGACCTCAATGCAATGGATAAGGTCATCAACCCCAACAACCTCGAATTCACAGAGGATTGTAAGTTCACTCTCTATGACGGACGCACCGGCGAGAAGTTCGACAACCGCGTAACCGTCGGATATATGTATTACCTCAAGCTCCACCACCTCGTAGACGATAAGATCCACGCACGTTCCGTAGGTCCGTACGCTCTCGTAACTCAGCAGCCGCTCGGCGGTAAGGCTCAGTTCGGCGGACAGCGTTTCGGAGAAATGGAAGTTTGGGCCCTCGAGGCATACGGCGCAGCTTATACTCTCCAGGAGATACTCACAGTCAAGTCGGACGATACCATCGGACGTGTAAACACCTACGAGGCTATCGTAAAGGGACAGAACGTCCCCACCCCGGGAATCCCCGAGTCCTTCAAGGTACTCATCAAGGAGATGCAGTCCCTCTGCCTCGACGTCAAGGTGCTCGACATCAATCAGGAGGAGATCGACCTCAAGCAGAACTTCGACGACGACGATCCGATCCCGTCGCACGATTCCTTCTCCGACGAGGATACCGCTGACAGCACGAGCTACTCCGACAGCGACATCGGCGACGCAGGCTTCTCGCTCGACGGCGACGACGAGGACGATGACCTCGGACTCGGCGCTGACGACGATGAATTCTCCTTCGATGACGACGACGAGGACGACCTCGGTCTCGGCGACGATGAGGAAGGCGACGACCTCTTCGACAGCTTCGACCTTGACGGCTCCGACGACGAGTGATAATGAACCTGTCCGGCTCGCGGGGAACGCATGAGCTTTCCCGCAGCCGCTTCCAATGAAAAAATTGCAGGAGGTAGCAGTTTGGAATTTACAACTTTTGAATCTATAAAGATCGGTCTCGCATCGCCTGAGCAGATCAGAAGCTGGTCTTACGGCGTCGTTGAAAGACCCGAAACAATAAACTATAGAACGCAGAAGCCCGAAAGAGACGGACTTTTCTGCGAAAGGATATTCGGACCCACCAAGGACTGGGAGTGCCACTGCGGCAAGTTCAAGAAGATACGCTTCAAGGGCAAGGTCTGCGACCGCTGCGGCGTTGAGGTAACAAGAGCAAGAGTGCGCCGCGAGAGAATGGGCCACATCGAGCTCGCAGCCCCCGTATCGCACATCTGGTACTTCAAGGGCACACCGTCCCGTATCGGACAGGTGCTCGAGGTCTCCCAGAAGCGCCTCGAGGAAGTGCTCTACTTCACCAAGTACATCGTAACAGACCCCGGCAACACCGAGCTCATCAAGAAGCAGCTCCTCTCCGAGAAGGAGTACCTCTCCTACCTCGAAAAGTACGGCGACGACTTCAAGGCTGAAATGGGTGCCGAGGCGATCAAGAAGCTCCTCAACGAGTACGATCCCGCAAGATACGACACCCACAAAAACCGTCTCATCGAGATGGGCAAGGTCTCCCTCGGCGGAAAGAAGCTCACCTGCTTCAACAACCCGCTCGAGTGCGACTGCGACGAGTGCAAGAAGTTCGCAGAGCTCGAGGGTATCGAGTGGCGCAATAACATCGAGATCGTAGCAGACGACCTCAAGGCTGAGCTCGTGGGTCTCCCCGCAGGCCAGAAGAAGGTCAAGCTCTTAAAGAGGCTCCAGATAATCGAGGCATTCCGTCTCTCCGGCAACAAGCCCGAGTGGATGGTGCTCGACGTAGTCCCCGTTATCCCGCCCGATCTCCGTCCTATGATAATGCTCGACGGCGGACGCTATGCGACATCCGACCTCAACGACCTCTACAGACGTGTCATCAACAGAAACAACCGTCTCAAGAGAATGCTCGAGCTCGACGCACCTGACATCATCGTGCGCAACGAGAAGCGTATGCTCCAGGAGGCAGTAGACGCCCTCATCGACAACGGCAGACACGGCAGACCCGTTACAGGCCCGAGCAACCGTGCCCTCAAATCCCTGTCCGATATGCTCAAGGGTAAGCAGGGACGCTTCCGTCAGAACCTTCTCGGTAAGCGTGTTGACTACTCCGGACGTTCGGTTATCGTCGTAGGTCCTGAGCTGAAGATGTACCAGTGCGGTCTCCCGAAGGAAATGGCTCTCGAGCTGTTCAAGCCTTTTGTACTGAAGAGACTCGTTGACAAGAAGGCGATAGCCAACATCAAGTCCGCAAGAAAGCTCATCGACCGTGCCGACAACAAGGTATGGGACGCTCTCGAGGACGTCATCAAGGATCACCCCGTAATGCTCAACCGTGCTCCTACGCTCCACCGACTCGGTATCCAGGCATTCGAGCCTATCCTCGTAGAAGGACGCGCTATCAAGCTCCACCCGCTTGTATGCTCGGCGTTCAACGCTGACTTCGACGGCGACCAGATGGCGGTGCATCTCCCGCTCTCGGCAGAGGCACAGGCAGAGGCACGCTTCCTCATGCTCGCAGCCAACAACCTGCTGAAGCCCTCCGACGGTAAGCCTGTTGCAGTACCGTCGCAGGATATGGTCCTCGGTTCTTACTACCTCACAATGGATAAGCCCGGCGAGCCCGGCGAGGGCAAGGTCTTCCGCGACGTCAACGAAGCCCTCATGGCTTACGCAGAGCACGACGTATCGCTCCACGCGAACATCAAGGTCAAGATAACCAAGGACATCGGCGACAAGAAGGTCTCCAAGATCATCGACGCTACAGTAGGACGTCTCATCTTCAACGAGAATATCCCGCAGAACCTCGGTTACGTTGACAGAACCAACTCCGACAAGCAGTTCGACCTCGAGGTAGCATTCCTCGTAGGCAAGAAGCAGCTCTCCGACATCATCGAGCGCTGCATAAAGATACACGGTACGACGACCACCTCCGAGGTGCTCGACCGTATCAAGGCTCTCGGCTACAAGTACTCCACCAAGGCAGCCCTCACCGTTGCCGTATGCGACGCGACTATCCCGCCGCAGAAGAAGGAGATCCTCGCAAAGGCAGACGAGGAGGTCGAGCAGATCACAGCAGAGTACGAGTACGGCTACATCTCCGAGCAGGAGAAGTCCAAGAAGATTATCTCCCTCTGGACAGAGACCAACGATCAGGTAACAGCAGCCCTGAAGGCGAACTTCGACCGCTACAATCCTATCTGGATGATGGCGGACTCCGGCGCCCGCGGATCTATCTCGCAGATACGTCAGCTCGCAGGTATGCGCGGACTCATCGCCAATACCTCCGGTGCCGTAATCGAGATCCCGATCAGAGCTAACTACCGTGAGGGACTCAATATCCTCGAGTACTTCATCGCGTCCCGTGGTGCCCGTAAGGGACTTGCCGATACGGCGCTCCGTACCGCTGACTCCGGTTACCTCACCCGCCGTCTCGTTGACGTTTCGCAGGACGTTATCATCCGTGAGGACGACTGCGGCACAACAGAGGGTATCGAGGTATACGAGATCAAGAACGGCAACGAGATAGTTGAGCCCTTCGCAGAGAGACTTGTCGGCAGATACCTCACAGAGGATCTCCGCGACGAATCCGGCGAGCTCATCGTATCGCACAATAAGCTCATCAACGACGCCGACGCAAAGAAGATAATCGAGGCAGGCGTTGAGAAGATAAAGATCCGCTCCGTCCTCGAGTGCAAGGCAAAGATAGGCGTATGCGCCAAGTGCTACGGACTCAACCTCGCTAACAACACAACAGTATCCGTCGGCGAGGCAGTAGGAACTATCGCAGCTCAGTCCATCGGCGAGCCCGGTACACAGCTCACCATGAGAACCTTCCACACCGGAGGCGTTGCTTCCGCCGACGCGGAGGATATCACACAGGGTCTTCCCCGTGTCGAGGAGCTTTTCGAGTCCAGACGCCCCAAGGGTGCAGCTATCCTCTCGCGCATCGCAGGAAAGATACACATCGAAGAGGTCAAGACGACCAGAAACATCATCGTATCCAACGACGAGACCGGCGAGAGCGAGAACTATATGATCCCCTACAACTTCAAGATCAGAGTCCAGGAGGGCGAGGTCATCGAGAAGGGAACACGTCTCACCGAGGGCAACATCTACCCTGCAGATATCCTCAATATCCTCGGCACACAGGATGTACAGAACTACATCATCAACGAGGTACAGAAGGTATACCGCTTACAGGGTGTTGATATCAACGATAAGCACATCGAGATCATCGTCCGCCAGATGCTCCGCAAGGTCAAGGTCGAGGATTCCGGCAGCAGCTATCTGCTTCCCGGCACGCTCGTTGACCGCAAGGAGATCGACGCAGTGAACGAGGAGCTCCAGGCTCGTATCGATGCGGGCGAGTACGACGTACAGCTCGTAACTACAAGCCCCGTGCTTCAGGGTATCACGAAGGCATCCTCCAACTCCGACAGCTTCATGTCCGCGGCATCGTTCCAGGAGACCACAAAGGCTCTCACGGACGCAGCTATCCGCGGCAAGAGCGACAAGCTGCTCGGACTCAAGGAGAACGTCATCATCGGTAAGCTCATTCCTGCCGGAACCGGAATGGAGTGCTACAGCCATGTCAAGGTCGTAAAGAACGAGGCATACTCCGAGCACCCCGCGGCAGCGGCAACAAACATCTGACAGGATAAAAACGGCCATAGCACTTCTGACACCAGAAGTGCTATGGCATTTCTGTTTTTGCGGGGAGCGCAGTAAAATATTTTTGCAGCGCACGATTTTTCCCTTGACTTTTCCGGCAAAATGGTGTATAATTATTGTGTCGGTCAGACCGGTAGCAATATATAAGTCTGGTATTGCTTGTGTAGCACAGCTGGTAGAGCAGCTCATTTGCTGAGCGAGCGACCGCTGCCTGTGGCAGATGAAGGGAGTTCGCGAAGGAAAGAAATATGGAGCAATGCGAGCGTCAGCGACCAGTGCGACTTGTTTCTGACCGGAAATGAGCAGGTCGCCTTACAAAAAATGAATATTGCTTGTGTAGCACAGTTGGTAGTGCAGCTCATTCGTAATGAGCAGGTCGCAGGTTCGAGTCCCGTCACAAGCTCCAATGACAAACCGCTTAGAATAGCCTTCTAAGCGGTTTTTGTTGTAACTATAATCGCAGTCCTATATTATTAAGAACAATCTAATTGGTCTTAGTACAATTGAATAATATTATTGTCAAATGTGCTTGAAATTCATCTAAAAGGGTGCTATAATATAATTAATAAATTTAGGAGGCATAATATATGGCTAATGTAATTGCAATTATATGGGATTTTGATAAAACATTAATAAGCGAATATATGCAAACTCCTATATTTGAAGAATATGGGATTGATTCAGATATGTTTTGGCGAGAAGTAAATGCGTTTCCTAAAGAAATGAAAGACAAGGGCGTTCGCGTAAATGCAGATACTTGTTATTTGAATTTCTTGATCAAATATGCTAAAGATGGGAGATTTAAAGGGCTAAACAACGATAAGCTTCGTGAATACGGTCAAAAGCTTAAATTCTATAATGGTATACCAGAATTATTTGAAAGAACAAAAGCCATCGTTGAAAATGATCCAAAATATAAGGAATATGATATAAAAGTCGAACACTACATAGTTAGCACCGGCACCGCTGAAACAATTCGCGGATCATTAATAGCTAAATATGTTGAAGATATATGGGGATGTGAATTACTTGAAGAAGAAGCAGAAAATGGCGAAAGAATAATAAGCGAAGTTATATATGCTCTTGATAACACCTCCAAAACAAGGGCGCTCTTTGAAATAAACAAAGGCGTTGGAAAAAGAGATGGTGTTGAAGTTAATAGTAAGCTTCCTGAGGAATACCGCCGTGTTAAATTTGAAAATATGATATATATAGCTGACGGTCCAAGTGACATCCCTGCTTTTTCGCTTGTTAACAAAGGGAACGGTTCAACATTCGCCATATACCCCAAAGGCGATACAAAAGCATTTAATCAAGTTGAAAAAATGCGAAAGGATGGACGTATAAATATGTATGCAGAAGCAGATTATTCTGAAAATACAACTGCATATATGTGGATTTGCAATAAAGTTAAGGAGTATGCAGAAAGAATCTATTCGTCCGAAAAAGCAAAATTAGACAGCAATACTTCTTCGGCACCTTCACATATTACCTAAAACGTTATTGAATTTGTTAGTGCTTTATTTTTGTTATTAAATTATGTTTATGATGACATTTAATGTCTAAAATCAATATAAACTAATATGCATATAATAAAAAATATAATTTCACGGTAATTAATTTATAATCTATATTGTAACACATATACAAGAACCGCTTAGGATTGTTCCTAAGCGGTTTGTTGCTGTTAGAATCTTTTGTTTATTAATGGAGGTATTGGAGCGAATATAATATACACGCTTCAGATGAGTTTAGAATAATATGATTCGATTCTTTTATCACAAATTGATAATATATCTTTTTTCTCATCTGCGGTAAGAAGTTCCCATACCTCTTTAACAATAGAAACTGTTAAATCCTTAGCATTATATTTAACAGTGTTGGTCTTTTGATAAATATCTAATGGATACTGTTTTATGGTCTTCAATGCCTCGTCTATTGAAAAATCACCTTTACATACTACACTTTCCAGGTTTTCAACAGTAATTCCATTTTCTTTCCTATCATTATAGAATTTGGTAAAATACATTGCGATATCGTATATGTATGCTGTACCATTTTCATCAGCATTATCAAAAATCGCTTTTATAAAAACAGGCTTGTACGAGTAATAAATCTTTCCATTTTTTATTTCATCAATAAACCTATCCTTTAATGATATGAAATTTGTATTATTTGTTTGATCTGTTTTATTCTGTTGAGATATAGTTAATGCCTCAAGAAGTTTATTAGCGTCGTCAAAAACATCTGATCCATAGTCATCTATAGTCTTTTCTATGTCAGTGTTTTCAGCCGATTGAGTTTGCTTTGTCATTACTTCATGTTCTTCAGTTGAGTTATCCTTTTTAAAGTTTGGCCACACTTTTTTAAACAAATCAAACAATTTGTTCTGGCGGATTTCTATTTGCTTTTCATCCCAAATAGAACCATCCGTATAATTATCGACAATGCTTTTGGTTAGAATAAGGCTAGTATGGTTTTGATAACTTTGATTATTACCATTTCCCTTTACTTTATCTTTAAAGCAAGAATTCTTTACAGAGGCATTGATCCTTGAAGTGAGCAATGTTTTGTTTCCTATTGATTGAATGTGCTCATTTCTGTAAGTTTTTCCTTCATCGGAATTAACATCCAATTCTGTACCATTATCAATTATTTTTACTTGAGACCAATTCTTTTCCCATGATTTTGGCATAATATGTTCTAATGTAAATGTATATTCTAACGCATTTACATCATATTTTTTTTGTTTTCGCAGAAAAAGCTCTATCCAAAATAGAATCATAGTTGCAGCATCGTCTTTAGTTATAGATAACGCTCTATAAACCATTGGATCAGTAATATCAGCTTCATTGTTATCAAAAAGCTTTTCCACACCATTATTGATTATATCATAACATTTCGAAGTATAGTCATGTGTACCGCGCGAAGAGATTTTTCTTCTCATAATAAAGGATTCTAAAACATGAAAATCATGCTTTAGGATTTCATCATCATAGTCGCCATCTGCTTCGAAAAGTCTTTTTAGTACATAAGGATAAAACATCTGAACCTTAAACTTTTGAAGTATGAATAATAATCGATTGATATAATTGTCATATTTAAAATATATATCGTAGTCTGGATTTTCACTATTGACTTTTAAGTCTAAAACAAAATTCTTAAATAGTTCTGCGTATTTTTTTATGTCAGCTATGAGACCAATCAATTCATATTTCTCTATTTTTTCTGTTTGTTTTTCAAAAACCTCAGCAAGATTTTGAAACATATCTCTATCTTCGCCCCATTTTATGCATGCAATACAGTATAGTAAAAATTCTAGATTTGTATGCTGAACATTTCCAAATGTTCTTTTTTCGTCCCATAAAGATAGGGTAGAAAGATTATCATTAAAGACAGAATCCCAGTTTTTCGAATAGATTTCTACAGCATTTTCTTTGTCTTCTTTACTTGTACATAAATCCATTAACCGTTTGAACAAATTATTTTTTATAATATCAGCGGCATTTAAACGAATACCAGCTCTATTAATTGTATCAAAAATACTTTGTTCGTTTACATCATCATGAAATAACTTAATAAGAACAAATACAAGTCTATCTTTATTAAATAGCGAATTGAATAATTGCTTTAATTGATCCGTGGTGAAATTCCGAAGCTTCTCTCTATAATATTTATAACAAAGTAAAATCTTACTTGATGTTTCTTCTATACTATTTGGATCTATTTCTACATCTTCGTTTAACAATCCTGCTTTAATAATCGATTCATAATCTTCACGATCAAGCCTAGAGTGTTCTATTTTTATATGGCTATCTTCAAAATCATCAGCACTGTTATCCTTATAAAATAGGAAGGATTCGATTTCACGTCTTATGCCACTATGTTTTTTATCGGCTAAAAGACTATCATAGATGGCCTTTGCAAGTATTGTTACTGTGGTCAATCTCTGTTGACCATCAATAATGTAATCATCAGATGGCGAAACATTTTTAATAATTAATGATCCTAAAAATGGCTTAGTATCACTCTTCAAGAAAGCTTGCAATAGCTCATCCCAGTTTTCTTTTTCCCAAACATAACGTCGCTGAAAAAAAGGGACTTTAAGTTTTTTGCATTCTCCTAAGAAACGAAGTGATGTTGCATGTGCATCCATGTTAAACCTCCTTTATTTACCTAATAGTTCTTTTAACATTTTTTCTGCGTCAGTATAAGCTGCATCAGAAACACTTGGCAAGTTTTCATCGAAAAACGACAACTGTATTTCTTCATTGTCTGTGTTAACAAATGCATGTTCATTCGCAGATGTAGCTATAACTAGTTCTTCATATGATGTTTTTTGATTTGCTTCATTAGCTACGGTTTTCAATTCAGAGCAGTCGATATTCATATTGACAGTGTTGTTGCCTTCTAGAATCAACGCAGAACGTTCACGTTCTTTTGATGTATCTACTCCGTAAAACGATTGAATCTCTAGTAGAGCATTAATATATTCGTTTTCATCATATATTCTATCTGAATAGCTTTTATAATAATCATCATTTTCATATGAATTTAATGGTGAAAAATCTGAAATGAGCAAAGGAATATTATCCATATCTTCAGCAAATAGTTCTTCAATAAAATCTGAGAAATCATATATGTTATCCTCATTTAACAATTTGCTAATAATATAATTGTTTGGAACTGTTCTGCTAAAATCTCTCAAACATCCAAATGCAACCGAGTCATTAATCTTAAAAATATACAAGGAATTATGAGCAAAAGCTGTTTCAAAGATTTTTATAATTGCTGCGCAAAATATGTAATAATCATCAATTGTACAATTCATTTCTGAAATAACTACAGTATAAACATCGCCGACATTGTATTCCGAAATACAATTGACAGAATGCAGCCATTCTATTTCCACACTTGTGAATGAATAATTTGTTGTTTTGTCAACTAATACGGCATGAGTTGCGGTGCATGGTACCAAAACACATGAAACATTACTATATCCCACTTCGTTAAGGAGCTGATAACACGATTCATTTGAATAATCACTATTAATGAAAGCGATTAGAGCGTCACTGGGGTTATATGCCGAGTTCATGATATTATTCATCTCCTAAATAATGATGATCTTATTTATCGAGAAGGGAACCTATCTCTATTGCAACATCATCTATATTTTGCTCTTCCTTAAATTCAGATACAAATTCGAATAAGCGTTCAATATAATCTTCATCTGTTGTACATTTTTCAACGAATTCTTGATACAATATTTCTAATCCTCCACAAAAATAAGCATTATACAATTCCATACCTCGTGCAACTGATTCGTCATTAGCCTCTTCGCGAAAGGCCATATTGATTTTATCTTCGTCTGATAGGTTAAGAGTTGTATCAGATAAGATTACCAGTCTATAGATATATTTCAAATGTGCTCTGTTTTTGGAGATTGCTGCAAGCATTATTCCTGCCGAATCCTTTTCGTTGTCATATGTGCTTTTTCTACCATATAGCAAGCCAATTATAGGAGCGACCATATAAACCGAAATATAATCGGTAAACAGTTTAAAATTTGAAAAACGCTTCTTATCCTCTTCGCTTGCATTACCTCTTAATTCTGACAGAGCTTTTAAATAACTAGCATGTCTTCCACGAATTTGAATATCATCATCAAATAACATTATCGTCCCTCCTTTTTATATGAGTGATTGTATCGATGTCTTTTCCATTTGAATCTTTAGCTTTTTCGATATAATAAGCTTTTCCAACATATGGACTCATTATTTTAGAAGCAGGTTCCCAGTCTTTTTGCATTACTGCAATAATCACTTGCTCGGCGGATTCAGGAATAACACGTGATATATTTTCAATGTGTATCTCATCAACATTTGAAAAAGGTGCATCCATAACTAACGGGAAATACTGAGGACCAATATCTGCTTCTTTAGAAGATTCAGAGGTCAAGGATTCTTTTGCAAGGTCAACAAGGCCAGAAACAAAGGCAAAACTTTTAACAGCTTTTAATCCATCTGATTCTTCTGTGGTTACGTCAATGTATTTTACTCTGTACTTCTCATCAATTGAAATTGTTCTATGTCCATGGTAAATGCGTGCAAAATTATTGTTTACTTTTTCCTCTAGGTTTGATCTTACAATAGATTCTCGTTCTTTATAAGCCTTATCAACCCATTCATAAACCGCTTGAGTATAATCAATTTTCGCCTGAGTACGAGCATTTTCTTTAGATGCCGCAATTTGTTTGTCTAGTGCATTTTGATAGTTTTCAATTTCTTTTTTAGCAGATCCAATTCTCTCTACTAAACTGTCTTTTTTCCTTTGAAATTCATTTACGCGGTTTAAGGAATTCTGGTACTCAATCTCAAGATTAGAGTTGTCTTTTGCACCACGTAAATCATCATCAAGTTTTTTCTTCTCATCCTCACGGAAACCCAAATCACGTTTATCACTTCTAAGGTTCTTAAGGGCTTTTTCAATACGACTATAGTATTCATCATTAGAATTTATAATCGTTGAAGCTTGTTCTCGATAATTCCTTACAACCGATCCTATAGACTCAGGCGGTTGCTTTTTCCTTTCTGCTAAAAGATTATTCTCAGCAGCTGAGCCCGGAGAAATACAGGTGCCGCAAATACAGATGCCTCTTTTTAAAATATAATCAATAGAATCTGCTGTCATTTCCGGTACGCTTTCGGTTTGATCACTAGCTTCATTGAGTTTTTTTATTGCCTCTTTTAAAAGAGGTAAACTGAAAAAGGCAAATGAATTCCTACTAAATGCGTTTACTAGGTCTTTTTTATCTTCTTCTATTTTAATATTCAAGTTTTTAATAGTAGTTGCAAGCTGTTCACGTCTGTTTTGCTTTTCTTTAGTTTCATCATTTGCTTTAAGCATAGCTGCATATTTTTCTTTGTTGCTTTGATAATATGACAGTTGATCAGATGCTTCATCAAGAGACGTTTTCAATTCTTCAAGTTCTGTATTTTTACCGTCAAGTTTTTCTTGAAGCCTTTTTGCATCCTGATTACCACCAAGATCAATGTTCTTCCTAAAAATGGCAACTACTTTTTTCAAGTGATCACGAGCATTAAATAGTATATCTAACCCCATAAGACCTTTAACTGAGGATTCTATATCAGTTTGTGAAGCAATCGAACCTAGTCTTTCGCCGCCGAAAAAGAAATAACTCGAAAGCGCTTTGGGCAAAATGCCTTCGATACTGTCTTCGAAGTCACCTTCTATTTTTGTTCTAGTTTGTCCATCAGGTTGAAGATAGTATATCGAAGCCGATCTGCCAGCAGGTCTTAAATTGCTACCTGTTGAGGTATACTTTTCTGTTCTAACAATTTCGTATTGTAAATCATTATGTTCTATGACTAGAGTTCCACTTACCTCTGCTGAATCACCAAATGCCAGTTTATCTGCCACATTGCTGTTAAGTAATATTTTTTCCTTCTCTCTCTCTTCGCGAGTTTTATTTTCACCTTCGCCAAATCCATTTATGCCATAGAGAATCCATTCAAAAGCACGTATAAAAGTTGTTTTACCTGATGTGTTTACACCTATTAAAACAGTGACATTTTTCTCTTTATCCGTAGAAAAATCAATTTCTTGTTCGCCAATATACTGTCTAAAATTATTCAACTTCATTTTTTTTATCAGCATTTTCCGTCCACCACCTTATCAATATACTTGCGAATATCCTCTATTAATTTGTTAGAGGGATCCTTCTTTATTACGTTATCTTTTTCAATAGTTATGACTTTCAGTTTAATTAGATTAAGCTTTCTTTCATCTAAATTCTTATTGTCATTCATAATAGAATTCCTCCTCGTCATTAACATACAGATCTAAACCATAGGATTCAATTAACTCTGTAACTAACCTATCAGCTTCAGATGGATTTATTGATATTTCACCAAACTCTCTCATACGATTTATTTCTTTTCTAACCAAAGATAGATCGTAGTGAGAGGTTTCGCTTTCATGGTTGACACAGTCCAATGGTGTTGGTAAAGTAATAAAATCATATATAACGGCGTATTTTTTATTTGGAGCTTTTCTTAAAACTCTACCTCTCCTTTGGATATATTCTTTAGGATTTGTGCTGCTCGCTAATATAAATGCTGTTTTTATACTTGGAATATTAACACCTTCATCTAAGCATTTGATAGCTACAATAGCCTGATAAGGGTCTGCATCAGCAAATCTTCGTTTTATTTCTTCTCTCTCTGCGGCTGTTTCTGACGAAGTAAAATGCGTCACTTTCATACCGAGCTCCAATCCCAGCATTTTTGAAACAGAAACAATCTGACGTTCGCCTTCTTCATCACGTTCGGATTCATCTTTTTTGAAATCTATATTTCTTGCTGCACCACAGTACACTAAAATGTGTGAGTCATTCACATAGTCTTTCATTAGTTCTTTAAGCAAAATAACTTTATTTGATGCGCCAGCAACAATTCTTGCTCTTTCAATCAGTAATTTTTTTCCTTGCTCAGTAATGGTTATATTTCCGTATTTATCAGCATGGCACTGTTTTGCTATTTTTTTAGATAGTTCTCTATATGCAGCTAATTCGTTATCTGCTAAATATACAACTTTGGGATAGTAATAATAGGGTGTAAGTTTATCCTCTTTTATAGCTCGTTCAAGCCCATATTCTATGCATTTATCTCCAAAATAATCATATAATGCTTGCGTTCCGTCTTCATCGTTATGTCTTTCTAAAGTGGCAGATAATGCCAGTCTATATTCAAATTTGGGATTTAAGGTTTGCCTGAGGCGCTCAGCTCCAAAATTATGTGCTTCATCTACAAGTAATAAAGTGTGGTTACTAAGCTTTTTCAGCTGGTTTTGCACATATTCAGAAGAATATGTTGCGTTGGTCGTTACGAAACAAAAAATGTTAATTACACCTAATCGAAAGTCTAGAATATCATTAGAAAGCCGACTTTTCCAATCATGTTGTTTTGAGGACGAATATCCAATTGTAGGTAAGAGATTAAACTTGATAATATCTTCTACCCATTGCTCAACTAAGTGCTGGTAAGGACATACAATTATAAGCGCCATTTTATGCTTATCTGAAAAGAGTCTTACTGCTGCACCTAATCCCGTGTATGTCTTACCAGTTCCTGTTGCCATATCAAATATGCCGCAATATCCGTTATCAGCCCATCTATCTATAGCTTCATTTTGGTAATCATGTAGCTTAACTCCATAAGGAATTGCCGGAATGCCTGGTTCTATCATTACTGTATTGCTAACTAGTTCAAGTTCATCCAATTCAAGATTCATGGTATCTTTTTTGTATGATAGCAGCTTCTCTTTTAATACTTTTGGGAATTCAATTACTTTAATGTTTTTTTCTCTTCCAGCCCATAACGAATCAAAATCGTTTTCTATGTCTTCAACACGGTTCTTATCTTCGTCAACTAATGAATTAAAAACAACTATTGATTCAAAATTGTTGTGAAAAGCATTGCTCGTTTCATTCATAGAACCAGTAAACGCTATCCGATTGCCATCAGTATCATATATAACTCCGATTTTTTCGTGATACATTCCGTTTTTTTTATTATCTGGTGTAAAAGCAACTTTTATTTCCATACAACCAGATGATATTAGATGGGCAAGCCAATTCAGTCTCTCAGAATCAGAATTGTTTTCAGGTTCATGAAATTCCCTAATTAACGCTTCTTGAATAATACTTCTTTCATCGTATCCCCTTGAGATTGCTTCTATGTCCTCATTTGATAGTATAGGAGATACTATAAATTTTATATTACCGCCATTTCTTATTAAACCAGCTATCCCTTTGGAAAGCTCAATCAAAGCATTTGACGAGAAAAAACCAACTGCCCGCTTATATAAAACTGATTTTTTCAAAATAGGATTATAGAACTCGGTTACTATATCATTTTTATTTGTCTTATAACTACGTAGTATAGTTAGATCTTTATAATTAAGTATATCATTCATTTTCAACCTCTACATATTCAAAGCATGATAAAATAGAGCGTATTTGTTCTATTTTATCATTATCAACTTTAATACAAACACCACAATACGCTTTGTCTTGAACGGGTGTTGGCACAACTTCTGCTTTTAAACTAAACTCATTTATTTTATCTTCTGCTGAGAATACATCATTTGTATTATAAAACACTATATACACTTAATCAGCTCCCTTATTAAATCAACAAAAAGATCTATTTCGTCACAATCATTAAAAAAGCTAAGGCTAACTCTGACTGCCCCTGTTTTTACAGTGCCAATTGTTTCATGTGCTTTTATTGCACAATGAATTCCACCTCTAACACATACATCATTATCGCTTAGGTATTTCACAACGTCACTTGAAGAAATACGATTAATATTAAAGCAAAATGTGGACAAACGTTCTCTGTTTTGATTATATATAATAACCCCAGGTATCATAGAAAGATTACTTATAAAGTATTCTGTAAGTTTCTTTTCTTTATCGCGTATAAAAACGATATTTTCGTTAATATAATCTATCGAATTCTTTAAAGACCATATAGCAGGCATATTAAGGGTACCTGCTTCATATGCCTCAGGAAATACATGTGGATTTGTGTAATCATCTCCATGTATTCCTGTTCCCCCTTGAATTAAAGGTTCTATTTTCAAACTTTCGCAACATACTAAACCGCCTACACCCGGAACTGCATACAAATCTTTATGTCCTGTAAATGCAACATAATCGATGTAGTCTCTTTGCATATCAATTGTTTTTTTGCCGGCACCTTGTGAAGCATCAACTAAAACAGTGATTTTATTCTGTGATAAGATTTTAGATATGATTGATGAAAAAACATACTGCCCAGTAAGATTACTTGCTAATGTTGATATGTATAATTTGGTTTTATCTGTTATTAATCTAGTAATGTTATGTGGTTCATCGTAAATAATAGATTCTGGAATAACCGTATAATCAATTATACCAAGTTCTTTCAGCTTATTTATAGGTCTGAAAACAGCATTGTGTTCATATGGACTTATTAAAACATGATCGCCTTTATTTAAAAATCCGAATAAAAACATATTGAGTGCTTCGGTAGAATTTTTTGTAAAAACGACATCGGTATTATTGGGAGAATTGAAAAACTTTGATACAGTTTTTCGAGCCTGGTAAAGCATTCTTGATGCATCTATGGCTGTTTTATAACTGCCTCTTCCTGGGCTAACTCCTACGTCATTTATATAATGTAAAAAGCCATCTAGAGATGCGTTTGGTTTATTTCTTGAAGTTGCAGCATAATCAAAATAAATCATAAATTTTCCTCATCTTTTTTCTTTGCCGCCAAAACCTGACAAGTGATACATCCATTATAAAACTTTGCAATACAGCGAGAACAAATATTTAAGTTTTGAGGACATTTTGTTTCGTCAATTTGATAACGTACATCCCCGAATGTATTAATTGCTCCATGTGGACAAACGGAATCACAAGCAGAACAACGTATACAATATTGGTATTTTCTCATTTGACACTTTAGGCGATTCACAAGGAGCTTCCAATCAATTCCGGGAGCGGGAAGAACTTTTAAAACGGTTGTTCCCCAAGTGATTATCAAATCACATACTTTTCTTTCTTGAAAGGAATTTCCTTCAGAGTCGATGCCTTTTTGTTCTGTTATAGTTATATATGTCGCATTATCTTTGTCTAACATCGATATTTGTCCAAATGGTTTGATATATTCAATAATTTCTTTGGTTATCTTTCTTTTAATAATTATGTTTCTTGCACGATCTGAAAGATTGCACGGAGTATCAGCTATAGTTACATTTCGTGTTTCTAAGCCTGTTGGATCTTTTCTTGTCTTCCATTTTCCATTCTCGACGTAATCCTCAACATCCGTTTTGCCTGTTTTTTCTGCAAAATCGTATAACAAATTTCGCCATTTTTGAGCCAACTCAGGATAGTAGATTTCAGTTAGCATAGTTGACCAATTTGAATTGTTTGGACAGCACCAACAGCCAACTCTCTTGTATCCATATCGATAAGCGTCATTGAAAGCAATCCTTTTATACAACATATACAGCCATACGTCACAATCTTCCCATTCGATAATTGGCATTGCATTAACCTGTGAACCGATTTTTGAATGATCCTGGGTTCTTTCGTATTTCTGTCTTTCCTTTGACTCGCTATGTCTGATTCCAAGGAAAGACAAGCTATTACCGTTTAAATTTTGATACTCGTTATTCAGATTTGAGGTTTTAAAAATAGTACAACACCAACGTTGAAATTTGCTTGGGGGGCCGAATATTTTACAGAGCTTGAAAAAATCTTTTTCTGTCTCGCTAGGAATCATAGGCGTGAATGGGTTTTCTTTGCGAAAATAGTTTTCTACATAAGTATGAGTAGCCGGAAATTCTAATGTTGTATCTCCGAAAAAATGTATAATACGTTCATCTTGTAAAGCATCTCTTACTAAGCGGCTTACTACAGTAGAATCCTTTCCACCTGAAAAAGACACTGTAGGAATATAAGGAATATCCTTGCTGCTGTATAATTCTGTCAAATTAGAAATGTAGTTTTCTGCTTCATAGATCAGTTCATTGATGTAGCGCTCATTAGCAGAGACATATGATTCATAATTAGGAATAACATCGTCTTTAATAATATCATTGCGTAATAATGCGGCTATGTTTAGATGCTGTTTGTTCTTATAATACTCAATATATGGTAATCTGATTCGCTTTCCATCAATCAAGTAATAACTATTACCTAGATACCAGATATTTTTGCTATTATTGTCTTCTTCCATAATACATGAGAGTAATTTTTTTTCTTGTACAAAAACAGGGTTACATATGCCGTTTGTACTTATACTTTTACACTTTGAATTGCATAGTGGGCAAATATTATTATTGATAATTGGTACTCCACAATTATTACACCAATAAACTGATTTTGACATTACTCTTTTCCTTCCATCAAGTCTTCTAATAGTGAGAGAAGAACTTGAACTTTTTCATCATATGAAACAGATAATCCATAGTTTTTGAAAGTAGTATGAATTTTATTTTTTAAGGTTGAGCTCAGTGCACTTAACTCACTTCTATCAAATACGAGTGATTTTTCGTTGCCACTAGCAGTTGATATTGTAACTTTAGTTTCAGAATCGCCTAAGCTGCCTTCTCCATGATAAAGACTTAGTTTTGTTTTTATTTCTTTTAAGCGATCAACAAAATTGTCTTTGTGAGAATCATTCCAATAAATTATTTCAAAACCTGTCAATGTTTTTGTAAGTTGCATTACTATGCTATAGTCGTCTTGGTCGGCAGTTATATTACTAACAAGCTCTAAAAAAGCATTTGTATAATAATCAAAAGATTTGGTACGTTTTGACTTCCATTGTTTTTCATAATTGGAGCATAGCATTTTGCCAGCAGACATATTGTTTGGAACTTCAAAAATATCAAAGATAGATGAAACAATCTCTCTTGATAGTGCGTTTACAGAATCTTCTAACTCGCTTTTAATTTTAACTATTTGATCTATCGCGTTATCGTAAGAACTGCCAAGACTTTTAATGCTTGAAAAAATAAACGAAGAATAATTAGCGGTAGATTTACTAATTATGTTCCTATATTGCTTAGCTTTTTCTGAAATATATACTTGTGTTGTACGAGCAAACTTGGGAACATTTTTATAATGTAAAAGCATTCCATCATAAATTGCTTTAAGTCTATTTTTACTAAGAGCACTTTCTGCAATATAGTCGTGAAAAATGTTTTCAAGTGAACTGAGAAAATCAAGTTGATCATCAGTCCAATTTGCAATGGTAAATGTAAAGTCTGAAGGTCTTCTTACAATTTCTTCAAATAGGTCAACCGTTAATTCCTTTTCAACACCATGGCTATTAATTATCAATGATTTCTTATAAGGAATCAAAAAATGAGCAAGTAATAAAGATAAATATCCATTCCTCAATCCAAACGGAGGCTCTTTTAGATCATTAATGACTTGTTCAAATCCAACTTGTTCATTCCTTGCTTTTTTGATGAAATTATTGATTTTATTCTTTACTAGCACATGAGTATTAATTCCACCAGGAACGGAATTCAGTGTGGTCTGTTCCTCTGTAGATATGAAGCCATTTTTCACTAATACTGATCGAACAGCAATGTAATCAGGCGATAAATACGGAACAGAATAGTAGTTTGATGCCGCTTCACCAGAAAGTATATTGGCAATGACATTTTTCTTTGCCGACATAATACTTCCTGAAATAGTATTTTTATTTATTAATTCATTGTTTACAATAAGGGTATTCGGAAACGAATTATACATGATTTTGCTTGCAGCGTCAGACAAATCCTTTATGGATTTTATATCTAAAAGTGTTTCTCCTTCAATTACAACAGTATTTGTTTCTTCAAAGGTGCGTTTCCATTGATTTATTAATTCTATGATATTTAGGCGGTATTCGTCCTTGTAATAATCAAGTTCCTTTTCAAATGCTGGATCTTTCGCAATATATTCGCTTTTTTTGCTATCCAAATACTTGATGGCGATATACCTTTTTACATATTCAGTTAATGAAGAGGTTTCATTGTTAACAAATATGATTGACCTTTTAATATCTTTGGATATATTAATTATTTCATCGATATCATCATCTGGATTTGACAATAACATTATAAGAATGCCATCATAGTATTTTCCAAATTTATTTGAAAATGCTTTTCTTTGTAAATCCTGGAGCGTCGCAAATGACGGAATAAATATCCTCGATATTTTATAAACTCTGTTATAATCGTATGGATACAAAACAAAATCGACGAATTCATCATTTAGTGTATTTACTGTTGACTCAAGACTTACAGCTTGACATTCATCATTTATGATTTCTTCAACATCAAATATGCTAGCTTCAAAGAAATTATATCTATCATATGCACCCGAATATTTTATTATTTTTCTTTCACATAGTCTTTCTAAAGCGTTTGTTATAATATCCTTAGGCAAATCAATTACATTGACAATAGTGGTCTTGTTTGCAGTCAATGCACTTGGATCATTAATAATTCCAATTGTTGCTATAACCTTAAGGATTCTTGTTTCGGGAGTATCATCATTAGATGAAGAATGATTTTTAGAAAGTGCTATTTGAAGTTCTTTATACCACTCAAAACTTGCATCGCTTTGAGTGGATTTAATACTTGGCTCGAAGTAATCATATATTTCATCTATACCAACAAAATGGAATTCCTTTGTTTTATATTTCTTAAGGAAGCTGTAGAGGCTATTATCTTCTTTGCTAGCAAGATAGGTAAAAAATGTTCTTTCATTTTGTGCAACTTTTTTTGAAAGCTTGTCAAGTGCAAATAAAGATATAGGGTGAAGGGGAAAACCTCCTTCAAATTGATTTTGAGCATTTTCAGAATCAATCATAAATCCACGGAAGTCGGCTGCTTCAGAATATAAATCATTTAATTCCTTTTTGAATTTAGTCTTAAATTTTTTCCATGGACTAACATTTTTTTCCAGGACACTTCTTATTAACGATAAACATTGATCTTGACTATCGTTAATAGGCGTTTGTTTATACCTTCCTTCAACTTTTTTCCATTCATGAGAAATTGATTTTCCGAAGCGCTGGGTATATTGGCTTATCTCTTTATGTGAAACAAGGATGATATGATTATTACCTGAACCATGATCACAAAATTCTGCTAAGTCTTGGACTGCCTTAACTTTTATTGTTTTTATATTATCCTCGATGTAACGGCCAAATTCGTCGAATATAAAGACAATACCACTATACTTATCTGAAATAGCTTCGCTTGCTTCATTAAGTGTCTGTGAGAGATTAGTCACTTCGTATATATATTTAACTCCAAAAGTCATTTTAGAAAATATACTTTGAAACTTTTTTTCTGATTTTTTGTCAAAGATAGAAAGCATTTCTTCCATTTCTTCAAGAGTTATTTTTGAACTTTTACAAGCTTTTAGTAGTCTTTCCTTTGATTCTTCGCTATTTTTCCATTGCTCAATCAAAGCCGTTGCCTGATCAAAAAATGTTTTAAAGCTAACTTTTTTACCAATGGATTCAAGTTTTTTCTTTAATGAGAAATAAATGCAGCGTTCAAAGTCGTCAAAATCAAATACAATTGGAACAACTAAAAATGGTTTTTTTTGCTTGTCGTTAACATACGAATTGATATCTGATGCTAATTTATCATCATATTTCGCTATTCTTGACAAAAATGTATTATATCCATTACCCTCAACATGCCTTTTTTCGAGCAATAAGCTCAGGACAGTTAAAAAATGCGATTTGCCGGTACCATATGAACCATAAAGCATTCGCGCATGATGTAATGGATTGATGCGTGTTATATCAATAAAGTATTCTCTTAATAAATCTATAGTGGTATCATTGGGTATAAACCTAAGTAATTTTTTATCATTTTCAATATCAAATTGTATGTTTGCAGAGTAATTATACTCATCCTCTATTCTTATTAACTCACTATAAAGCGGCATAAGTAATTATCTCTCCGATCTAAGGTAATATTTTACAAGCAGCTCTTCTGAGTTTATGTCTTTGAGCTGAATATATTTGCTTCCGAAATTATTAATTAATGACAGTTTTTTCATGTTTTCTAATTGCTGTAACATTTCAAGTAGGTTTGAGTAGCTTATATGCATATATTTTCCAACTTGACAATTTCCTTCCAGCAGTTCGTCTATGTTTAACTGAGTATTGTTTTGCAGATGTTCAGAGTTGTCATTAATTATGCAGTATAGTAATACTTCTAATGGTATGTCTTTGATAGAGGGCCTTTTTAGTTGAAAAAGTCCGCCTCCTTGATAATGAATAAGCTTTAAAGTGGAAAAAAGCGGTATTGTGTCTTCATCTATTACTTTGCCTATATCAAATGATTTATCACTTACATAGGTGTTTTTGAAACAGTCAAATTCTTTTTCAACAGCCGTTTTACTATAACTAGCACCATTTTTTTGTAAATATGAGTAAAATGCATTTGAAAAAGTGTCTTTTGAAAATGAATTCAGGTTAGACTGATTGAAGGCCCAAAACCACGCGGTCGCATTTTTATAATCAGAAGAAAGGTTTCGATGCAATAACCATAGGGTACCTATATCCTGACAATACGGATCATAATTTGATATTATGTTTCCTAATGCTGTAAACTGATGAATAACCCCTCTTTGAACCTTTGCTTCATTTGATATTCCAAGAACAATGCTCCAATAACGCATTGCTTTAATCATAACTCGACCTACTCCAATTTCATCTATGGCATTCAATTCGTTATTAGGAGAGAAAATCATTTCATCTTTTTTTATTGCATCTATTATTTTAGTAACCCATCCGCTTCGCATATAGAATGAGCCGTGTTTATTTATTTGCATGCTTTCACCTTTCATTTCTTAATATCAAGTGCATTAAAAAAACAAAGAATATTTATCATTAGATATCTTCTAATCCTGACATCAGCCATTGCCGATATTGTTCTTTCATTTCGTCGGGAGCAATAATCTTCATGGAAGTTGGGAATTGCAAAAGCCATCCCCAAAAAGTAGGACTGACTTGGACGTTGACTGTTGAAATACACTTACCATTCTCCTGTTTGATAAAAGTGTCTTCGCCGAATTTATTGAAAATAACACCAATAAGTTCTTCATCGAACTGTAAGGAAACCTTGTGGACTGGTCCGCCAAACATCTTAAACGCTTGCTTAGGATAATTTACGATTTTATTTAGAACTTTTATTCCTTCTTTAGTAATACTATCATCCAGGACAGATATATTATCGATTCGATCAATGCGAAAGGTCTTGATATTGTTATCGTAGCCTTCATCAGGACGATAACAAATCAAATAATAATTACCATCATCATTAATCATACCAAGCGGTTCTTCACAATAGAGTTTATTATTATGCTTATATTCTCTTTGACCTTTGAAATTAAGTAAAAAATAATTAAAAGTTATTTTCTTTTTGTTTTCAATTGCTCTTTCAAGGCTGTCAACAATCTCATAAATTGCAACGTTTGAATGCTTGACAGCATTAAAATGAATGACATTGCGTTTCATAAGTTCTGTACGACTACTTCCTCCCAAATCAGCTAATTTATTTAAAAGCTCTTCGGTCATTTTTTTAGGGATAAATTTTGAACTTTGAATCGCATCCATTATTATTTTTATTTCCGGTAAGTCAAACTGTCTTTGCTTAACCCAGTAAACCATATCATGTCCCTTACGTTTATTGCAGATTCCATAACCGAAATGCTGCATAGAGTCTATATCAGCATAAATTGTACGTCGTTCACATTTAATACCTAATAGAGCAAGCTCTTGAATAAGTCCCTGAGTTGAAATCGGGTGCAGTTCGTCAGTTTTTCTATTTAAAATTTCCCAGATTTTAAGTAGTTTTATCTTTTGAACTTTAACATCAGACATCTCATCGCCTCTTTGTACAATTTTACAATATATATTATAGCACGATTAGTGCTTTTTGTCAACGATTTGGAGTGCAAATTCGGCGACTTCTGCATATGTGTAATAATCATTTTATGTATATGTGAAAGAAAGGTGAGGTTTTCAATACGGCAGAGAGAATAATAACTGCTCGACTTTTATATCATTCTCTTTTGCGTAGGAAACTCCGTAACAATCGGTGTGTGTTCCGACTACAAGCAGCAGGTCGGAATCATCTATCATATGCTCGTCTGCAAGTTCATAGCAGTCATCGGTGTAATGATGTGAAACGATCGCAATATTATCCGATTCGGCATGAAGTCTGAAAAAGCGGTTACGGTGCTCCTCAACCCAGTTTGTAGATTGCTCCTCATAGGGCATGGCGATGTTCAGCTCAATGTCGTTGTACATAGCCAGTGCTGTTATTATCTCTCCGCACCACAGCGGCATTCCATACTCGCAGTTTACCCAGAACCTGTCATATCCCTTGCAGTAAAGCTCCCATATTTTCTCGCGGAGCTTTGCTTTTATCTCGGGATATGGAGGTTCATTTTCATTTTTACAGACGAGCTTCAGTTCCTCGCCTGTTGATATGATCGTACAAGTCAATTTATTCACCTTCCAATTCTTTTTTCTTATTATACCATTATCTTATTATATACGCAAGTGCGTACACGCAGAGGCGTATTAATTTGTATAATAAAAGAAATAATAGATGGTGGTGAGGAATATGTCAGTTGTAAAGGAAGCTGTGGTGCAGAGACTAAAAAGCATATGTAAAGACAGAGGGATAGCTGCAAATGAACTGGCAAATCTCTCAGGCGTGACACCGTCAACGGTTTACAGTCTCCTTAATCCTGAACGTAAAAATGCTTCTATAACTACGATAAAAATTCTATGTGACGGATTAGATATGACTTTAGGCGAGTTTTTCAGTTCGCCCGAGTTTGATGATCTTGAACAGGAAATAAAATAACATTATCCCTGTGATCAGAGCAATTATATGCCTGATTACAGGCTTTTTTATTTATAACACCGGATCAACAATTTTCATATTGGCAATTATTTCTGTACCTACCATTGCTTTATTGCAGATAAAATGGTAGAATATAATTGACAAAATAATGCTAGCGCTCGCAGTTCATGCAACTCTTCCGTGATATACATTTCCTCATAGGACACAGGAGTGCTCTCTGCGTTGACAAAGTGTTCGTTGTAGTCATCGACTTC
>JAEEGL014597444.1_pt1 | contig 25060 bp, 18 predicted proteins | sample 9134231 | NCBI WGS metagenome assembly JAEEGL01 (sample SAMN16246548, study PRJNA631951) | gut metagenome | biome: gut microbiome; feature: rumen; material: fiber-attached | host: Bos | place: Iran: Karaj | collected 2018-10 | reverse complement strand
CGTCCGAATGCTACCGAATGGGACTTGCTCATGGTCAACCAGGACCGGCACTTCACGGGCCGCGTCGCGCTCCTGCGCGAAGGCGATTTCGGCCTGGACTGGATTCCTTCCCTGGTTGTCGGTGTCAGCGACCCGACCACCGGTTCCGGTGGTGGCGAATATACCCAGGCCGACGTCAGCGGTTCTGGCAACGGTTACTTCAATCGCAACTTCATCGTCCTCACCAAGCACTTCCAGACAGCTTGGGGAGAAATCGGCGCCCACGCCGGTTATCAATACAATCGCCGAAAGGACTACACTCTTAATGCACCCTGCGCCGGTATCGACTGGCGTCCTGTCTGGCTTCATCAGCGCGGCATCCTGGACGATCTGGACCTGATCGCGGAGTTCGACGCCCGCACGTTCAACGTAGGGTTCATCGCGTCTGTCTGGCAGGGCCGCTTCGAAGCGATGTTCGAGCTCCAGAACCTCCGCTGGATCAACTTCGGTCTTCGCTTCAAGCACCGCCTGCAGAAATAGTAGGGAATTCCCCTTCCTCTCTTAGTCTAAATCTATTCTATGTGGCTGTCCCAATGCGTTGGACGGCATTTGGTGTTTTGTGCGCCGACACTGACCGTGAACGCATCCGTGAAATTCTGCTGGAGCGCCACTGCCCCGTTCCTGTGCGTGGGGGATAGGCCGGTTCAAGCTTAAGCATGATCACGCCAAGAAGAACTGGGATAAACTTAAAGGAAAGGTTATCCTTGACCGCTGCAGTATCTGCCTCTGGAAGGAGCGTATCACTTCTAATAGTCCGGCAACAGAACAATTGTATTCCAGGCAGAATCAAGAGGTATTATCTTTAGGTTCGAAATGGTGTTGACTCAGTTTTCCTGTAAGAAATGATAGACATTATTGATAAAACAAAATGCTGTGGCTGCAATGCGTGCGGTGATATTTGTCCGCATGGCGCAATAGCATTCGCTGTTGACAACGAGGGATTCTGGTATCCAAAGGTCGATAGCTCGAAATGCCTAGAGTGTGGCCTCTGTGAAAGAGTGTGCCCAATAATCAATCCCGCTAATCACGTCTCGCGTTTCGCGACCCCGCTTGTGTATGCAGCTTATGCCAAAGATGATTCCATCCGGCTTGATAGTACATCTGGGGGTGTCTTCTCTATGCTGGCTGAGGCAGCGTATGAAAGTCATGGCTTTGTCGGTGGGGCTATTTATAACAGCGATCATACCGTTTGCCATATTGTATCCGAGGATTCGGGAAAGCTGGGTGAAATACGTAGTTCCAAGTATCTCCAGAGCTCAATGGTCGGACAATATCGTGAGATTAAGAGGATTCTTCGTACAGGAGCGGTTGTATTATATTGTGGGTGTCCCTGTCAGGTTCATGCGTTGTACAATTTCCTTGGGAAAGAATATGATAATCTGGTTACATGTGATTTCATATGTCGCGGCGTTAATTCGCCAAAGGTGTTTCTCAAGTATATGGATATGCTTGAGCGGAAATATGGTGCAAAAGCGACGAATATAAAATTTAAAGCGAAGAAGTGGGGGTGGCATGCTTTCTCCATGCGGGTGAACTTTTCGAATGGTAAAGAATACTGCAAGGATCGTTGGCATGATCTCTTTTTCATTGGTTATCTGCAGGTGGGTAATTTCTCTCGCCCGTCGTGTTACGATTGCCAGTTCAAAGGTTTTCCACAGAAGTCGGATATCACCTTAGCTGATTTTTGGGGGATTGAGAAAATTGATAAATCAATGGATCAAGACAAGGGAACTTCGCTGGTGATGGTCAATTCGGAAAAAGGTAACGCATGGTTTAAAACCATAAAAGAGAAGATAGTTTCTCGAGAATTCTCGCTAGAAGATGCCAAAACGGGCAATCCTGCGATGCTGAACTCGCTTAAGTCTGTTCCGCTCAATCGTGAAGCTTTTTTTGCTGATATAGATAGGATGAGCTTCGAGAAGGTGGCAAAGAAATACTTCCCGAAGAGAGATGTTTTTAGTAAAGTCAAAAGAAAGTTGTCCCATTATAAACCTCTTTTTGCATCAGTTGCTAAGCTGGGTGTCTCCATCCCTCGCTGGTTTACTTTCTTGAAAATTAACTTCTTCGCTAGGAACGTGATCCAGAATCGGAGACCATTGTTCCTGAATGAAAGCCGGACAGTCCTCCAAATGGATTCGGACGCGAAGATGACCTTGAATGATCGCCTGATCACGGGCGTAAAACAAGTTAAGAGGTCTCGCGCCGAGACGAGGATTCTCTTGGAGAAACGAAGTGAATTAATTGTGGATGGCCGCTTTACGGTTTACGCTAATAGCTATATCCGTGTCGTGGAAGGAGGAAAACTTATTCTGCACGGTGGTTTTATTAATGAAAATGTTCAGATTACCGCGGGTGATGTTGTAGAGATTGGTAAGGATGCGACAATCGGACGTGATGTTGTGATTCGATCGTATGACGGGCATTCCATTCTTGAAGATGGCTATAAGAAATCAGAACCTATCAAGATCGGAGAGCATGTCTGGATTGGACAAGGCGCGACGATTCTCAAGGGTGTTAACATCGGAGACGGCGCCATTATCGCAGCTGGCGCTATTGTGACAAAGGATGTGCCTGCGTGCGCGATTGTCGCCGGGTCGCCTGCGAGGGTTATTAAAGAAGGAGTTCGTTGGGAGAAATGAAATTACTAGTGATTGACGGGACGGGCGTACTTAGCTCGGCAGTCGTTAAAGAAGCACTTGTACATCAGATCGATGTGACTATTGTCAACAGAGGGAAGAAAAAACGCCCTGTTGCTTCTGGCGCCCATTTGATCGTTGCTGATTATCGAGATGGCAAGCTGATGAAGTCCAAGTTAAAAGGTCTTCATTTCGACGCCGTCATCGATTTTATTTGCTACAACAAGACACAAATAGCATATAGTATTGAGTTGCTTCACGAAGTTGCAGATCAGTATATTTTTATCTCGTCGTCTTGTGTGTATAATACAAGGATCCCTGGCATTAAAGATGAAGAATCTGAAAAAGTGCTTCCCGATTGGGATTATAGTATCAATAAATGGGAGTGCGAGTGCTATTTGAGAGAGAAGGCGAAAGAGCTGAATTTTAATTACAGCATTGTTCGTCCCTGTGTGACTTATGACGATACTCGGATCCCTTATGGGGTTATGCCGCTCTATGGTTATCATTGGACTCTCTGCGCTCGCATTCTGGCGGGGAAGCCAGTTCTTCGTTGGGATGGTGGGAATACGCGCTGGAACATGATGCGTGTGGAAGACTTCGCTGTGGGCGTTATTGGCATTGTTGGTAATCGCCATGCGTATGGTGAAGCGTACAACTTGAGCGGAGACACGGCATATTCGTGGAACGACGTTTTAAACACTTTGGCGGATTTGCTTGGGTGCAGTCCGGTCATCTTCGATATTACAAGTGAGGAGTATAAGAGATACTATCCAGATAAAAGGGGAGAGATTGCCGGCCGGTCTTTCGATGCTATTGTATCTAATGCTAAGATTAAGTCGCTTGTTCCGTCATTCAATACGTCATACTCCTTGGATGAAGGCCTTTCAAAGACAATCAACGCTTACAAATCTCAGAATTATCAACTCGGGATCGATTGGATATATGATGCCACTACCGACAGGGTGGTCCGTATTTTATGTAAATCCAGGGAGATAGACCATAAACGGTATAATCTTGGTTTTCTCAATTATCTCGGAAATGCCAGCCCTGCTGATAAGAGAGCTTTTTGGCGGGAGTATCACAAAGATAATGTCTTCGTCAAACTATATTGTGTAGCCCTTAAAGCGATGAATAAGCTTAAGCGTAGCGTCTTGAAATAATGGAGGAAGTCACAAGCAATAGAACTATTGCAAAGAATACCGTTTTCCTTTACATCCGGATGCTCTTCGCGATGGCGGTGTCGTTATACACCTCCCGCGTGGTGTTGGATGTTCTTGGCGTTAATGATTATGGCCTTTATCAGGCTGTCGGCGGTGTCGTTGCAATGATGGCTTTCCTCAACAGTGCCCTGTCGCATGGTACTTCCCGTTTCTTGACGTTTGAGCTTGGAAAAGGAGATTACAAGAAGTTGGAACGAACGTTCTCTTCTGTAATGACCGTGCATATTATCCTTGCTTTGCTTATTGTCATTGTCGCCGAAACACTAGGTCTGTGGTTTGTCCGCCATAAACTCGTAATCCCGGATGATCGTTTTGAGGCAGCGCTCGTTGCCTTTCAGTTTTCTATCTTGACGACAGTCATTCATATCATTCAGGTCCCATATAATTCTTCAATAATCGCACATGAGCGGATGAATGTATATGCCTACGTGAGTATTATCGATGTCGTCTTGAAATTGCTAATCTGTTATCTGCTTAAAATAGGCGGCGTTGATAAACTGGCGTTGTATGCCATCCTCCTTTGTGCTGTCCAGGGCTGTGTAATGATGATCTACCGGGTTTATTGTAAAAAGCAGTTTTCGGAGGCGCGCTACCGGCCGCTGTGGGATTGGAGTATTCTCAAGGGGGTGCTTAGTTATTCGGGATGGAATCTCTTTGCAAATACCGCACTGGCGCTCGTGACGCAAGGTGCCAGCGTTTTATTGAATATGTTCTTCAGCTCGGCGGTTGTCTCCGCCATGGCAATCTCTAATCAGGTGAATGCGGCGGCCCTGCAGTTTGTTAACAGTTTTCGGACGGCGGTGAACCCCCAGATTGTAAAAAAATATGCAGTAGGTGATGTGAAGGGGAGTCAGCGATTGTTGTTGGTGTCCGCGCGCTTCAGCTTTTTTCTGATGCTTTTTCTGGCGCTGCCAGTATTTATGCTCTCGAATGAATTGCTGGGAATCTGGCTAAAAGAAGTGCCGGTTTACACGAATACGTTTGTTCGGTTAACGATTGTCACGTGTCTTTTCCAGGTGTTTGATACGGCTTTTTATACTGCTCTTTATGCGAAAGGGCGAATACGGGAAAATGCATTGATCTCCCCGTCAGTCCTTTTCTTGTTGTTCCCGATCGTTTACGTGATATTCCGTCTGGGAGGTGAGCCGACGGCCCTTTCCTGGGGATTGCTGGTGGCATATTCATTACTTGGGCTAATTGTAAAGCCTTTGTTAATCACGAAGATAGCGGGATATCGATGGGGAGAGGTGCTATCTGTATTTGCGGATTGCTTGAAGGTATTCGCCATAGCGACTGTAATTCCGCTATTGTTGTATTATTTTTGTGGCGATATGTTCCAGCGGACTCTTCCCAAGGTCTTTGTTTTGGGTGGTGTCGCGGTGATTAGCGTTGCTGTTACGGTTTGGTGCGTTGGACTTACATCGGAATGGCGAGAGAAGCTGATCCTATTTATATCAAATAAATTACGGAGAAATAACCGCTAGTGATACAATGAAGATAGGGTTACTTACAGTCCCATTTAATAATAACTATGGGGGCCTTCTTCAAGCTTATGCTTTGAAAACTGTCCTTGAACGAAAGGGGCATGAAATAATAATTATCAATCGACAAAGAAACCCGATAAAAGGGTTCAAGCATCGTGTTTATCGCCTGTTGGTGAGGCTTCATCTTATTGAAGATTTCCTGGCAAATAACATTTCACGCATCAGTGAAAACACCAACAGGTTTAAAACAAAGTATCTGTCTCCGATCACGGCCCCATTTTATTCTTCAACTGAGATGAAGTCTTGTCTCAGGCTTGGGATTGATTTCTATGTCGTGGGAAGCGATCAAGTATGGCGATACAAATATGCCGGGGATAGTATCGACGATTTCTTCTTCGGGTTTGTTGATGCAGGTGATAATGTGCCGCGAATTAGTTATGCCGCGTCATTTGGTATTGACCAAATGGACTATCCCGAGGATAAAAAGAATAGAGTTGCTTCTCTTTTAAAAAATTTTCGCGCAATCTCTGTTCGGGAAGAGAGCGGTAAAAGGCTATTATCTGAATACCTGGGCGTACCATCTTCGCGTGTTCGGGTTGTGCTTGATCCTACACTGCTTTTAGGACAGGAAGACTATTTGAAATTGTTTAATGATTATCCAAGACGAACACGACATTTCTTGTTTACTTATATTTTGGACCAAGAAATGACTTTCTCGGATTTTGTGGATTCTTTTACTGAGAGAAACCAACTGGATTGGATTGATATTAAAGCGCAGACAAAGAGACTGAATAAAGGGGAAATAATAGAGCCGGTGGAGACGTGGCTATCCTCAATCTATTATTCTGACTATGTCTTGACGGATTCTTTTCACGGAACAGTTTTCTCGATAATCTTTCATAAACAATTTGTCGTACTGGCGAATCCGCGGCGAGGTGTAGCGAGATTGCGGTCTCTTTTGTCTTCGCTTGGCCTGCAAGATCGTCTGATACAGAATGATAGAAGTGATATTTCAGTTGTGTTGACGTCTCCAATTGATTGGATAGAAGTTGAGCGTCGATTGTCAGGTTTCCGTGAAGATTCTCTATCGTTTCTTAGCGATGCGTTGGCATGCTCGAAGTAAATGACGATCAGGGTTTCCCACAAAAAATAACAAAAATTTAAACTAGATTATGGCCCACAGAATCTTATCTCGGGCAATAAATTAAACTGCGTAATGTTCAAGTGGATTTCCTCCATTGCTTTGTATTTGGCAACGATTCTTCTTGGCTTGTTATTTAGTCGAGGATCGGGCAATAATAATAGAATTGACCCTCATGCAAGGGTGTATTTGATCTGGCTATTTGTGTTCCTCTGCTTTGGTTATATGACAGGGGCGGATTGGTTCTTTTATGAGCCTTTGTATTATAGTTTTGATGAACGCCACTTCACTTCTGAACCAGGATCTTGGCTGTTGTTTAAAGTCATGCCAAGTGTTATTCCTGATTTCTGGCTTTTTTTGGGGCTGATAAAATGCGTCTATTTATATACGGTTTATCGGATTTTTCGGGTAATAACGAATCAATGGCTACCTGCTTTAGCTCTGAGCATCCCGTGCTTGCTTGCTTTTATGCTAATTGAGAACCCTCTCAGATTTATGGTAGCGCAGATTTTCATTAATTATGCTATCTACCTGATGTATGCTGGAGCTTGTAAAAGCTATTCTGGCCGTTATCTGGTTTTAAAAATTTTTGTTCTTGTCCTTATTGGTTCTTTGTTCCATAATTCGAGCCTTTTTTATTTCCTTTTTATCCCAGTATTGTTGTTCGCACCTAAGCTGTCTCGAGTTAGGTCGATTTGGTTGTTTGCCGCCTATATCGTCATATCAATAGTTGTCAGTAACGTTTCTGTCGTTTCTAGCCTGCTCTCTCGTGCGGTTCAATTTGCAAATACGTTTGTTGAGACAAAAGACTATATTGGCACATATACTCCGGAGAGCAATGATGCCCTTTTTACACTGGGCGGTCTTCTAAATGTCGCCGTTTTTTCCAGTGTCCTGCTATCTAGAAACAGAGTCGTGCGGACAACGGAGAATGGCGAAGTATTATTTGGATACGTTGTATTGTATTTCCTGCTATCTCGGTTGCTTATCATTGTCCCTACGGGGTTCCGCCTCACGCTCCCTTTGACGATCTTCTATGTCGTTTACGTCCTATATATGCTTAATCGGGAATTTTTCTTGGGGCTCTTCATCGTAGTTTATCTCTTTTTCTCCTTTACGAAGAAGCTATGGAATGGATACGATATGATTCCTTATACAAATAGTATTACTCACATCATTTCCGGGCATGAACCATATGATGATCGATATATGTATAATGCTTTAGAGTGTTTTAAAAGAACCGGGAAACGACCGGATATTCTTGATCGTTAGTGCAGCTAATGAATCGTGTCTTTATACCGAAGGATGTTAGTAATTATAGGCAAGCCTTAATGGGTTTGGCTCTCCTGGGGGTGATGTCTTCTCATTGGTTCGGTTTCCAAGGCATCTCGTCAGGAACAGCATTCCGCGTTGTCTCTCTCTTCGCGAAGTTGGTGTTTACAGAAGGGCTGTTATTCCTTTCTGGTTATGGACTATACTATTCTTTCTCAAGAGATACAAATATCGGTTTATTCTACAGAAGAAGACTCTTCAGATTATATATTCCTTTTTTCCTCCTTTCGTTCCCATTATACACTTACTGGTTCCTTGTAGATAACGGATACACTTTCTCGTATTTTCTTCAACAGATTACGACGATTTATTTCTGGACACATGGTAATTATGGGGGAATGTGGTACGTGTCGATTTCTCTGGTTTTGTATCTGTTTTTCCCGTTTTTCTACAAGTATGTATTCAGTTCTGATAAGCCCAATGGGGTCCTTGTCCGTGGCGGCGCATTACTCGTCTTTGTTATTGCTGCAGAGGTTTTGTTGAGCGGCATTTCGCCAACCTATTTTGATACTGTCTCTATTGGAATCACGAAAATTCCAATGTTCCTTTTTGGAATGGTATTCGGCTTTCTCGAAAAAAACAATTATTTATCCATAAAGAGGTATTGTTACTTAATTGCTTCTATTGCGGTGCTTTATTTGACCCTTTCTCTGTTAAAAGGGAATAATCAATGGCTTCGCTATGCATGTGGTTGGTCGCAAAAATTATTCTTCATTCCCCTGGTATGTGGACTGTTCTCTATAACGGAGCATGTTCTCCACAGTGGTGTTGTTGGCTTTTTTAATTGGTTCGGCAAATACTCATTGGAGTTATATATTATTCATCTCCACTTGTTTATGTTGCTCGATAAGAGCAGCGTATCGAGCCTTCTCTCACAGCGATGGATTGCGACGATTGCAATCGGCCTGGCTATTATTCTGTGCGTGCCGGTAAATCGTTTGATTTCTTATCTGATTGGGCGCATCCAGGCTCTATCGGGGTGTAACAACCAGGGGCCTCGCGAGTAATCACCATTATATGCGGTATTATGAGAATCCTTTTTATATGCAAAGATAATCCATTCGGAGTCGGTGGCGGTTCATATGCTACGCATGCGTATTTGCGTGCCTTCTCAGACCTTTCTAAAGGGGATATCGATGTATTTATGGCGTCATACATTAAAGAAGATCCGTCTATCCCCGTTGCTCATTATTATAGAGTTGAACCGCGTACATTAATCAAGAGGGCACTGTCGCTGTTTTCGGGGAATCTGCATCGTAATGTTCCTGCAGTAAGAAAGCATTTGCGGCAGGATGCTCATTATGATTTGGTTGTGTTCAATAATAGCAGGGTCACATCTGGCTTAATTCGTCAGGTCAAGGATCTTGGTATCCCTGTAGCTACGATCCACCATAATATGGAGACGGAGTTTTTTGTGGACAATACACCGAATCCCTTTATCCGACATCTCTTCACTGGACGCATAAGGTCTGCTGAACGTAATGCATATCGTTTGAGTGATTTTAATTTGTTCCTGACCAAGAGGGACGAAGAGCGTTTTAATGAATACTATGGTAAGTCTCAGGGGAAGAGTTTCTGCATAGGTGTTTTTGAATTCAAGGACATTCCTCGGCTTCCTCTGAAGGAGTCGGTCAACGACCCCCTAATTGTCGCCATCACCGGGTCATTATGTACGGTCCAGGGTATAGATGGTGTCATGTTTTTTCTAAAAGAGTTGCTCCCGTGCCTTCCAAAGGAAATGAGAGTTATAATCAGTGGCCGTTCTCCTGCTAAAGAGATTTATGAAGCGTGCAAGTATTGTGATAATGTCGAGATAATCCCGAATCCGTCCGATATGGAGCGTGTGATCAGTAAGGCGGATATTTATCTGTGCCCTACACGTTTAGGCGGCGGTTTGAAATTGCGTATTATGGATGGATTGCGGATGGGCACTCCTGTCATTTCTCACGTCCGTTCGGCAAGAGGTTATGAGCAATTTGTTGAGATTGGTTGTATGGCGGTTTTTAACGATGCAAATGACTTCCAGGAGGCGTTGAATTATATAGTGGAGGGGATCCTAACGAAACGGGTAACAAGATCTTTCGTTCGAGAGCGGTATGATAAACTCTTCTCTTATGAGGCAGGCTATGCTCGATTGAAAGAGATTTTTAGCGCGTTATCCCGTAGTTAACCCCGTTCGTGCGTTTGAATCTATGAAGCTACTTTGTCTATATCAGGTAATGTTCCAATATCGCGTCGGAACATATGAGGCCATTTCGAAGCTGCCGGATGTCGATTTTGAGTTATGGCACGGCACGTCTGTATCTGGAACCAAGCGAAAGAACTATGAAGGTGTCGTATCTTTCCGTCACAAGGTCTTGCCGACAAAGCATATAGCATTGCCTGCCGGAGGAGAGAAGTCTTACCATCCTTACTCGCCGTTCCTCTTTTTCCGACTAATCCGGCATAATCCGGATGTGATCTTGACTGAGGGCGCCTCTAGTATAATCTGGGCTTCTACCGCTTTCCTTTATGCGAAGTGTTTCCGGAAGAAGATTATCTGGTGGTCGCTTGGTGCCTTGAAAGGGAAGAAGTATACAGGGATAAGATCGCTGGTTCAGAAATGGATTTCCTTTGTTGAGCGACATGTCGATGCCGTTTTCACTTATTCATCGCAGGGAGAAGATTATTTCCTTTCTGAAGGCGTCCCGCCAGAGAGAGTTTTCAAGGCGATAAACGTCATCAGTATGCAGCCCAAATTGGACGAGATACAAAGGGCTGGTTATCAGGAGAAAAAAACCGGGTTTAATATAGCATATGTAGGAGCGATAACCTCATATAAGAAGCTGGATCTGTTAGTGGATGCCGCTAAGATTCTTAGCAGTAAACACGCGGATATCCATCTTCATATCATCGGAGATGGCTCGTATCGGAAAGAACTCGAGCAGTATGCCGCAGCAGAAGCTCCTGATGTGGACGTCATCTTTCATGGACGTGTTACCTCAGGCTTGAATGTGCTGTTGGAGTCATTCCAGGTCCTTGTCCTTCCTGGATTGGGCGGGCTGGCTATTGTGGACGGAATGTTGTCTTCTTTGCCCGTGATTTCGGGGCAGGCCGATGGAACGGAGTTGGATTTGATCGATGCGGGAAGTGGTTTCGTGACGGATAATATGACGACATCATATCTAGTCGATAAATTGAATCTTCTATATGAGGATCCCGCCCTGTCGGAGCAGATGGGGAAACATGCCTTTGAGCGGATTACGGGGGATCTGTCATTTGACAAGTATATTGATAAGCTCGCGTCATGTATAGATTTTGTTGAAAATGCGTAATCAGGGACCTGTTAGATTGTATCGTTTCTGCCATTTCCTGCATCGGCATCATTTGAAACGGGTGGCGAATTTCTTTAGTTGGATAAACCGTTTCCTGTTCGCGGTTTGGATTCCAGGCAGTGCTGAGATTGGTAAGAATTTCCGGTTGGGTTATTGGGGATTAGGAACTGTTATTCACAAGAACACGGTTATCGGAGACAACTGCACCGTCGCCCAGAATGTTACAATCGGGAGGAATTTCGGAGATGAAAAGGTTCCAAAGATTGGCAATGATGTCTATATCGGTGCAGGTAGTGTCATCTTTGGTGAGATTACGATAGGGGATAATGTGATCATTGGCTCGAACAGTGTGGTCAATAAATCAATTCCTTCGAACTGCACAGTCGCAGGAAATCCTTTTCGAATTCTTAAGGAGGATAGAAAAGAGAAATACTATGAGCTTGATCACAAGCCGATGTAAGTAGAAACCTTCCCTGAGAATGGATATTAAACGGCTATTTAGGACAGTTATTCATTTAAAGCCCACACAGGTCTTCTACCAGGTGAAGAACCGCCTGGTGAAGCCTGCGTATGTCGCCCTGGAGGAGCCTGGGGTGCGATGCCCGAGGCTTAAGACCGTGCCCGTCCCTCGGTATAAGTGCCTGGATGGGGAGCGGTTCTCGTTCCTGAATCTGGAGCACGAGTTTGCCGGCTGGGACTTCAATGGATACGGGAACCTGTGGACCTACAACCAGAACTATTTCGACTGGCTGAACCAGGAGGGGATGGATGCCGGGGAGGGCTGCCGGTGGATCGACCGGTTCATCGAGGATTTGCCGACCGGCGGGTTCGCTTTCGATCCGTATCCCATTGCGCTGCGCTGCATCAATTGGATCAAGTTCTTCTGCCGGTATCCGGAATGTGCGACGAAGCAGCGGCTGGGCCCGCTGTATTCGCAGCTCCGGCTGCTGGAGCGGAAGCTGGAATACCATCTGCTGGCCAATCATCTGCTGGAGGACGCCTTCGCTTTGTATGTCGGGGCCGTGTATTTTTGCGACATTGGGCTTCAGACGAAGGCGTGCCGCCTGCTGCTGCGTCAGCTTGACGAGCAGATCCTGCCGGATGGCGCGCATTATGAGCAGAGCCCGATGTATCATTGCATCCTGCTGGACCGTTTGCTGGATTGTATCAATATGGGGGGACCGGTGGTGGCTTCGTTGCGGGAATACGCCGCGCGGATGCTGGGGCATCTGGCGAGCGTGATGTGGAGCAACGGGAGCATCCCGCTGCTGAACGATGCGGCTTATGGGATTGCCCCCACGCCGGCGCAGCTGGCCGATTACGCCGGGCGGCTGGGCCTCCGCTGGGAAGCGATTCCGATGAAGGAATGTGGCTACAGAATGCTGCAGGCCGGCCGGATGGAAGCCATCGTGGATGTGGGAAACATCGCGGCGACCTACCAGCCGGGCCATACACACGCCGATAGCCTGACTTATGAGCTGCGGGTGGACGGGAAGCCGTTCGTGGTGGATACGGGCATTTCTACGTACAATAAGGACGCGCGGCGGCAGCTTGAGCGCTCCTCTGCCGCCCACAATGTGGTGGTCGTTGACGGGAAGGATTCTTCCGAGGTCTGGGGCGGCTTCCGTGTGGGTAAGCGTTGCCATGTCAATCTTGTTGAGGACACTGGAAACGTGATTGTCGCAGAGCATGATGGCTTTGGCAAGCCTTGCCGCCGGACCATCAGGATGGAGAACGGCGCCTTTGTCGTCGAGGACCAATATGATGGCGAGGCTGTCAGCTATATCCATCTGGCCGCGGATGCGGAAGGGATAAAGGTCGAGGGAGCCACGGACGTCCAGATCAGGCCGTGGAAGTACTCGACGGAATATAACCGGTTCCACGAAGGGAAAGTCGTGGAGATCAGATTCAAGGGACGCGTAAGCTATTCGATCGTATGAGAATTCTTCTGGTAGCGGAGAGATATTGGCCGGAGGTGGGCGCTGCGCCGTCCCGGCTGGCGAACATGGCCGAAGGCCTGAAGCGGCACGGCTGCGAGGTGGACGTGCTGACGAGCCTGCCGAATTATCCGAAAGGAAAGATTTATGACGGGTACCGGGGGCGGCTCAGCCGGCACGAAGTGCACGGCGGCGTGGACGTGTTCCGCTATTGGATTTATGCCACCGTGAGCCGGAATCCTATTGCCCGGGGGCTGAATATGTTCAGCTTCGCGGTGATGATCTGGCTGTTCGCTTTCCGGTGCCGGCGTATCAGGAAGTACGATTCCGTGATCATCCAGACCCCGACGCTGGTGGTGGCCAAGAGCGCGATGATGCTTTTCAAGGGCCTCTATGGTCGGAAATGCATCCTGAACGTGAGCGATATCTGGCCGCTGACGGCGGTGGACATCGGCGCAATGACGCTGGGCAGCCGGAGCTGGAAGTATATGGAGGGTCTGGAGGACTATCTCTACCGGAAGTCGGACGGTGTTTTCGGGCAGTCGGAGGAGATCTTGAACCACGTCCGGTGCAAGATGACGGACGGGAAGTGTGACGACAGCGATGAGACGCTGGGCTCCGAGCGGTGGCGGGAGGATGACCGGCTGTTCTTGTACCGGAACCTGCAGACCTATGATCTGAGCGGCGGCGGAAAGAAGCGGGGTGCGCCTTTGCGCCTGGTGTTCAGCGGCATGCTGGGCGTGGCCCAGGATGTGGCCGGGATCGTCCGGAATCTCCCCTGGAAGGAGATGGGCGTGGAGTTCCATATCTTCGGCGGCGGCAAGCAGCTGGAGGAGATTCAGGCGTGGATTGCCGCCAATCCGGATTGCGGCGTCTTTGCGCACGGGTTCGTGCCCAAAGAAGAGATCGCCGCCCGGCTCCGGGAAATGGATGCGAGCATCGTTCCGCTCGCGACGCGGATCCGGGGCGCTTTCCCGTCGAAGGTCTTCGATATCCTGCCGCAGGGTTTGCCCATCCTCTTTTGCGGCGGTGGCGAAGGGGCGAAGTTCGTGGCCTCGCGCCAGGTCGGCTTCACCTCGGATCCCGGCGACTACGCGGCCCTGCGCGCAAACATCGAGCGCCTCCGCGACATGCCGCCCGAGGCCTTCCAGGCCATGTCCGCCCGCTGCCTCGAAGTCAGCCGCTCCGAACTCGACTTCGAAAAGCAGATGGCCGGGACCGTCGGATGGCTACAGGCTCGGCGATAATGATGAAAAAGCGGCACTGAGATTTCTCAGTGCCGCTTTTCGTTTGTGTCTGGCGTAAGCGTCTCTTTCTCGGGGAGATGACCCATTTTTGTTTTGTTGGTCAACGAACAAATTAGAGGGAATTCTCTAAAGATTCCCTCTAATTCCCTCTATTTGTTTGTAAGGTCATTCAGAACGGAGTCAAACTCATCTGATCTTATATAGCCTATCTTGCGCTTATTGACAGGAGACTCTTTCATTAATCCAAGAGCAACCAGATGTTGTAAATCGGTTCTCGCAGTCTTCGGGGAGATGTTAAATCGAGTAGTGTGCTCTTTGGTGGTAAAGAAAGATGTCGGTTTGTCTTTGAGAATCTTAATTATCTGGGCTTGGCGCTCATTAATACTTGAGAAACCTCTAAATGTGTAAAAGTCTTCTTGTTCCTTAATTTTCTTCTGCAAATATGCTTTCAGATCTTCATAGGCCTTCTTCATGGCCACCAGGTTATAGTTAATGAAGTAAGAAAGGTCCAAACCATCGTGCTCTGTATAAAGGAAAGCGTTTTCATATTGCGCCTTGCTCTTATAAATCACGCGGGATATGGAAAGGTACTCAGTTAGCCAATATCCTTTTTTCAAGAGGTACCAATATACAAGCGATCGTGAAGTCCTCCCATTACCATCAACAAACGGATGGAAATAAGCAAGCATGAAATGGATGATGATACCCTTGACAATGGGATGAACAAAGGGATCGTTATTATCTGTATTGGCAAAATCACAGAGGCCAGCAAGAAGTCCGTTCAAGTCGGCAACATCCGGAGGTGTATGTGCTATCTCGCCGGTAACATCATTCATTACATATATGTTGTTATCCGTTCTAATTCGCCCCTCATCATTCGGATCATCTAGAGTCCTGTTTGAAATTGACTTATGAATACTTTTAAGAGCTTCTACTGAAAATATCTCGTCTTTGTGATCAACAAGGTACCTGATGGTTGAATAATTGTTCAGGATCATTTGTTGACTCTTATTGATCGGCTTTGATTGCTTCCGAAGCATTTCTTTAGCGACCTTTCGAGTAGTGGATGCACCTTCCATCTGGCTGGAGGCAATGGCTTCTTCCATAATGGAACTGATCAGATAAAGATTGCTATCCTTTGCAGGAATAATACTCTTCGACCCTAGGTTCCCGCCAAAATTCATGTCGAATTCATGAAGTAAGGCCTGCATCTTACCAGTTATGGTAAAATGGAAATGATACTTCCCGAACTTGATATTAACGATGTTGACGGAGCGCCTAAGTTTAACAGCATGCCATAAAACTTCAGGTTTAACGCCGCGAGGCGCCATATACTTTATCTTATCCCAATACAAATATCCATCGTCAATCTTTGTAAATAGATCCTTGTTAGTTGGATCAATCAAAAGTTTGACGGCGGATTGCGTGTTAGAATTGATCAATTGAGGCGCAGATTCAATCATGGCTTTTCATTTTTCGCAAATATAATAAAAAAAACAATTAGGGGGAATTCTCTTAAAATTCCCCCTAATTCCCTTGGCCATATATCTTCCGTGCGACAGACTTGCGTCTGGTGAAACAAGAATGCTCTCAGTACAAACCAAGTGCGCCTCTTGCTCGTATGACTTAAGCTGCAGCCTTGCGTAGCTGCTAGTAGCTCCAGATGTGGACGTCCTCTGGCGCTGTGCTTTTCGGCACGGGGAAGGTCTGTTTTGAGGTGGGGGACCTTCCCCGGTCAATCGGGCTTTGGCGGCGTTGGGGGACGTATTCGGTGGGGAGGGTCTGCGGGGTGAAAGCAGACCTTCCCCGCTTTTGCCGAAGGGCGGGGCGTTGTTTAAAATCAGCAGGGGAGGCAATGTGGCCTGGAGGGGCGTAGGGGGCAGGGTGAGTCCCCTGGTCTCGGGCTTGGGCGCAGGTCAGGGGAGTGGATGTGCCTTGGAGGGCGCTGGGGAGGGGGTGGAGTCCCCTGGTGTTTTTAAACAAGGGGTGGCGTGTCCGGATAAATTGTTTGATGCGGCAAATATTGCTACATTTGCTCCCGAGGACAAGATCAAATACGAGTACGCCATGACGACAGAGAGAGATATCCGTAACCAGATCCGCTATGCCGAGAAGCAGGGGATCGAGCAAGGTATCGAGCAAGGCAAGGAGCAGAAGGCAATCGAGATTGCCAGGAATCTCCTGGGGCTCGGGGTCGATGTCGATACGATCGTCAAGAGTTCCGGACTGACTGAGGCGCAGATTGAAGCGCTGAAGGCGGTTTAGCCAGTGATACCGATCATGAAAAAGCGGCACTGAGATTTCTCAGTGCCGCTTTTCTTTTGCGTAAGAGCCGACTTACATCCGGTCCATCAGGGTGCGCATGGTGCGCCAGAAGCCGGTGCGCTTGAAGTGGCTGTGGATGCCGAGCCAGACGAAGCGGCGGTAGTTGCGGGAGTTCTTCTTGCGGCCTTGCGACATCCAGAAGTAGAAGCCGCAGAACAGGATCAGCGAGAGGCCGACCACGACGAAGAACTGCGCGGTCAGGCCGGCGCCCAGGCGGTAGCTGACCCACCAGGCGATGACGATCAGCAGGTCCATCGAATGGATGGCCAGGGCCGTGACGGGGTGGCTGAAGCGGGCGTCGGTGAAAAGGTGGTGGAGGTGGGTCCGGTCGGGGCGGAAGGGCGAGAGGCCCTTGGCCATCCGCCAGCCCATCACGCGCAGGCAGTCCATGACGGGCTCCGCGAGCACGGCCATCACCATCGCGACGAGGCAGACGCCCGGATAGAGGACGCGGAGGTTGGCGGAGAGCGATGCGGAGCGCAGGACCTCGATGACGAAGCAGGACAGGAGCGTGCCCATCATCAGCGTGCCGCTGTCGCCGAAATAGATGTGCGTCTCGCGGCCGAACACGTTGTGCAGCAGGAAGGGGATGGAGGCCGCGGCGCTGACCAGGGCCAGGACGGCCCAGCACCAGGCGCCGCCGGCGGCGAAGATCCCGAAGAAAATGCTGCAGGCGAGCACGCAGAAGCCGCTGCAGAGGCCGTCCACGCCGTCGATGAGGTTGATGGCGTTGATGATGCCCACGACGGTGACCAGCGTCAGCGGGAAAGCGATCATATAGGGGATGCGGTGGACGCCGAACAGTCCGTGGAAGTCCTGGATGACGAAGCCGTTGCCGATGAGCAGCAGGCTCAGGAGGATCTCCACGGCGAAGCGGCCCTTCGGGGAGAGCGAGATGGTGTCGTCGATGAATCCGATGTTGAGCATCAGGATGGCGGACAGCAGCGCCGGGAGGATATCGGTGCACTCCGTGAAGCAGCGGGCGAAGAGCGTGGCGGCCAGGATGCCGAAACCGACGACGATGCCGCCCATCACGGGGACGGGAGATTCTTGGAGCTTGCGCGCATCGGGATCATCCGTGATGTGCTTCTTCTTGGCAAGCTTGAGGATGAACGGGTGTGTCCAGAGGGACACGCAAAACGCAATCACTGCGGAAAGGATGGAAACGAGAACGGGACTCATAGGGTATTGGTTAGCAGGGGCCGTACGCGCTCGGGGTGGCGATAGGTCAGGATCGTGTCCACCATCCGTTCGCGGTGCAGGTCGGAGCCGGCGACGGTGTAGAAGCCGTGGCGCAGGAGCCATTTGGCCTTGCGCCGGACTTCCCGGCCGTAGGCGCCGGCGAGCGAGCCCAGGTTGAGCTGGAAGCGCGTGCCGGCCGCCAGGAGGCGCCGATAGTCTGCGTGGTCCATATAGAAATAGCGTTCCGGGTGGGCGAGGACGGTGTGCCAGCCGGCGGCGTGGATGCGCGCCAGCAGGCCGTCGAGGTCCATCGGCGGGGTGAAGCAGCTGGTCTCCACGAGCAGGGTGTCGCGATTGTCCCCGATGGGGAGGAGGTCGCCGGCTTCGAGCCGTTCGGAGAAGAGGCTGTCGAGCATGTATTCCGCCGCGAGCTGCAGGCGGATGGGCCCGGTGTAGGCGGCCTGCAGCTCGGCGAAGCGCTGCTGCAGGTCGGCCGTTTGGTTGGGCACGTCTTCCATGATGTGGGGCGTGAGCCACAGCGACTCCACCCCCTCGCGCTCGAGCCGTGCGAGCGCGTCAAGGGCCTCGTCGAGGGTGCGGATGCCGTCATCGACCCCGGGGAGAATATGACTGTGGAAGTCAGTCAACATTTATTTGAATATTGTCTAGTCTTTGTGCTCCGAGCCGTAGTAGCCGTGGGAGCCGGCGTGGTAGCCGTATTTATAGCCATAGTGGTAGCCGTAGCGGCTGGCGCCGGAACTGCTGGAACCGTTGAGGATCATGGACATGTTCTTGAGTCTGCCGTCCTGGTAGAGCGCCTCCAGCTCGGGGAGCATTCCGCGGTCGAGCAGACCGGCGCGCACCACGAAGAGGGTGCGGTCGCAGCAGCGCTCGATGATCTGGGTGTCGGCCACGATCTCCACGGGCGGGCAGTCGATGATGACGAAGTCATAGTCGGCCTTGAGCCGCTGGACGGCTTCTTCGAAGCGCGGGTCGGACACGAGTTCCGTGGGGTTCGGCGGGATGGTACCGACCGGCAGGGCGAAGAGCGTGGGCGTCTTGTCGCTCTGCTGGATGATGCCGGCCAGGTCGTCGGTGCGGTGGGCCAGGTAGTCGGCGAAGCCGACCTTGGTCGGGCGCATGTACTGCGACTGGCTGGCGTGGCGCAGGTCGCCGTCGATCACGAGCACGCGCTTGTCGCGGATGGCCAGCGACACGGCGAGGTTCATCGAGATGAAGGACTTGCCGGAGCCGGGGTTGAAGGACGTGACCGCGAGGACGCAGTGCCCGTCGTTCTGGGTCATGAACTCGAGGTTGGTGCGCAGCACGCGGAAAGCCTCGTTGATGACGTCGCGGTTGCCTTTCTCCACCAGCACCTGGTGCGTGTCGGCGGGCTTCTTGTCCAGCATCTGCCGGAGCCGGCCGGGGAGGTTGTTGCGGCGGTCGCCGCTGAAGGGGATCTCGCCCAGGAAGGGCAGGGTCAGTCGCTTGAGGTCGTCACGCCCGCGTACGGTGGTGTTGAAGCGCTGGATGAGGCTGATGGTGATGGCCGGCAGGAAGAGGCCGAGCAGCAGGGCCAGGAGGAGGGTGGACCGGCGGGCCGGGGAGATGGGGAGCATCGAGCCGGTGGGCGGGTCGATGATGCGGGTGTTGTAGGCCGTGAAGGCCTGGCTGAGCTCGTTCTCCTCGCGCTTCTGCAGGAGGAAGAGGTAGAGCGCTTCCTTGACGGACTGCTGCCGTTCCACGCCGAGCAGGTGCTTGGCCTGGGCCGGGTTGGCGGCGATGCGGGAGTTGTTGCGGCGCTCGCTGCGCTGCAGGTTGGCGATCTGGTCCTCGAGCGCGGTCACGAGGTTGTCCACGGACACGACGATGTTGGACCGCATCCCGGCGAGGACGTCGTTGGCGTCGATGACGAGCGGGTTGGTCGCGCCGGAGTTGGCCAGCAGCTCGTTGCGCTGGAGGACCTTTTCGTTGTAGTCGGCGATCTGTTTCTCGATGGCGTTGCTGTTGATGCCGGAGTTGGCGGGCAGCAGGCGGCCGGGATCGCTGTCGGCAGCCAGGTAGCTGCGGATGTAGCGCGCCATCGAGAGCTGGCTGGACAGCTGCTGCATCTGGGCGTCGAGGGAACTGTTCTGGCTCATATAGAGGTTCGCGGCGGCGTTGATGTCGGGCACGAGCTGCTCGCTCTTGTAGGTGGAGATGTCGCTGTCCACGCCGGCGAGTTCGTTCTCGATCACGGCGAGGCGCTCGTCGATGAAGACGGAGGTGCTGTGCGCGATCTGGTTCTTGTCCTTCAGCCAGTTCTCGTTATAGACGGCGATCAGGGTGTTGATGACGTCCTCGGCGCGCTGGATGTTGGTGTCCTGCAGGGTGAGGGTGATGACGTCGGAGCGGTCGCGGACGTTGTTGTTGCTGACGGTGAGGCGCTTGCTGAAGTTCTGGGTCGTTGTGCGGAGATCGCGGCGGGAGACGTAGAAGGTCTCGGGGAGGTGGCCGTCGTAGGCGGCCGAGGGGCGGATGCTCACGGGACCGGCCGGCGTGGCGATGGCCTCGCCGAGCTGGCCTTCGGCCGTGGCACCCTTGACTTTCTCGCCGTTGAGCACGAATTCGCTCAGGCTGAGCTTGGAGACGCCGTCCGTGCGGACGGTGAATTTGACGGACTCGTTCTCGCCGAGCGCGTCGGCGGTGACGGTCACGGGGAGGGTGCTGGCGTAGAGGAGCTCGCGGTGGCCGGAGCCGGCGATGCTGCAGCTGGTCTCGAGACCGAGCCGGCGGACGACCTCCGTCATGTTGGAGGTGGAGGAGAAGGCGCTGACTTCGTTGGTGACCTTGGTGTTGGAGCTCACCAGGCCGAGGTTGGAGAAGTCGAAGTCGCCGGCGGAACCGCCCTTGGTGTCGGTCTTGATCAGGACCTTGGCGGTGCGCTCATAGAGGGGCACGCAGCGGTGCAGGTAGAACGCGGCGGCCGCGACGATGACGACGACGGAGATGACGAACCAGTACCAGTTGGCCAGGCACAGGAAGAAGAGTTCCTTGATTTTGACGAGTTCGGAGTTGACCTGGGGCTGCTGGACGTTGGCGGCCTGGTTGGAGATATTGTTCTGCGTAGGCGTCATATTATCGGAGGAAGTAAAGGGCGATGGTGGAGACCAGCGAGGCGATGCTGATCCAGAAAGAGGTGCTGCGGACATTGTTGCCGTTGACGGTGGACTCGCGGGCCCGGACGTCGTTGGGCTCGACATAGACCATGTCGTTCTGCTGGAGGTAGAAGACCGGGGAGGAGAGGACCTCGCGGGCGGAGCACAGGTTGACGACGTATTTGCGCTGGACGCCGTCCTCTTCGCGCAGGACGATCACGCCGTCGCGCCTGCCGCGGATGGTCAGGTCGCCGGCGGAGGAGATGGCGTCGAAGATGGTGAAGTTGTCGCGCATGATGTTGTAGCGGCCCGGGCGGTTGACTTCGCCCATCACGGCCACCGAGAGGTTCATGAATTCCACGGTGACGATGGCGTCACGCGTCATCCCGCTGGAGAGGAGGCGGTTCTTGATGTAGGCCGCGGCCTCTTCGCGCCGCATCCCGCCGACGTGCAGGAGACCGAGCACCGGGAAATCGATGTTGCCGTTGGCGTCGAGCGTGTAGCCGGAGATACCGGGGCTATAGCCCGTCGAGGCTTCGGCCACGAAACCGAGGCGGTTGGTCGTGTACGGGAGGTTGAAGAGGCGGGCGATGTCGGCATTGCTGGTGTTGACGATGATGGAAATCTTGTCTTCCGGCCGGAGGCGGATCTGCGATTCGGGAAGCATCGAGGCGGCGTCACCGGCCGAGAGGTCCTGGAAATACGAGATCTCTTTGGGGGTGCCGCACGCAGCGAGCATGAGGCAGGCCGTAAGGATGGCCGCCATCCGGTTTAGTTTAGTGTAAATCATATCCAGCAAAGATAGGTATTTTTATCAAAAAAAAGAAGCGGCTGCCGGGGTGCAACCGCTTCTCTTTCAATTAAAGGACTTCGAAGTCGAGGGACTGGAGGTCGGTGTCCCGGGAAGAACTGCCGTAGAGGATGCGGTACTTGCCGGGCTTGACGGACAGGCCGTCCACGGCCTCGTCGTAGAACGAGAAGGCCTCGCCGTCGAGGGTCACGGAGATCTTGGCGGAAGCGCCCGGGGCGAGCTGCACCTTGTCGAAGCCCTGCAGGGACTTGATCGGCGCATCCGGGTTGTCGATGGCCTGGACATAGACCTGGGCGATCTCGCTGCCGGCCACGGAGCCGGTGTTCTTGACCGGGAAGGTGACGGTGACCTTGCCGTTCTTCTTCATCGAGGACTTGCTGAGCTTGCCCTGGCCATACTCGAAGGTGGTGTAGCTCAGGCCATAGCCGAAGGCATAGAGCGGCTCGCCGCGGAAGTAGCGGTAGGTGCGGTTCTCCATGCTGTAGTCGAGGAAGTTGGGGAGGTCGGCGGTGGAGGCGTAGAAGGTGACGGGGAGCTTGCCGGACGGGTTGAAGTCGCCGAAGAGCACGTCTGCGAGGGCCTTGGCGCCGCCCTGGCCCGCATACCAGGCCTGGAGGAGGGCGTCATACTGCGCCTCGACGCTCGCGAATCCCATCGCGGAGCCGGAGCAGTTGACGAACACGACCGGCTTGCCCGTTTCGCGCATCGCGCGGAGCAGGCGCTGCTGGACGGCCGGGAGCTCGATGTCGGCCTTGTCGCCGCCTTCGCCTTCCATCTGGGCGGAGATGCCGCCGATGACGATGATGGCGTCGACGTCCTGGGCGAGCTGCTTCTCAGCGGCGAAGTCCGCGTACTTGCGCTCGCAGAAGTCGGCGCGCAGCATCGCGAACGGACCCGCGCCGCGGCGGTATTCGATCTCGATGTCCACCGGCTTGCCGGCCTTGACGTCGAAGGTCTTGTAGGAGGCGCCGCGGCGGCCGAAGCCGAATCCGCGGGCGCCCGCGCCGGCCTTGGCGTTCTCGACGACGCGGCCGTTGACCTTGAGGATGTAGCCGTTGTCGGAGGAGACGGTGTAGCTCATCGGGCCGTCGAAGTCAGGCACGATGCGGCCCTTGATGCGGACGGAGATCTTGTCGGTCGGCACGCCTTCGGCGAAGCCGTACGCACCGAAGGTGCTGAAGTTGAGCGTCTTGTAGTAGCCGCTCACGACGGGCTTGCCCTTCAGCTCGTTGTTGTCGAAGAACTCCACGAACACGCCCTGGCCCTCGTTGAAGTCGGGCAGGTGGTAGATCGTGTTGTAGTCGTCGTTGAGCTCGCAGGCCTTGGCGTAGCGCACCTCGGCGCCGGGAACGGCGTTGCGGATGCCCTCGAGCAGGGAGTGCTGGTGGTTCTCGGTCGGGACGCCGCCGTAGTTGCCGTTGAGGAGCTCGACGTCGTCGGCGTTCGGACCGACGACGAGCAGGCGCTTGACGTCCTTGGAGAGCGGCAGGACACCGTCGTTCTTGAGGAGGACCATCGATTCGCGCGCGGCCTGGGTGGCCAGCGCGTCATGCTCCTCGCTGCTGATCACGTCCTCGCCCAGGTTGGACCAGGGCAGGCGGTCGGCCGGGTCGAACATACCGAGCTCGAAGCGGCCGCGCAGGATGCGGCGCAGGTGCACGTCGAGGTCTTCTTCCTTGACGAGGCCTTGCTGCAGGCCCTCGATGAGGGCGATCATCACCTTGCCGCACTCGAGGTCGGCGCCCTTGAGGGCGACCTCCACGGCGGCGCTCAGGGCGTCGGGCTGGGTCATGTGCTGACCGGGGGTGTAGTAGTTGTTGATGGCGTCGCAGTCGGTGACGACGATGGCGTCAAAACCCCATTTTCCGCGCAGGATGTCGTTGAGCAGGCGGTCGTTGGAGCTGCAGGGGACGCCTTCGTAGCGGTTGTAGGCGCTCATCACTTCGCGCACGTCGCCCTCGACCACGAGCTTCTTGAAAGCCGGGAGGTAGGTCTCCCAGAGGTCGCGCTGCGAGACGCGGGCGTCGTAGCTGTGGCGCAGCGGTTCGGGACCGCTGTGCACGGCGTAGTGCTTCGCGCACGCGTGCGTCTTATAGTAGTGCTTGTCGTTGCCCTGCATGCCGAGGACGGTCTGGAGGCCCAGGACGCCGGTGAGGTAGGGATCCTCGCCGCAGGTCTCCTGGCCGCGGCCCCAGCGCGGGTCGCGGAAGATGTTGATGTTGGGGCACCAGAAGGACAGCTCCGGGTTGCCGGGGTAGTAGGTGACGCCCATCGGCACGTTGAAGATGTCGTGCGCGGAGCGGTTCCAGTTGGCGCGGGCCTCGTCGGACACCTGCGAGAAGACGTCGTACATCTGCTGCGGGTTGAACGCGGCGGCCATACCGATCGGCTGCGGATAGACGGTGTAGCCTTCCTGGCGCACGCCGTGGCAGGCCTCGCTCCACCAGTTGTAGGACGGGATGCCCAGGCGGTCGATGGAGACGTTCTTGTTCATCATCAGGCCGACCTTGTCTTCGAGGGTGAGCAGGGACATCAGGTTGTCGATGCGCTCGTCCATCGACAGGTTCGGGTTCTGGAAAGGATACTCGTAGACCTGCTTGGGGCCGCAGGCCGCCAGCAGGACGAGGGAAGAGAGGATGAGAAGGATTTTCTTCATTTGTATGGTTTTGATTTGTGATTACTTGAAGAGGAGCTGCACGACGCGGGTGAGGTAGTCGCGGCAGTTCATCCAGGTGTGGCCGCCGTCAGGCGTGTAGAACGTGTGCCTGGCGCTGTTCGCCGTCAGGAAGGCGTCGAGGCCGCGGGACGGGTCGATCAGGAAGTCGGAGGTGCCGGTGCCCAGCCAGACGAGCTTGAAGCTCTTGTTGAGCTTGTCCACGGGGATGTAGGTGCCGTTGGCGAAGTTGGTCTCGTATTCGTTGCCGAAGATGGCCGGTGCCATCGCGCAGACCCACTGGAACACCTCGGGGTGGCCGAGGCCGGTGGCGAGCGCCTGGCGGCCGCCGAGCGAGAAGCCGGCGACGGCGCGGTCGCGCGCGGAGGTCTTGACGTTGTAGTTGGCCTCGATGAAGGGACGGACGTCGTTGATGATTTCCGCGGCCACGCGGTCGGTGTCCATGGAATCGTAACGGTCGGCGAGGCCCTGGCGCATCATCTCGATGTACGGGTTGGCGTAGGGCATCACGACGATCATCCGCTTGGCCTTGCCGGCGGCGATGAGGTTGTCGAGGATGTTGTTGGCGTGGCCCACCT
>JAEEGL013210365.1_pt1 | contig 25062 bp, 10 predicted proteins | sample 9134231 | NCBI WGS metagenome assembly JAEEGL01 (sample SAMN16246548, study PRJNA631951) | gut metagenome | biome: gut microbiome; feature: rumen; material: fiber-attached | host: Bos | place: Iran: Karaj | collected 2018-10 | reverse complement strand
GCTCATCAAAGCCGTTACCGCCTCAGATGTCTCTGAACGTTTCCCATACGGTCGTGGTTTGCTGCCCGACTATGAAGTGCCGCTAACCCGCGAAGAAATCTTCTCCTCCACCGAGGACGTTATATTGAATCGGGCACAGGAGATCATCAAGCAGAACCATAATCAAAAGTAACACGTCAGTCCCCATGAGAATTCCTCTCCGTTTGTTCCGCTGCAGACGGGGAGGATGTTCTTGTTGTATTATTAGAATTGTGAATACATAGACATGATATAATTTAGAACGGTCTCCGTTAACTTTTATACATTCTCTCTTGTGATTGGACATCAAAGTGGATTCTTTTCTACATCGTTGAAAGGACAGACTCGATTAGGCCTATAGTTCTTTCCGCCTCTCGACTCCGTTAAAGTGATAATAAACGTTAAAAGATAGGCGGTTTCTGTAACTTTTCGCTGACTCAATCGTCCTCAAGCTAGAGCAGCCCTCATTAGGGTCGCATGGAGACGGCTGAAGGTTCTAGTGCTGAGCCATAGCGCGGATGCTCATAAACCAACGAAGACATGGACTACAAGTATATAGAACAACTCATCAATCGTTACCTCGATGCCGAGACATCGGTGGAGGAGGAGCAGATTCTGCGTCAGTTCTTCGCTCAGGCAGAAGTGCCCGAGCACTTACGTCCGTGGCAGACGGTGTTCGCTGAGCAGGCCTTGCTGTCAGAGGCTCATTTGGATGAGAGTTTTGATGAGCGTATCTTGGCTTTAGTGGGCGAGACGCATGTTCACGCTAAGCGTATCACGCTGCGCCGTCGTTTGAGCCCGCTGTTCACAGCTGCCGCTGCTATTGCCCTCGCTATCGTGGTCGGTTCTGCACTTGAGCAGTCTCTCTACACTGGTGGTGATGCAGCATCCGAACAGGTCGCTGTACAAGACGAGTTGGATCCCAACGAGACAGTTCCCCTGGACATTCGTTCGGCAGAACTTATCGAGCCGGTAGACACGCTGGCACCTAAGAATTGAATTCATTTTTGCTTTTTCTATCTATAAAACAAGTTAGTGCTGATATAAAAACTTTCTTCGAAGCTGTGAAGCTTCATTTTCCTCAGAATAAGGAAACACTAACGATGTGCAGAAGGCAGCCTTGAGAATAGGCTGCCTTCTCTTTCTATGGTTCATTCACTTTGTCTCAAATGTTTTTATGAAGGGTAGCGGGTGGCTACGTGAATGTCCGTACTGGAAGCTCTTGGAAGTGAGTGCAAGGGCTTGTAAATGGCTGATTTTGCATGATGATTCAAGAGTGAAAACAAATGAAACGTGAGTGTAAGCCCCATCGTGTGATTTTGATTACTTTTGCAGCCACATATAGATAGAGTCCAAAGATATCCAATCCTATGCATAGTATGAAAAACTTTCTCCTTTCTGCGTTGTTAGCCACGACCTTGTGTGCTGGCGCTAAAGCTCAGGCGGTGGTTGACGCCACTACTGACCCAACGGCTAACCCTATGATTTGGGCGGACTATCCCGATCCAGATATCATCCGTGTTGGTGACTACTATTACCTGGTGACGACGACCATGCACCTCATGCCCGGTGCCCCTATTATGCGCAGTCGTGATCTCGTACATTGGCAGACAATCAGCTACGTCTTCAACAGCCTTCATGACATTCCTGCCTACGACCTCGACGGTGGCACTAAATATGGTCAGGGGCAGTGGGCTACTTCTCTGCGTTACCACCGAGGCCATTTCTATGCGTTATTCGTGACGAACGGGGTACCAGGCACATGGATCTATTCGACCGACGACCCAGAGAAGGGTTGGCAATTGCATGCCCATCTGAAAGGGTTCTACCATGATGCATCGTTGTTCTTCGATGATGACGACCGCGTATACGTGTTCAGCGGTTCAGGCAGCGTAGACATAACAGAGTTGACGGCTGACGTCAAAGCAGAGAAAACAGATGGCTTCCGTCGCCATCTGGAGGTGCGTGATGCTGAGGAAAACGGTTTGCTTGAGGGTAGCCGTGTCATCAAGCATGACGGCTATTACTACCTGCTGATGATCTCTTGGCCACGCACGGGCCGCCAGCAGTTGGCCTATCGTAGTCGCAGTCTCGATGGCGAGTGGGAGAAGCGTGTCATCCTGAAGAGTGCATTCGGTGGTTTCCCCTTTGTGGGACAAGGCACTATCGTCGATGGTGCTGACGGGCAGTGGCACGGCGTCATTTTCCAAGACCGCGGTGGCGTTGGGCGCATCCTCACGTTGAGTCCTGTTCGTTGGGTGGACGGTTGGCCCATGATTGGCGATGAGTCTGGACACGTGACGCCCTGCACCGAGGTCGCCGTGGTGACGAAAGACCGTCAATGGAACCACAATCCCGACTCGACGGCCTTCAGCTACGATGCCCGCAAGCAGGTGCTGGAGTTACGCACAAATCATTTGGCTGAGAACCTGCCGATGGCTCGCAACACGTTGACGTGGCGTATGTTTGGTCCTGAATGTGCTGACACGGTCTGCCTCGATATTCGCAAGATGCGCGATGGCGACTGTGCCGGTTTCGCAGCTTTCAATGGCGACTCGGGCGTGTTGACCATACGACGCGAGGGCCGCAAGACGTTCCTCACGATGACTGAGGAAAGCATGGAGATGAACAACCGAAAGCAAGTGACGGCCAACCGCGTCACTGAGAAGGCCCGTCTGGACATCACAGGACGCCGCCGTGTCTGGCTCAGCATCCATGGTGACTTCCGTCCTGGGCGTGATATCGCCACGTTCCAATATAGCCTCGATGGACGCACGTGGAAACCGATAGGTTCTGAGTTCAAGATGCGCTTTGACTATCGCCGTGTTTTCATGGGCACTCGCTTCGCTGTATTCAACTATGCCACGAAAGCTAAAGGAGGGATGGTGAAAGTTGAGAAGTTGAAATATTGAGAAGTTCTTCAGACTCGCTTGCGCTCGAAGAAGCGGCAAGGCCGAGCGGAAATATTGAAAAGTTGAAATATTGAAATATTGAGAAGTTGATTGGATAATCGGCAATGGATTTTGGATAATGGACAATTGAATAATGATAAAGGACGATGAACAATAGAAGTTTTAATTTGGTATGCCTTGTGGCTGTGTGCCAATTGATGGCAGTCTTCCCCGCAATGGCTGGGAGCGATAGCGGACGTCAGAAGTATGCGAACGATAGCGAGCGCCTGTGGTATGATGCCCCTGCCCGAGTGTGGCATGAAGCGTTGCCGTTGGGCAACAGTCGCTTGGGTGCGATGGTTTATGGCGGCACGGATGTCGCAGAGATTCAGTTGAACGAAGAGACGTTCTTCAGTGGCGGACCGCACAACAACAACAGCAAGACCTCTCTTCAACATCTCGATGAGGTGCGCCGCTTGATCTTCGAGGGTAAGGATCGCGAGGCCGCCGCCATCATCGACCGCGAGTTCATCCCTGGCCCTCACGGTATGAAATATCTTACGTTGGGCTCGCTCAAGATGAATTTCGGTCATCGTGTGCCGACAAGTTATGAACGCAGTTTGGATCTCCGTCAAGCTGTAGCCACTACCACCTATATTCATAACCAAGTGCAGTACACGCGCACGGCTTTTGCCTCGCTAGCTGACAGCGTGCTCATCGTCCACGTCAAGGCCAACCGCCGTGGTGCTCTCGCCTTCACGCTACGTCACTCGTGTCCGTTGCTGACCACCAACAGCGTAGCCTCCACCGATGCTCGTGGACGTGGCCTCCTCACGACCAGCATTCAGGGCGTCGGCCATGAGGGCATTCCTGCCTCCCTGACGGCTAAGTGCAGCATCGTCGTGCAGACCGACGGCCGTGTGACTGCCGTATCCGATTCACTCTCTATCGAAGGTGGTACAGAGGCCACCATCTATCTGGCTGCTGCCACCAATTTTGTCAATTACAAAGATGTCAGCGGCGATGCCGATGCGCGCAATCGTCGTTTTCTTGAGGCTGCAACGAAGCGCAACTTCGGTGCTCTGTTGAAGCGCCATCAGAAGCGTTATCAACAGCAGTACGAGCGCGTGAGCTTGCAGTTGGGCACGCCTGCAACGGGGACACCGCTCACGACTTCCAACCGCCTCGCCCGTTTCTATGACGAGGGTAGCCGGGACCTGGGGCTTGTTGCGTTGATGTTCAACTTCGGGCGCTACCTACTCATCAGTTCATCACAACCTGGCGGTCAGCCCGCCAATCTACAAGGCATCTGGAACGACAAAACCAACGAACTCTGGGATTCCAAATACACCATCAATATCAACACCGAGATGAACTATTGGCCTGCCGAGGTCTGTGGTCTCGCAGAGACGGCCGAGCCGTTGTTCGACTTGATTCGCGACCTGAGCGTGACGGGTGCTGAGACGGCACGTACGATGTATGGCTGTCGTGGTTGGGTCGCCCATCATAATACCGATCTTTGGCGCATCGCTGGTCCTGTTGATGGTGCTTTCTGGGGCATGTTCCCCAACGGCGGTGCTTGGTTGACAACGCACCTTTGGGAGCACTACCTCTACACGCTCGACACCGATTTTCTGCGCCGTTATGAACCTGTGTTGCGTGGTGCGGCACAGTTCTACCTTGATTATATGGTGGAGCGCGATGGCGAGTTGTTGGTGGTTCCCAGTGTGTCGCCTGAACATGGTGGCCGCGGTCGTCAGACGCCCATTTGTGCTGCTTGCACAATGGACAACCAGATTGTCCACGACGCCCTCACGCAAGCGTTGCGCGCTGCCGAGGTGCTGAACATCGATCCAGAGTGGCAGCAGCAGTTGCGCACGGCCATAGCCAAATTGCCACCTATGCGCGTCGGGCAGTACGGACAACTGCAGGAGTGGCGCGAGGATCTCGACGATCCGCATGATCAGCATCGCCACCTCTCGCACCTCTATGGCCTCTATCCCTCAGCACAGATTTCTCCTTTCACCACGCCCGACCTCTGGCGCGCCGCCCGAGTGACGCTGGAGCAGCGAGGCGACCAGGCCACGGGCTGGAGTCTTGGTTGGAAGACCTGCTTCTGGGCACGTATGTTCGATGGCAATCATGCCTACAAGATCATCTCCAATATGCTGCGTCTGCTGCCCGATGACCGCCACGTGCGCGAGTATCCCGACGGTCGCACCTACCCCAACCTCTTCGATGCTCACCCGCCTTTCCAGATTGATGGAAACTTCGGCGTCACGGCAGGAATCGCCGAGATGCTCCTGCAGAGCCATGACGGTGCACTCCATCTGTTGCCCGCCCTGCCCGATGCTTGGCCCCAAGGCCGCATTCGTGGGTTGCATGCTCGTGGAGGCTACACCGTGGACATCACGTGGCAGGGTGGTCGGCTCGCAACGGTCACCATCACACCTAAGCACAGCGGTACCCTGCGCCTGCGCACCAGCGTCTCCTTAGATAAGGGCACGCTCGTCAAACACTACAACGAGATGGGCATCAGCGAATATGAGTTGCCTGTGCGCGCTGGCAAGGCTGTTACCCTCATGGCGAGATAATGATAACGGGAACGTTAACGTTAACGCGGAGCATTTCAGAGAACTGAGTGTTCTCAGAAAGCGCACTGGTGCTGCCATCGGCTTGTGCAAGTCTCGGAGCAAAGTGACGGGACGCCGCAGAAGACGGTGATGGCAAAGGGGTAATAACGAAAACGTTAACGAAAACGAAAATGATATCCACTCTACTATCCTACGATATGAATACACTCCGTAAGATTCTATTTGTCACCCTGTGCTGTTTCGCTTTAGTCGGTTCAGCTGATGCACAGCAACGTCGTCCCATCGACTCGCGCCATCCTGCTTGGCTCGTTCACATTGACGTTTGGAACAAAGCAGACCCACAGAAGATAATAGACCTCATCCCTGCTAATGTCCGTCCCTACGTCATCATGAACCTGTCGCTTTCCTGTCAGTACGACAAGGAGCGGAATGTCTACAAGATGCCGCAGAATGCCATCCGTACCTATAAGTCATGGGCCACCATCTGCCAGAAGAATGGCCTCTGGTTCACCTGCCAGCCTGCCAGCGGCGGTCACACCCATATCCAGGACGATGACCTCGAGACCTTCGAGTACTTCTATCGCCGTTATCCCAACTTCCTCGGTTGGAACTACGCCGAGCAGTTCTGGGGCTTCGACGAAGCCGGCGATCTCAGTTCCAGCAGTCAGGTGAATCGTATAGCCCTCTTCGCCAAGTTAGTGCGTATGGCCCATGAGTACGGCGGTTTCCTGACCGTCTCTTTCTGCGGTAACATCTGGAGCCACCCGCTCAACCCGTTGGGCATGATGAAGCGCAATGCCGACTTGCTGAAGGCATGCCGTGAATATCCCGAGGCGATGCTCTGGCTCTACAAGTACACGACCTCATCGTGTTTCTACAACAACGAGAGTGTTACCTATGGCCCTTTCATCGCAGGCTTGGCCAAGAGCTACGGCGTCCGTTATGACAACTGCGGATGGAACGGCGCCCTCAGCAGCATCCTGGGCGAGGGGCACAACAGGAAATACCCCATCGCCGCAGGCATCGGTACCGTCATGGAGCAGACGTGTGTCAACGGCGGTTCCGTGTGGGATGGCCCTGAGCTTATCTGGACAGAGGACTTCGAGAACCTGCAGAACACCTCGGTCTCGGGCTACACGCGTCGCAACTGGGGGGGCTTCCCGGGGTTCAAGAGCGCATGGCTGGATATGTTCCAGAAGATAGTGGATGGCACGATGTACATCCCCTCTCGCGAGCAAGTAATCGACAAGACCAAACTCGTGATTGTCAACAACGTCACTACGGGCAACGACGAGGATAAGTACGCTGCATGGGGCAGCCTCTACGACGGTTTGTACAAGCAGACAGACCCCTTTAATCGTGGCTACGGGCAGTGGATGGACAACTACTGTTACTTCAAGAGCACTGGTCGCTACGGCGCCATCGCCATCGTGAACGGCCTCTACGACGACCTCGCCAAGAGCATTCCCGTGCAGGTCAATAAGACTGCCTACGCCTCGCGTTGGTCAACTCAGAAGAAGAAGGTCGACGAGTTCAACAAGTTGTATGAGGAAGTGAGCACCGGCGACCTTTACGTCAATCGTTTCCACAATCAACTCGTCACCTACACGCCCTACACCTACCTCAACACGCGCAAGACGGCTTCGGCGCGCATCCCGCTGCTCTACAACAGCTGCGACTCGCTCCTGCTGACCTACGGCAAGCTCTCGTCGGGCATCGTTCATGAGTTGGCCGACCGCATCGACCTCTACTTGAACAATTACCGCACTGACACCACGACCATGCAGACGGACATCATCAGCGTGAAGGGTGCCTCCGCCCGTCCTTCCTACAGCCTGACGAAACGTGCTGCCGCCGCGGTGAGTGCCGCCGAGGAATGGAATGCCGAGACGGGGCTCTACACCTTGAACGTTCGCCACAATGGACCTGTGGACGTCTCCATCCACTGCGCTGGCAGCGCCTCCGACCTACGCATCGATACCGTCAGCACCACCGCATTGGAACTGCCGAAGCAGCCTGTTGAATACAAAGGTCCCATCATCGTAGAAGCCGAGGATATGGACTACAAGAACATCAAGAGTTGTGTCCTTGACCCCTACAATGCTTACCCAAGTGTGCGTGGCCACGCTGGCAATGGATTCATGGACATGGGTACTAGCACTTCGGGCGCACTCCGTCATGTGCTCACGCACGCGCGTGCAGGCGCTTATCAAATTATAGTGCGCTATACGGCTCCTACACGTGCCGCACGCGTGTCGGTCAGCGTGAACGGCACGCGCAGCACGCTCTCGCTGGCGAAGACGGCCGCCAACGAGTGGCGCAAAGCCGCTGTCGACGCCGTCTTGAACGAAGGCGCGAACAACCTCATCATTACCAATATGAGCGGTGCTCCCTTCTACATCGATCAGGTTGTCTATCAGCCAGCCGACGCCGAGGTCGAGCGATTCCGTGTTACCCTGCGGGATGCCGAGCATGGCCGCGTCCTCTCAGACGTGGCCGAGGCTGCCGAGGGTCAGACCGTTGCACTTACCATCCTACCCGAGGCAGGCTATGCCTTGACCGCTTGGAACGTCATCCACGGAGGCATCACGGTGGCGAAGGACGGCACCTTCACCATGCCCGATGACAACGTAACGCTGCAGCCCGTGTTCTCGGATACGACCATCGTCTATGCCCTCGACTTCACCGATGTCCTCAGCGGTACCATTTCAGCGGGATGGCGCTGCGTCCAGGAGTCGAACACCGTACACGAGTACCCTGGCAATTTCAGCCAAGGAGCTCGCACCTTCGTCGGGTTCAAAGGCTATCAGGGCAAGGCGCTCTATTGGCGCGAGGTAAGTTGCGAATACGGGCGTCAGGCGTCGCGTCCGCTCCACTTGTCGGCTGGCCGCTACCGTCTGACCTTTGCGATGGCCGCTTGGAAGCAGGCCCCGAGCTATAGCGTCCGCATACTGAACGGAAGTGGCGAGGCCATCGCTCAGGTCGCAACGTCGAAGGCAGCGCCCAATGTCAATGGCAACACTTCGGCCGCGGTCAGTTCGGCCGCCGAACAAACGTTGGAGTTCGCCGTTACCGTCGCCGCCAACTATGTCATCTCGTTCCAGAATCTCGACGCCGTTGGCGGTTTCGACGAGTTCCTGCTACTCAAGTGCCAGCTGAATAGCGTCCCCAACCCGACGGGAGTCATGGCTACGCGCGACGGCACGAGCCAGCAGCCTGCCATCTTCAACCTTCAAGGCGTCCGGCAGCCTACCCTCCGCAGGGGCGTGAACATTGTGCGCCTCGCCGACGGCACCGCACGCAAGATCATCGTCCGATAGATATTGAATCCTAAATAATAGTATCGACATGAAAAAACTACTCTCTCTACTGCTGATGGCTGCCGCGATGACAGCCTCGGCTCAGAACCCTTACCTCCCGCTGTGGGAACACTTGCCCGACGGAGAGCCACGCGTCTTTGAGGATCCCGACCATCCAAGTCATCTGCGTGCTTATATCATCGGCTCGCACGATACGCATTATAGCGAGTACTGCGGTAACGATGTCCGCATGTGGTCGGCTCCTGTCGAGGACCTGACGCAGTGGCGCGACGAAGGCCCCATCTTCTCCCATTATGTAGATGGACGCTGGGATACCATGTTTGCACCCGACCTTGTGGAGGTCAAGGATAAGACCACTGGCAAGAAGACCTATTGGCTCTATCCCCATTCACGCGGATGGCGTCGTGTGGGCATGGTATGCAAGAGCGACCGCCCCAATGGCCCCTTTACGCCTGTGAACCTGACAGCCGACGGCCGTGCTTGCGTCGAGGGTTCGGTGATTGATTTCGACCCCAGTGTGTTTGTTGAGACCATTACTGACCGCAAGGACCCCGACTACGCGCGAGGCTTCCGTGCCTATGCGTTCTATGGTTTCCAACATTCCACGGCCATCGAGCTTGACCCCGATAAGATGTACTCTGTACGCCCTGGCTCGAAGGTGATAGACCCATTCATCCCTGCTAGTAGCCACGACGGACGCCTCCTTGACAAGGAAGGCACGCAGTACACAGCTCTCTACAAGGGCCAGAATCCGTTGGATTTCAATTTCTTCGAGGCAAGCAGCATTCGGCAAGTCGGCAATAAGTACGTAATGGTGTTCTCTGGCTACAGCGGTAAGGAATATGGTTTAGGCAACACCAATAGCGCCCTGCGCTATGCTTATGGCGACTCGCCTCTGGGCCCTTGGCGTGCTGGTGGTGTGCTGGTGGACAGCCGTGGCGTAGTTCTCAACGAGGATGGCACGCACATTGTCACCTCCAACGCCGCCCACAACACGCACGGCTCACTCCAACAGATCAATGGCCAGTGGTATGTTTTCTACCACCGTCCGCCACGTGGTTTCGCCAATGCTCGTCAGCCGATGGTTGCGCCGGTGAAGATTGAGTGGGACAAGAAACCTGTGGCCAAGGGGGGGCAAGTGCGGATCACCGCCTACGACCCTTTCACCTCCAATCACGAATGGACGGCCAAGGCGAGCGATGGCAATGAGTACCGTGGTGCCGAGGTGACGAGCGAAGGCTTCCAAATATATGGATTGCCGCCCTATGCCTACTATAGTGCCGGTATCGCTTGCTACATGACTGGCCCTGGTTCCAACGAGTGGCTCCAGGACAACCACGATGTATGGTCCAACCACATGGACCTGGCTGGGTTGAAGAACGGCGGCATCGTAGGCTTTAAGTACTTCGGTTTCGGCGGTCTCGCGCAGACCGAGAAGGGCGTCCCTGCCTTCGAAGGTACGAAGCCGGGTGACGACACCCAGTTTTGCCTCTATTTGACACCGAGTGGACGAGGAGCTTTTAAGATTCATGTCATGCTGGATGGTCCTTATGCTAATAGCACATGGAAGGGCCGTGAGATAGGTGTCATCGACGTACCTGCCGATGCCCGCCGTGAAGCGAGTACCTACAGCCTACCTGTTGGAGCTGTCGAGGGGCTCAAGGGCAAACATGCTGTCTACCTTGTCATTGAGGGACCCGAAATCGAGCAGCCCCAGAACAACCAGCGTCAGCAATGGAATCGTCGTCAGCAGCCACAGCGCCCGCAGGGACTCTGCGACCTCCATGGAATCGGTTTTGCCAAAGGCGGAAACTTGCCCGTGAACGAACTCACGAAGGTGCCAGAGGTCACCATCACAGTCGACGGTCAGCGGCTGAACATCCCCTCAACGCCCCTCTACTCCAGTAACGTCAACGGATATACCGATGTCACGCACTATCAGGTCCACGCTCCTTTGCGTGCCAATTCAGAACTGAAAGCCACGGCTAATGATCCTGCCGTGCAGCTTGAGGTCGGTCCGATAGCCGATGGACGTGCCACTGTCAAGGCTACCTATAAGGGCTGTCGGAAAACGTTCTTGATTAATTAGGTAGGTGTTATACTTTTTTTAAACACAGAGACACGGAGGTGCAGAGAAAAACAAAACTCTGACTCTGTGTCTTTGTGTTCTATAGAAAGTTTTAGCGGACAGCAATAATTATGAAACACGATAATCACGATGTCTTTCGAGTAGGCATCATCGGCACGGGTTGGATTGCCGAGAAAGCCGTTATCACCCTCAATGGCCTTGCCGATTTCGAAGCATACGCTGTAGGTTCACGCACGTCTGAGCGTGCGCAGGCGTTTGCCCGTAAATGGACCATCCCCAAGGCTTATGGCTCGTATACTGAGTTGATAGCTGACCCCGATGTGGACCTTGTGTACATCGGTACCCCTCATTCCCATCACTATGATGTCACCTGCGAGGCTCTACGGGCTGGGAAACCCTGTCTGGTCGAGAAGGCTTTCATGGCCAATTATGCACAGTCTGCAGATGTCGTACGCTTGGCTCATGAGCGAAAGGTGTTTCTGGCCGAAGCCATTTGGACGCGCTATCAACCTGCTGTGTCAATCATTCGAAACTTAATAGCTGAAGGTCGCATCGGCACACCACGGATGGTTACGGCTACCCTCGGCTATTCGATGGGCGACAAGCCGCGCATCATGCGTCCCGACTTGTGTGGAGGCGCTCTGCTCGACCTGGGTGTCTATGGCATAAACTTCGTTCGCATGTTCTTCCCTGCCGACATTGTCAATATCGAGAGCCAATGTGTGAAGTCTGCTACGGGCATGGATATCACCAATGCCTTCAGTTTCGTGCTTGCCGATGGCGTGTTGGCCAACGTGCAGAGCAGTGCCTCCTGTGTGGGCGATAATATAGGTGTCATTGCGGGAACGGATGGCAATCTGATTGTCGACAATATCAACAATCCACAGCGCATCACTGTGAATACCCACGACCGCGAGTTCGTAGAGAATATCTACGTGCCGAAGCAGATCACGGGCTATGAATATCAGTTCCTCGCCTGTCGCGATGCGATAGCCGAAGGATTGTTAGAGCCTCGCGAGATGCCCCATGCTGAGACGCTCTTTGTGATGCAACTGATGGACGGCCTCCGCCGTCGTTGGGGTGTTCGCTATCCGATGGATTGAGGGGTAGCTCTTTCCCTCGTTATGGTCTCTTGGTCTGTAGCGGGCGGTATTGAATGCCCATGGCTTCGAGGCGCGTGAGATGGCTCTGCAGACGTGGGAGGAAATCGTCCCAATGTTGGTCTTTGCGGGGAGTCCAAGCCTTCTCGGCTAAAGCCAAGGCGCGCGGGAAAACCATCCATTGCATGCGTGCCTCGGTGGGGATACGTTCACACCAGATGTTAGCCTGCATGCCTTTGATGAGTTTCAGCTGTGCGGGCGTGAGGTCCACAGGTACGATGTCACCATCGTAGATTTTACGCAACGTGTTGTCGTCCTGCGCATAATCGAAGTAAAGGAAGGTAAAGGGGCAAAGCACCACTTCGTTGCCCATGGACGTAGATTTCTGTGTCACATCGGGATGGTCGCCGCGCCACCAGTGAACGGTGGCTGTCTTCGAGAGGCCGCCTTCGAGAATCTCGTCCCAGCCGAGGATGCGACGGCCGTGGGCGTTGAAGTAACGCTCCATGTGCTTTGTGAACCACGCCTGCAGTTCGCTCACATCCTTCAGCCCTTCGGCCTCAATGCGCTTCTTACATTCTTCGCATTCCGACCATCGGCGGCGGTTCACCTCGTCACCTCCTATGCTCACGTATTCATAAGGGAAGAGTTTGAACACCTCGTCATACACCTTCTCGGCAAAGTCGATGGTCGACTGGCGTCCGAGGCAGAGTGGTTCGCGACCGTCCTGTGTGCAGCTGAGCCAGCGGTAGCAGTAGCAGGCGGCGCCGTTGTGGCCGGGCATGTCGATTTCGGGTATGATGTCAATGCCGCGGACTGCTGCGTAGGCCACCACATCACGTATCTCGTCCTGGGTGTAGTATCCACCATAGAGTTCGCCGAAGCCCTCTACCTCCTTGAAGTATTTCCAGGGGATGAGCATTGCGGGGTTGTTCTCCTTGGCGGCGCGATTCAGGCATTCACGGTCATGCCCGTTGAAGCGGCGCCAAGCCACGGTGTCGCCAGTGAGTTCGGGAAAGGCTTTCACCTCCATGCGGAAACCTTCGTTGTCGGAGAGATGCCAATGGAATTTATTCAGTTTGTAGAGCGCCATCTGGTCCAACAGCCTCTTCGTCTCCTCCACGGAGAAGAAATGGCGAACGGGGTCGAGCATCAGGCCTCGCCAGTGGAAGTTCGGGCTGTCCAGAATGCTCACGGCAGGAACCTTCCATCTGCCATCTGCCCCTTTACCGTTTTTCTCTGGATTCCTCATCATTTTGTCTTGCTCTACTTCAACGGGCAACAGTTGGCGCAGGGTGGCAATGCCGTTGATGATGCCTCGATAGCTGTGAGCCGTGATGAGGACTCCTTTCTTGTCGCTGAGCAGCTCGTAGTCCTCGTTGGTCTCGTCAGGGAGAATAAGGGTGAGTTGTATCCGGCCTTTGCCAGCTTTGGATCTGACACGCAGCTCGGTGGAGCGCGTCAGTATCTCTTGCAGGTAGGCGGCAGCAGGTGCGAGGCTGGCATGGTTGTAGCCGATGGTCAGATCCTTAGGCAACGCAAACGAGCCTTCTCGCTCTGTCACCTTCGTCGGTTTGGGGATGATGTTCACAGTAGCCATTGCCGTGCCGATACCCATCAGCAGGAAGGTCATGCATAGGGCTAATCTCTTTTTCATAGGTAAGGTATTTGTTCTTAAGCGTTATGATTTCGGCCACAAAAGTACGAAAAATAACAATACCTCTCATGAAAACTGAGGTAAAAAAGAGGGAAAATGATGAATAATTGCTGATTGATGAATGAGAAGAGTTGACGTATCACGATGCGTTCAGGATTCAAGGAAGAGCATGAATCGTCGTCAACTAAGGGTACAGGTGACGTACTGCTGTTTGCGGCGCAGTCAAGTGAGCCTCGTTTTTTCAGTCCGTTGTCAGCCGCTCAGCGCCTTTTGCCGCTATCCACAGGACGATGGGGGCAGTGATGAGGCCGGCTAAGGCGTCGATGACGTAGTGAGCTTGGATGTAGACGGTGGCGCAGCAGAGGAGCGCCCAGAAGGGCAGGAGGAAAGGCGTGAGACGTGGCGCGAAGCGGCGTGAGAGCAGGAGCACGATGGTCGAGATGCCGACGTGGCTGCTGGGGAAGGCTGCCGTAGGCCGCTCGCCCGTCTCTTGGGCTTGGACCACGAGTTGATGGAAGAGTCCGTCGCTCCAACCGGGTGCGGGCAGCAGCTCGGTGTGGCTGCTGAAATAGGTGCCGATGGCAGGGAAATGGCCATTGGCGATGGCATCGATGCCTACGGCTTGGAAGTAGAACTGCGGCCCTGCCACAGGCAGGAAGATGTAGATGGTGTAGTAGCAGAAGAACGAGGCAAGGATGGCTGTGGTGGCCTGTTGAAGGGGCCATAGGTCGATGCCCCCTTTGCCATTTCCGTCTTTTGCGGCGTCCCTGTCACTTCGCTCCGTGACTTGCACAAGCCGATGGCTGCACCCGTGCGCTTTCCGAGAACACTCAGTTCTCTGAAATGCTCCGCCGTCTTTGGCATGGCTGCCGCGCCAAAGCACGGCGAGCATGAGGGCTGCTATCATGGGGTAGTAGCTCCAGTAGCCGAGGTTGAAAGCTTCGCTCCACAGCGGTTGGGGCAGCGCTTGGTTAAAGATGAGTGCTGGCTGGCAGCCGAAGAGATGCTGCTCGGTGGAGGCGAAGAGGTGGTCGAGGTTGTTGAAAGAGCGGTTGAACTCGTAGGTGTCGGGATACCAAAGGATGAGCCATGCCAACTGCGCTGCCGTTCGTAAGACAGTCATCAGCGGAGAACAACTTGCCCCGAGCTTGCCGAGTGTTCGCCCACGGAGCGCTGCGGTGACGCCCACGAGTGCTGCCGTCATGGCGAACCACTCCGCTCGCATGGTGATGATGGACCATGGGCTGACCAGCCGCTGCCACATGACAACCATCAACAGGAGGGTGAACACGCAATAGACAGCGGCCACCTTCTCGATGAGGAGGAGCGGACGAGTAGACGAGTTGACGAGTAGACGAGTAGACAAGTTGGTTCTAGTTGACGAGTAGACAAATTGGTTCTAGTTCTTCGAAGTGTCGAAGCGAGCAGAGCTCGAGCGGATGAGTAGACGAGTTGGTTCTAGTAGGCGAGTTGGTTTCTGCTGGCGAATGGCTTTTGTTATCGTTCCCGTTAACGTTCCCGTTTGCTGGGCAATCACAGCCATCCCTGTTGTTTGTACCAGCGGACGGACTCGCGGACGCCGTCGGCGAGCGACCATTGCGGTTCATAGCCCAGCTCGCGGCGAGCAGGCTCGATGTCGCAGTTCCAGTTGCGCTGAGCCAGGATGTGGTATTTGTCCATGTTCAGCGTCGTCAGCTTGCCCAGGCGTCGACAGATGGCGCCATTGACGGTGCAGACGGCTCGCAGGAACCAGAGGGGCGCTTTGATATGGAGCACGCCACGGATGCCCATTTCCTTCTGAAGCAAGTCGCTGAAGGCTCGGCTGTTGTAGCTCATGCCGTCTGAGAGGAAGTAGGCGCGATGGAGCACGTCGGCGGCAGGTCGTTCGCAGGCCAGGAAGGCCGCTTGCACGACATCCATGACGTAGACGAACGTGATCTCCTGCGGCTTGTAGCCCACGGCGAAGTCGATGTGCTGACCGATGCTCTTGGCCATGAGGAAGTAGTCGCGCTCGCGAGGGCCATAGACGCCCGTGGGGCGCAGGATGACCCATGGCAGGTCGTCTTGCTGTCTGAGCCACTCTTCGGCTGCCAGTTTGCTCTCGCCATAGGCCGTGTTGGGGCGCGGTGTATCGTCCTCGGTAATGTCAGGGTAGAGATTCCCGTTCCCGTTATCGTTCCCGTTCCCGTTAACGTTCCCGTTCTCCTTGATGGCTCCGAAGATGCTGAGCGAGCTCATGAAGACGAAGCGCTGCGGCATCATGTCAGTGTCGCGCAACGCACAGACCAGGTTCTGCGTACCCTCGGTGTTGGTGCGGAAGAAGCCTTCGCGCTTGAGGCTCTTCGTTGCCCCTGCCGCATGGATGACGTAGTCCCAGGCGCGGCCGCCCATCTCTGCTCTGAGCGCAACGAGCTGGTCGCGCAGGCGTGTGGGGTTGCCGAGGTCGAGCTCGGCGAAGTGCGTACGAGGGTCGGTGAGGTACTGTCGGCTGCTGGTGCGGCGCATGCCCGCCCACATTTCGTAGCCGCGTTCGAGTCCTTCGCTGATGATGAAGCTGCCGATGAAACCCGAAGCTCCTGTGACTAAAATCCTCATAATAATCAGTTATTTGGCTGCAAAGGTACATAAAATCTTTGTGAGCAACGATGTTTAACATCGAAAAACAGAAAAAAACGGCAAATTAATGTTTTTTAAAGGATACATTATTCGGCAAGTATCTCTTTTTCCATATCTTTACCGCATGATATAGCTTTTTTGTCCGTTTGTCATAGGCATGCGGCCCGTCTATACGTTCAATAAACCAAAAAATGCAAAAGATATGAAACCGCGAATCTTAACTACATTAATAGCACTGCTGGCCATTGTCATGGGTGTGCAGGCTGAGAACTACGGAGTGTGGATCGGTGGCGTGCAGATTACCTCCGATAACTATACCAACATCACTAATTCCGACAATGGCGGAATGTTCGATGCTATTACGGCTGGAGAAGTGACGTTTGACCCTTCGACTATGACGTTGACACTGAATGGGGCAACCATCCGAGTGACCTATAGTGGAACAGAACAGGTTGTGAGATTCTCGAATAGCGGAACATTGATGCTCTTCGGCAACAACACCATCAATTCTACTAACGATGCTTTGCAGGTGTATGCCGACTTGACCGTCATGGGTCCTGGCTCTCTGCAGTGTACCAGTGTAAGTAGTGGCATCTATGTGAATAATGCTTCGCTTTCCATTTACGACTGCACCCTCAATGCATCAGGCCAGTGGGGTATTACAGGCAATTCTGATGAGGCGCTTACCATTAAATACTCCACCGTTCGTGCCACAGGCTCTACAGGTTCCATCTGCGACCTGGGCAGTATGTCAATGACAGGTTGCTCGATCAGCTCACCCAGTCCCGCCGGTTTCACTGATCATGCCGTCCGCGACGGATCTGGCAACACCATCACAACCGAGGTTGTCATTACGGCTGCATCTGGAAGTTCAATATTACCAGTCGCTATAGCAGGAACAGATATCAAGGCCTCTAACTTCATCTCGCAGGACGGCAACACCATCCTCAAGCCCTCTGTTTTCCCAGCTATCAAAAGCGGCAGCATCTCCTACCTGCGAGCAGCGAAGACACTGGTGCTCAATGGTGTCACCGTGGAGACTACGGGTTGGCGGAATGCCATTTCTGTGTCAGATAACGTCAATATTATGCTCTTCGGCGATAGCCATGTGACATTGTCTGAGAGCGACAAGGTCTACTGCGCCCTGTCCGCAAAAGACAACGTCAGTATCAGCGGCCCGGGCAGTGCGACCTTCATCTCCGATGGTGTCGGCATCAACATTTCCAGTTATAAAACCCTTACCATCACCAACACCAACGTCAACGCACAAGGCGAGATTGGCATCGCCGGAGAAGTGGGATCCGGCTCCCTCGTCATCAATAGGGCTACCGTCCGCTCTACGGGCACCGATTACTCCATCGGTGACTTGGGCTCATTTTCGCTTAGCGGCTGTGACTTCATCTATCCCGCCGATGCCTCGTTCGTCACGTCGCGACATGCCGTATGCGTTGGCTCCACACCCGTCACAGGCGCTGTGCTCATCTCGCCAGTAACCTATATTCCCATCGACGAAACCACCTTCCCCAACACCTCTTTCCGCAACTATATCAGCTCTACCAACGCTAACATCGACAAAAACGGCGACAGCTTACTGAGCCCGTCGGAGATAGCATCTGTGACCTGGATGAATGTTGCCAACAAAGGCATCAGCGACCTCACAGGCATCCAGTACTTCACGGCTATGACAAGCCTCTATTGTCATAACAACAGCCTCACCACGCTCGACGTCTCGGCGTGTGTGGCTTTGCATTCGCTACAATGCAACAACAACCAGCTGGCATCGCTCGTCGTTTCGCCCTCGATGAATTCCATTCAGTGCTACAACAACCGGCTTGGCTATTCGGCAATGCAGCAACTGGTAGAAAGCCTGCCCTCGGTGTCAGGCGGCATTCTCCAGGTGGTGAACACCAACTCCTCCTCATCCGAACAGAACATCATCACCTCCGCCCAGGTGGCCATCGCCACCGCCAAGGGATGGAGTGTTCAGACCTCTAATAGCCAGCCCTATGCTGGCTCGGGTATCCCTATCAACAACACCACCTTCCCAGATCAAGCCTTCAAGTCGTTTGTCAGCACGAACTTCGACAGCGACCACGACGGCAGTCTCAGTGAGGCCGAGATAGCAGCTGTCACCAGCATCACTTTCACCAACTCAAGTTCCACATCGCTCGAGGGTATCGGTTTCTTCACCGCACTCACGAGCCTCGACTGCAGCGGCAACAGACAGCTCACCGAGCTCAACCTCTCGCAGAATACCGCATTGCTAAGTGTCGACTGCCACAACTGCAACCTCTCGACACTCAATGTCAAGGCTTGCTCGCAGCTCACACACCTCTATTGCAACGGGAACCGGCTCGCGGAACTCATCTTATTAACTTATAACCCCGCGCTCCAAGTCTTGCACTGTTACGAGAATCAGTTAAGCAGCCTCTCTTTATATCAGAAAGCCAATCTTCAGGAACTGGACTGCCACAGCAACCGCCTCACAAGCCTGGATGTTCTCAATTGCCCGCAACTGCAGCATCTCGACTGTTCCTTCAACTTGCTGGCAAGAGAACTCGACTTTGTCACTTCTGAAAACCTGCAGTATCTGGCCATTCATAAGAACAGGTTCAGCCAGACTGCTATGGACAACATGGTCTACTATCTGGCCACGCGGAGTCAGGACAGCCCAGGTACCTTCATCGCTATCTATACGGGCGCAGGCGAGTCCAACGTGTACACTGGGACCAACGTCTTCGACGCGAACCAAAAGGGATGGAAGGTGTACAGCACCGATGGCACAGAAAGCACTGAAATCTCAAGCGGCTACCTCTATATCACAGCCGAAAACTTCCCCGACGACACCTTCCGCAACTACATCCTCTCGACGTATGACCCCAGCGGACTAGGCATTCTCAGCCCCGACGAGGTGAAGGCTGTGAAACTAATCCGTGTATCCAACACTTCCGTTGCCGACCTTACGGGCATCGAGTACTTCACAGAACTGAAAACCCTTTACTGCAACTCATGTCAAATCACATCGCTCGACCTCTCGAAGAACCCCAATTTGGAGGGCGTGGATTGTTTAAATAACCCTCAACTGACGGGAATCAATATTACCGGGCTCACCAAACTAACAAACATCAGCTTCTATTTGTGTGGCTTCTCGGCCGAGACCGTCAACGAGTTGCTCAGTGCTCTACCCGATGCCACTACAACAGCAAAAGCTTATATCACCTCGACGCGCTACGATGAGACCAACAGCATCGACATCACCGCAGAACAGCTCGCAGCTCTCCACGCGCGCAATTGGCATCTCTTCATCTATACTGGTACTTCAAACGTTGAGCTTACCACTGGTGCTGTAACAATCGCCTATGCCTTCCCCGATGAGAACTTCCGTTCATACGTTACCTCAAACTGCGACACGGAGAGCACCCACAAAGGACTCCTCACCGACACCGAGGTTCAAGCTGTGATAAGTCTCTTCCTCAACGAAAAAGGCATAAGCGACCTCACAGGTATCGAGCGCTTCACCAACCTGCAGACCCTATGGTGTCAGGACAACCAGCTTACGATGCTCGACGTGTCGAATAACGCGAAACTCACGACGCTGAACTGTCAGAACAACCAGCTGCAGATGCTCGACGTCACAGGCACCGACCTCTACGACCTGCGGTGCTACGGCAACCAAATCAAGGGCGAACTCATGCAGCTGCTCATCAACAGCCTGCCCGATGGCAGAACCGTACGACGGGGCTACCTCACCGCCTACAACACGGCCGGCGACGAAGGCAACGATATGCCTACCTCGGCTCAGATTAGCACTGCCAACAGCCTGGGATGGTATGTGTTCTCCTCCGACGGCAGCAACACCACACAACTCAAACCCCTGCAATCCGTTCAGATCAACTCCATGAACTTCCCCGATGCCAACTTCCGCAGCTACGTCAGCCAGAAATGCGATAAGGATGGCGACGGCATCCTTAGCGCCGAGGAACTGGAGGCTGTCACTGAGATATACGTCCCACAACGATACATTGAGGATCTGAAGGGCATCGAATACTTCACCGCGCTGGAAATATTCAATTGCACTAACAACGAAATCACAACGCTCGACATCTCGAAGAACACCAAGCTGCGTGTTTTGAGATGTGGCGGTAATCAGCTGACCGCGCTTGATGTGACGAACAACGAACAACTGGATTATCTGGATTGCGGCATCAATGAGCTCACTTCCCTCGATGTGTCGAAGAATACGGCTCTGACCGTACTCGATTTTTCTGTTAATAATCTGTTTACCATCGACCTTTCCCACAACCCCGCGCTGGAGCGAGTTTCTTGTGGAAATAACCAACTGACCGAGCTCGACTTCTCCCACAACCCCGTAGTGAGTAAAATTGATTGCTCTCAAAACACCATCCGTGACGAAAAAATGGAGAAGCTCATCCAGAGCCTGCCCACGGTCACTAATGGTAAAATTACTTTATTCTTAAATAGTTTTTACACCGAGAACGACATCACGATAGCACTAATTCACGAGGCGATGACCAAAGGGTGGAGAGTAAGTAAGTTCCCATATAATATCCTGCGCACGCCCTCTGAATCGGTAGAGATTAATGCCACCTACTTCCCCGATGCCAATTTCCGTAGCTTTGTCCGTCAGAATTACGATGCCGACAAAAACGGCATTTTGACTAATGACGAGGTAATAGATATAGATGAGATGGATGTCAGCGGACTGAACATCGCCGACCTCACAGGACTCGGATTTTTCTGGAACTTGAAAACACTCGACTGCCACAACAATCAACTCACCTCACTCGACCTGTCGTACTTCAACTACCTGACCAATGTCAAATGCTACCAAAATCGCATTCAGGGCGACAATATGGAGGCTTTCGTCAACGACCTCCTTATTCCGGTGGAGCTTCAAGAGGGCGGATCAAATACTATCATCATTCGCTCCACGCTCAGTGGTGAGCAGAACGATGCCCTAACCGACAAACAGATTATTACTGCTACCGGCAAGACATGGAATGTATATACCTACGACGGCAACAGCTACGCCACTGTGGAGGCCTCAGAGATAGCCATCAACAGCACCAACTTCCCCGATGACAACTTCCGCCAATTTATCAGTTCACACTGTGATGAAGACGGCAATGGCTCTCTCTCATATCAGGAAATACAGGAGGTAACCTGCCTCTATGCTGACCAAGAGGAAATCGGAAGCCTCAAGGGCGTTGAATTCTTCACAGAACTGACGTCTCTTTCTTTCGATATGAACTACCTGACCGAGCTCGACGTTTCGCATAACTTGAAATTGGAGATTCTAAATTGCGGTGAGAACAACCTGACATCCCTTGACCTCTCACAGAATACAGCACTAAAGAACCTTTATTGCTACTGCAACGCCCTGACCTCGATTGACGTGTCGAAGAATACAGAACTGGAAATATTTAGTTGTTGGGATAACCAACTTAACGAACTCGACTTGTCGAAGAACACGGCACTGAAGGCGCTCTCCTGCGATAGTAATCATCAACTCTCCGAACTAGATCTGTCGAAGAACATATTATTGGAAATAGTCGAATGCGGTTACAACAAGCTCTCCACCCTCGACCTCTCAAAGAACCTGCTGCTGAAGGAGCTCGATTGCCCGAGGAATCAGCTGACTACCCTCGACCTGTCGAAGAACAAGTTGCTGACCAAACTCGAATGCTACGCCAATAATATCAAAGGCAACGGCATGCAGATGCTTGTCGAGAGCCTGCCCTCCGTGACCAACGGCACACTCATACCCGTGTACAATGACGATTCTAACGAGCATAACCACATGACTACCGAGCAGGCTGCCCTCGCCACCGCTAAGGGATGGAAGGTGAAGGCCCTCTTTAGTGAAGACTTCGAGGAGCTGTTCAACATCGATGTCGCCATATTCCCCGACGAGAACTTCCGTAAGTACGTCAGCGATAATTTCGACACCGACCACAACGGCAAGCTCAGCCGTTTGGAGGCAGATGCAGTAGAGGTGATAAATGTCGCAGATATGAACATTAACGACCTCACCGGCATCGCCTGCTTCTCGCAGCTGAAGGAACTATACTGCAACAATAATAACAATTCTAATCCAAGAAGCACTGACAACAACATCGTCACGCTCGACCTCTCAGGAAACACCGAGCTGACACGCTTGGCCTGCGGGCAGAACTGGACGCTAGAAAGCCTGAATATCACCAACTGCACCAAGTTGGAGAACCTGCACTGCGCCAACAACAACCTTTCCAGCCTCGACGTGACGCATAACCCGAAGCTGTGGAGACTGCAATGCTGGAACAACCAACTGACGGCCCTCAACCTGTCGAACAACCCGCTGCTGAAGGCATTCAACTGCTCTCAGAACCAGCTGACTTCGCTCGATGTGTCGAATCACACCGCACTGGATGATCTAGACTTCTTTGCGAACCCGCTGACCTCGCTCGACGTGTCGGGATGCACGGCGCTTTGGAATCTTTATATCGGTGACGTCCCACTGACCACTGTCGACCTCTCGAACAACCCGACGCTGAGATGTCTATCTATCTACAATACTCAGCTATCCAGCATCGACCTGTCGCACAACACGGCACTGACGCAGCTCTCTGTCGCAAATAATAGCCGTCTGGGCGGCATTAACCTGCAGTACAATACCGCCTTGGATACACTCTCCTTCTACGACAATGAGGTCATGACTTTTCCCAACTTGTCGCATAACACGGCGTTGACATTCATTTGGTACAACAATAACAAAAGGGACCGAGCGATCATCCTGCCGAACTTGCCACTGCTGAAGTTAGCACAATTTGCAAATAGCCAGCTGACCAAACTTGACGTGTCAGCTTGTTCGGCATTGGAGAATCTTTATTGCCCCAACAACCAGCTTACATCGCTTGACGTGTCAGGATGTCTGGCACTGGTTTCTCTTTATTGCTCCAACAACCAGCTTACATCGCTTGACGTGTCTGCTCTCACGAATCTAAAGCGTCTCTCCTGCAATAGTAATCAGCTAAGTTCGCTCGATATGTCTGGCTGTCCAGCACTGACGAATCTCAGTTGTGGTTTTAATCAACTGCCCACGCTCGACCTGTCGCATAACACAGCGCTGACATATCTCAACATCTACGTGAATCCGATGACATCGATAGACCTGTCAGCCAACACCGCTTTGGAGAGTCTTTTTTGCGGCGACCAGCTCACCGCCCTCGACCTGTCGCACAACACGGAACTGAGAAATTTAGACTGCGCCATCAGCCAGATATCCTCGCTCGTCGTGACGCCCGAGGCAGCGAATCTGGCAAATATTGGTTGCTACGACAGCCAGCTCCGTGGTGGTAAGGCCATCGACGACCTGATAGAAAGCCTGTCAGACCGAACATCAGCTGATGATAGGGGCTTCATTTGGTTCAGGAACACTGAATTCGAGGAGCATAATTATTGCTCGTATGACCAAGTTATGGCTGCCCAAAACAAAGGTTGGATTTTTGCTGAATGCAGGGATGGCAGTTGGTATTACTACTGGGGCACCACCTCCATCACCGGTGATGTCAACGCCGACAATCAGGTGACGATAGCCGACGTGACGGCCCTCGTGAACATCATCCTGGGCAAGACGACGGACTTCGACATATCCGTGGCCGATGTCAATGGCGACAGTCAGGTGACGATAGCCGACGTGACAGCCCTCGTCAACATCATCCTCGGCAAGACCACCTCACCCTCGAAGGTCAAGGCGCAGAGAGCGGCCGACACCGACGCGCAAGGTGTGCAGTCGGCCGTAGAGACGGTATCGCCGGAAAACGCTGTCATCAGAGCACCACGCATCAGAAAGGCAACACCGAAAGAAAAGATTCTGGAAGGCATTGCGGATGATCTGATGCCTCGCATTAAGCAAAAGCAAGTGGCTAAATAAACAAAAATTCAAGTTTCGGTTGTAGTGAAGGAGTTCTTCGCAGAGCGAAGCGTCCCGTAGGGCCGAGCGCTTGAAGTATCAAGCGACCAAAGGTCGAGCGAAGAAGTTAAGGAGTTATCGCTTCGCTCTGCGAAGAACTTCTTAACTTCTTAACTTCCAAGCAAGCGGAGCTTGCGAAAGTTAAATGAGAAAAATAAAGCAAAGGGTATCGCTGCACGATTCCTTCATCATTTCAACGTGTTTCGGCCTCAAAATGGGGTTTTAACGTCAAAAATGCGTGGTATGCCTCAAAAAAAGCATGGTTCGGTCCTCAAAAAACATGGCTTGTGGGCACCTTACGGCTCACCATTTACCGCTTACAAATTATAACGTTTTGCCTATTCATGACCAGGGAGTAGAGGGTTGCTCCATAAGCAGGGAGAGCGGGATGTGCAAATATAGCCGATTTCATCACAAATGTTCGTCTCTCAAGCGGCAACCTGATACGGCAATGAATCTCAAGGCTCAATGACGGATGAAATTTCAGGACACATCATTTGTGAAATAAAAGGCCTCAAAAAAAGGGGCAAAAAATGCGGCCAAATCATACGCAATGGACCGATTCTGCGATGTAAGTCCAGTTTTGGAGGCACATAGACGGGGATTTGAAGGGGCTTCTTGATGTGAATCCAAGTATGGAATCACGTACTTCGCGCAAAGGTCACGGGGAGTGCGATGTGAACCGAAAATTCGATTTGTTTGCTATCCGCTTCATCCTCGGACAATTACCGCTGACACGAATCTGGAAAATGCAACATTGTTACATTGCAACATTGTAGCATTAAGGATTTTCGATGTCCAAATC
>JAEEGL014591214.1_pt1 | contig 25063 bp, 21 predicted proteins | sample 9134231 | NCBI WGS metagenome assembly JAEEGL01 (sample SAMN16246548, study PRJNA631951) | gut metagenome | biome: gut microbiome; feature: rumen; material: fiber-attached | host: Bos | place: Iran: Karaj | collected 2018-10 | reverse complement strand
TCGACGGTGCAAAATTAAGAACTATTTTCCATATGGCAAAATTTCGGATGAAATTCGACCATTAATTTTGTCCATTAGAGAGCATGTCCGCTAAAAAACCATTAATTTTGTCCATTACACCAACATTTCTTTTACTATTATGCTTCCCATTTACCAGCTTTTCCACAAGATTGGAACAGATTTTGGAACAAAAAATATGGGTTCTATTCATTGCGAGCGCGTGTCGTCGACACACTGATACGTATTCTATTGATGTTCCCCACACTGCGAGTGCGGGGTTATTGAGAGTTTGCCTCTACGAGGCAATTTATAGAAGTCCTCAAAATAGAATATTCACCTTTTTATGGGCTTGAAGACTGGGAACTGACAGGATTAATTTCCGTAATAATTATTTCCTCTCTTTGAGAGAGTCAAGCCACTGAACCAAAGCATTCAAGACACTTTTGTCGGGAGCCTGTCCGAGGGTGGCGTACTCATCCACGGCTCCTGTCTGGCACACCTGTCCCAGATGGTTGATGTCCTTCAACTGCACGATGCTGCATTTCACCCTGTTTTTCTTACACACACGCTTTATTGCAGACAGGTTAGCCTCTGCCAGCACCTGGCAGTCCTTCTCGCCGCCTATTGCCAGCAGCGGACACCGCATTTTGGCGATATAGTCGGCAGGATTTAATGTCAGGAAGGTCGTCAGCCACGGTGTTGCCATCGATACTGCCCATCCGTAGCATTCCGTATTCGTCAACCCACACTGCTGCTTCTGCTCCTTGGTGAGACCGGCCGAATATTTCTTAAACAATGGACGGAAGGCCAGATTGATGGTCTTCACCGTGTCGGCATCCTTCCCCAGGAAAAGGGTGTCGCACACTGCAAACAAATCCCTCATACATGCCAGCCGCCTTTCGATAAGGCTGTCTGCCACACCCCGCAGGCGGAATAGTGCCTCGTTTTGTTGAAGCAGTATTGTTTTGCCGTCGGCGCCTGCGCCGCCCAGCATCGCCACCCCCGCCACCTCGGCACGTCGTGCCGCCACAATGGCAGCCACCGTGGCACCCTCGCTGTGTCCGAAGAGGAAGATACGCCGAGGGTCGAAAAGTTCCGGTTTCATCAATAGGTAATCCAACTGGAACTCCACATCCTGTGCAAAGTCCAGCGTGGTGGCATGAACCATATCGCCAGTCGAGCCTCCCACTCCCCTATCGTCGCACCGCAGCACGGCATAGCCGCGTGCCGACAGGTATTCGGCAATCACCTTGAAAGGCTTGTGTCCCATCAGTTCCTCGTCGCGGTTCTGTGCGCCCGAGCCGGTGATGAGAATCACGGCAGGGACTTTCCCCTCCTCCCCGACAGGCAGGGTCAACGTCCCCGCTATCAGCATGGTGTCGTGACTATACTCTTTCTCGATTTTCAGTTCCACCTCCCGTTCCGTGAACGACTGCGCCCGAACATCGATGCATAGCAGCAGAACCGCCGCAATGGCCAGACACTCTCTTATCGCCATCTTACCGACTCAATCATGTGGTTGATGTCCTCCTGAATATAATCCAGCACAGGGGCAAGCGAGTCGTTGTTAGGAGTGCAGTCGATATACAGCGCACCGCGAAGGAAATGACGGTTGCTGTCGGTCACCCAGAACTGGTAAGTGCTGGCGACATTCTGCCCCTTCAAATGATAGGTGGTGCCGGACAATTTGTGTTCACGGTCCATAAACCTGTTCTCGTCTATACCCGACGAGTAGGAGAAATGCCCTTCGACAAACTTGTACGATGTGTCAATCTGTGCCCGCAGGTCTTTGACTCCGTTCATGGCTTTGTATGTCATGAAGACATAGCCCTTGTACTTCGGGTAGGCGATGGTGAACCACTTGTCGCGCGGCAGATTTTTCTTCCACTGCACCTCGGCCAAATTGCTCATTTCAAAGGTAAAGGGCAGAGCCGCCGTGTCGCACACCGAATAGGCATGAGGCGGCAAATCAATACGCAGGTAAGCCTGGGGCTTAGGGGTCTCGTTGCCATTGCTGCAGGCAGACACCGCTGCCACCCCCGCTAACAAAATCATGCAATACAAAACTCTTTTTGTCATATCTGAGCGAATGTGTTGTTTCAATAAAAGTTGATTTATTTTAAAACAAAATGCTGTTTCCTCATTTGGGGGCAGAACATCAGCAGCCCCACATCGTACATGTCGATACTCACATTATATTTCTCATTCCCCTGCTGGGCTTGCCAACGCAACTCGCGGGCATGATGGCGATGGGGACGGCACACCACTTTCACGGTTTCCATCACCCCACGTCCCGACACAGGGTCCGTGCCGCCTCGCAGCACCGCCTCGTCCTCGTCGTAACTCACCACGGTCATCCCGTAATGGTCGCGCAGCTTATACACCATGTCGTGATAGGGTCTGTCCCTCCTTGCTGCACAGCGCACCATCCCCTCCGCCTCGGCGGGCAGCCCATCGGCCATTCTGCGGCGCAGCGAACCGTCCACCTCGGCAAAAAGCACTTTCCTGTACATCTCAAACACCAATGGGGAGTGTACACGGTATTGCGTATCAGCCCTTATCCAATACTCCAATCTTGTCATATCCGTTTGCAAAGATACGATTTTTTAAAAAAAGTTTGTATCTTTGCATTGGAAAAAAACACATCGCTTATGGATAACAACTTGAAAAAGAAGATTGACGACATTGTTGCCGAAATCTCTGCCATCACCGACCTCACCCACAAAGTCTCCATCCTCGAGTATATGGAGCAGCAATCCTCCTATATGCTCTGGCAGCTGGAGGACGAAATTCACATCGACTACGACTCGCAGAACGTCTAACCCCCTTCGCCCAGTGAAACAACACCTGCTATACCTCCTCCTCGCGGTCTCCCTGCTGGCTTGCAACGGATGCTCCGGCGGCTACTCCTTCACGGGTGCCTCCATCCCCGCCGAGGCGAAGACTATTTCCATCAAGCAGTTCCCCAACTACGCCACCACCGTCAACCCCCAGCTGAGCCAAAACCTCTACGACGAACTGCAACGCATGTTCTCCTCGCAGACCAGCCTGAACGTCATCTCCGACGACGGCGACCTGCAGATTTCGGGCGAGATCACCGACTACAGCACCCGTGCCTCCTCCATAGGCAGCGACGACAACGTGGCCACCAACCGTTTCACCATCACCATCAAAGTCTCCTTCACCAACCGCTTCGACCCCAAGGCCGACTTTGAGCAGAGCTTCTCGCGTTTCAAGGACTATGCCGCCTCGCGCGATTTCTCCTCGGTCGAACAGACCTTGGTGGGCGAAATAGTCACCGAACTATGCGAAGACATCTTCAACAAGTCCGTGGTGAACTGGTAACGGGATGGCTCCTTGCCATAGGGGCCACGGTGGTTTACCTGCTCACCCTCGAACCCTCTGTCAGCTTCTGGGACAGCGGCGAGTTTATCTCCGTTGCCTACCTGCTGCAGGTGGGTCATCCTCCCGGAGCCCCCTTCTATCAGTTGCTGGCACATGCCTTCTCGTGGTTCGCCTTCGGCAACCCCCTGCTCGTAGCCCCCTGCATCAATGCCCTTTCGGCCTTGGCGGGAGGATTCACCGTCATGTTCCTCTTCTGGACCATCCTGCTGCTCAACCCCGAGGGAAAGATGAACAAAGCCGCCGCCCTCACCGGTGCGCTCTGCTATCTCTTTTGCGACACAGCCTGGTTCTCGGCCGTGGAAAGCGAGGTCTACAGTCTTGCCATGCTCATCGCCTCCGTCATCCTGTGGGCAATGCTACGCTGGTACCGCTGCCCCTCTCCCCGGCTCGCGCCCCGCTGGCTCTGCCTTATAGCCCTCCTGCTGGGCTTGGGAGTATGCACACACCTCCTCACCCTGCTCACCGCCCCCACCCTCCTGCTGCTTTTTGTCTTTAAAAAAAGCAAGGAGCGGAAAGCCGGTCTTGCACCGCAAAATGTCAAATCCTATATTCCCATCGGCCTACTCCTTATATTGTTTTTTGCAATAGGGTTGTCGCCCTACCTGATCATCCCCATCCGCTCCTCGGCCAATCCCCCCATCAACGAGGGGCATCCCTCCACCTTTGCCGACTTCAAGACCTACGTCACCCGCGAACAATATGAAAACGCCCCCCTCTATCCTCGCATGTGGCGGCACCACAAGAACGACGCCCTCTACGCTGCCGACTGGAGTGGTGGCGACACCACCTTGGCTGGCAACCTGCGCTACTACGCCTCCTACCAGCTCACCTACATGTACCTCCGCTACCTGATGTGGAACTTCTCAGGCCGCTACAACGACCGCCAAGGCTACGGCTCACCCCAGAACGGACAGTTCATCACGGGCATCCCGCCCCTCGACCGTATGCTGGTGGGCACCGCAGCCCCGCTGCCCGACAGCCTGCCCACACGGGGCCACAACGTCTATTTCCTCCTCCCCCTGCTGTTGGGCATCCTCGGCTTCACGGCACTCATGGACCACCGCAAAAACTTCTGGCTCGTCACCTCCCTCTTCCTCATGGGCGGATTCATCCTCTCGCTCTATCTCAACCACCCAGCCTACGAACCCCGCGAGCGCGACTACGCTTACATCCTCAGCTTCTACGCCTTCTGCATTTACATTGCCTACGGTGCCGAATGGCTTGTCTCTAAAATCAAACATCTGGGGTCAAAGGCCAAAAAAGGCAGCCGCATCATCGTCCGCGCCTCCTCTCTCCTGCTGCTGGCGGTCCCCCTGCTCATGGCCTGCCAGAACTGGGACGACCACGACCGCAGCCACCGCTACATCGCCCACGACTCCGGCGCCAACATCCTCCACTCCTGTGACCCAAACTCCATACTCTTCACCTATGGCGACAACGACACCTTCCCCCTCTGGTACCTTCAGACAGTTGAAGCGATGCGACTCGACATCCGTGTCGAAAACATCGGACTCATCGGCCACCAGCGTTTCTTCCAACTATTGGACGAAAGCATGACCCTTGACCGGCCCGTTTATTTCACCCACTACGCCTACGACCACTACCACCATTATTTCGAGTCGCCCTTTCAACTCGAGGGCAACACCTACCGCCTCATGTACCAGCCCTGCGACAGTGTGGCCGTGGAGCCTTTTCTACGCCACCTCGACCAAATGGGATGGCACCCCCTGCAAAACGTCTACATCGACGAGACAGGATGCAAATTCCTTGAGCAATACTGGAAAGACATCCTGCTCCTTGCCGAAAACCTCTCCAACCAAAACCATGGCCGCGAGGCCTGCGCCGTCCTCGACACCACCCTGGCACAGATACCCCTCACCACCCTGCAGGACGTAAGGCTCATCCACAGCATCGGGCAAGCCTACCTCCATGCCGGCGACACCGCAGCCCACAACCGCGCGGACAGCCACCTCGCCGCCATCCTCCGCCAGCAACTGCAATACTACCACACCCTACACCCCGCGCTCCAGGCCGCCATGCCCTACACCCTCGCGCCCCGCGAAGAACTCTACTCCGCCCTTCAACAAAATTGAGAATTTTTCAATTTTCAATTTGAAAAGGCACACAATAACGAAAGCACAAACGCGTTATAGACATTAAACATAAAAGGAGAACCAACAAAAAACACACAACATCATGAAAAAACTGTCATTAATCCTGCTGGCCTTCGCCGCCATGCTGACCTACAGTTGCGAGAAAGACCCTGTCGACACCCCCACGGAACCCACCATCGACATCAAGCCCTATCTCGGCACCTATCTCATGACCCGTCACACCGACCTCATCTTCACCATCGCCACCTTCAACATCCCCATCGACCGCGACCTTGACGTGGAGACAGTAACCATCAAGAAAGACCCCGCCTTAGACTACGGGGTAATCATGACCAGTTCCGACGGCATGTACCTGAAAGGCACCATCGACACCGTAGGCCTGCACCTGCAGAACGACACCATCCGATTCTCCATCGACACCATGGGAATCAACGCCTCGTTGCAAGCCACCCTCGTGCATCCCGTCATCAAAGCACCCGTAAACGGAGTGATGGACTGGACCAGCACCGCCAGCGGCACAGCCTCCGCCGTAGTCCCCATACTGGGGCGTGTCACAGGCACCATTACAGGCAACATGCACTACCACACAGCCCTTCGGTAGTCAACAACAAAAAAAGCAGACTTGAAAGTCTGCTTTTTTTTCTCCTCTGGGTGGGAGGTGGGGCTCGAACCCACGACCTCCAGATCCACAATCTGGCGCTCTAACCAGCTGAACTACGCCCACCGTGTTGATTGTTAAATCGGCTGCAAAAGTACTAACTTTTTTCGACATAGCAAAATTTTATTTGAAAAAAAGTTGTATCTTTGCCTTATGATATCCAAGAACAAACTAAAGGAACTCGCTGTATACAAGCAACAAAAGCATTGCGAAAGCGATGGTGTTTTTGTTGTGGAAGGAGTGAAGATGTGCCATGAAGCAATGGCCGAAAAAGCACCCGTCAGGGTGGTCTGTGCAACAAAATCGTGGCTTTCGGAACACGAAAACCTGCCCAATAACGCGGAAGTGTATGAAATTGACCAAGATACGCTTTCAAGGCTGAGCCACATGACCACTCCCAACGAAGTATGGATGTTGGTAAACCGCTACATCCCACATATTTCCAACCCGAACCCCCTCACTCTCGCCCTCGACCACCTGCAAGACCCCGGCAACCTGGGCACCATCATCCGCACAGCCGACTGGTTCGGAGTGCGCCGCATCGTCTGCAGCGAGGGGACCGTCTCGTGCTACAACCCCAAAGTGGTGCAGGCCACCATGGGAGGCCTCTTCCGCACAGCAATCACCTACACCGACCTGCCCGCTTGGCTGGCGGAATGTCGCCAACCCGTCTTCGGCGCCCTGTTGGACGGCACCAGCATCTGGGGACCCGACAGCCCCCTGAATCTGCCCCCCGAGGGAGCCGTGTTGGTGGTGGGCAACGAGTCGCGGGGCATCACCCCCGAAGTGCAGCAACACATCACCCATCGCGTAACCATCCCCAACCTGGGCGGCACAGCCGAAAGCCTCAACGCCAGCGTAGCCTGCGCCATCCTCATGGCCGAACTGGTATGAAACTACACCCCAATACCGACTCTTTCCCGCTTGTTTTACACTTTAAAAGTGTAAAACAAGTGTAATACAAGTGGCAAAAAAGTGTAAAACAAACGAACCTTGAGCGATGTCACTCCCCGCCTATTATTAGTTTGAGAAGCCGACAGAACCCTTCTGCCGCGGCAACCCTCACAACATACACCCCCGACGGGAGAACCGGAAGCCTCACATGTGTTGTCTGCCCCTCCGTGCGGCTATGGAACAACTTCCTCCCCATCACATCGTAAACCTCCACCCAAGCGGGCGTAACATCACAACTCACCTCCACCTTGGCACCCTTTGCCGCGGGATTGGGGAAAAGACACACTCCGCCTTCATCCGCTCCGGCCTGAGCAATGCCCACAGGCTGAGAAAGCAAAGCGCGGCTGAAATCGGGGATGCCGTAGCCGCACAACTGGCTGGGGATTGAAGAGAAACTGCCCCAGGCACGCACACTGTCGCACAGCTGACGGGGAGTAAGGTTTGGGAACATCTGCCACAGACAGGCCATCATCCCCGCCATCACGGGGCAGGCCAGCGAGGTGCCGTTGCCCGTGCTATAATAGCCGTCGGGGGTGGCCGTCACCACCTGCTCCCCCAGAGCCATCACATCGGGTTTGATGCAGCCGGTTGCCGTGGGACCGTGGGCACTGAAGGTAGCCCGCTCGCCGGTGCTGTCCACAGCACCCACCGAAAGCACGGCGGGAGCATCGGCAGGCACATTCAAATGCTGGGGGAAAGCTCGGCCGTCGTTCCCCGCCGAATTCAGCACCAACATCCCGCGCGACACCGCCACCCCCGCAGCACGCGACATGGGGGCGGTAAATCCATCGAGGTCGTCCAAAGTATAGCTTCGGGTCGTGTCGTCGTAGTTGAAATAACCCAGCGAGGTTGTCACAATGTCAGCCCCAATGCTGTCGAGCCACTCGGCGGCGGCCACCCAGTTATATTCCTCCAGCACATTCTCGTCCATCACATTCTCAGTGCGGCACAGCACATACGACGCCTTGGGAGCCGTACCCACATATCGGCCTGGCGCATCGGCAGCCATCAAGGCGAAACAATGGGTGCCGTGGGCGTGGACGGAAAAGACATCGTCTTCATCACTCCACACAAAATCGCGGGTTGCCAGCAGCCTGCCCTCGCGGCGCATGGATTCGACAAGGGGGATGGTGTTCACTCCGGGAAAGCCACAGTCGCACACACCGATAATCATACCCTGCCCTTCGAAGCCGGCACGGTGCAACGACTGTCCCCTTAACTGTGCAATCTGCCTATAGCCCCACCCGTAGTAGGATTGGCCAAAAAGGGTGTCGACCTCGAAATCGGGCAGCCACCCACCTATATTGGCAAAATCGGTGTCGGGCTGGAATACCGACCCACTGTCGCACAGCACCACCGACCTCACGAAAGGCAATGCCCCCACCCTGTCGGCAAAAGGCAGGCTGGACGGGTCGGCGACATCGCCGGAATCGACAAAGGCCACAGCCCCGTTGAGCCAGCGCGAACGGTTCTGCACCCTGCAACCCTCCTGCCGCAAAGCCTCTAAATAGCCAGGGTTTACGGGAAGGTCGAGACTATCCACGGCAATACCCTGCCGTGCCCTGCGTTCCAAAGCCCGCGGTCCGAGAAACTCGTCAGGTCTTTCCAAACGGTAGGGCGAACCCTCTTTGTCGGTAAACTCAACCCAATACTTGTACACCGTCTGTGCCTGAGCGGCAGACAAAACAAGTAGGGAAATGCCTAGAAACAACAGTCGGACGACAGTCTTATTCATCACTTACAATGTTTTTGCCACAAAGCCCCCGCCGGGAGCCAGATGCACTTTGAACGACGTAGTGCCTTCCAGCACTTTCACACTATAGTCGCTGCCCTTTCGGTGGGCGTTGGCACCGTCGGCATACAATTGAACGCGCGAGTTTTGGAGTCCGAGAACCGACAAATCCACAACCACATCGCGCTCGGTCCAGTTGGTGATGCCGCCGATATACCAGGTGTTGCCCTTGCGACGTGCGGTGACGATGTATTCACCCACCTCGGCCTGAAGCACGCGGGTTTCGTCCCACACCGTGGGCATCTGTGCCACGAAACGTGTGTAGTCGGGTTCGCGGTCGTAGTTGGTGGGGGAATCGCATAGCATGTTCAGCGGAGATTCCAACACCACATAGAGAGCCAACTGGTGGCAACGGGTGCCCTGGCTCATGGGTTCGTTCCACGACGGGTGGTAACAGTTCTTGGCACCGTTGACCATAGCGCCTTGGGTATAGTCCATCGGCCCCGCAGCTTGGCGGATGAAGGGGATTTCGGTGTCGTACTGCACTTGGTTCCACGAGGCGGGAGCCCATTTCAGTTGTTCCAGTCCCGCCACACCCTCGAAATTGAGCACATTGGGATAGGTGCGGTTCAGACCTGCGGGCTTGTAGGCTCCGTGGAAATCTGCCAGCAAATGGTATTTGGCACACATGGCGGCAGCCCGCTGGTAGAACTGGACGACAATCTGGTCGTCCCTGTCCATAAAGTCGATTTTGAATCCCTTGATGCCCATGTCGCTGTAGTGCTGGCAAACATGCTCCATATCGCGGTCGAAGGCGTAATAGCCCGCCCAGAGAATCAGACCCACGTTGCGCTCTTTGGCATACTGCACCAGCATGGGCAGATCGATTTCAGGCACCACTTGGAAGAGGTCGGCCTGTTTGTTCACCGCCCAGCCCTCGTCGAGGATGACGTATTCAATCCCGTAGCGTGAAGCGAAGTCGATATAGTGTTTGTAGGTGTCGTTGTTCACGCCCGCAACAAAAGGCACCCCACTGATGTTCCAGAAGTTCCACCATTCCCACGCCACCTTGCCGGGCTTCACCCAGCCAAGGTCGTCCACCCTTGCCGGTTCGCCAAGAAGGTAACTCATGTTGTTCATGGCCAGTTCGGCACTGTTCTTCGCCACCATGGCGATGCGCCAGGGCATCACCATCGCCTTGTCCACCTTGGCGATATAGTCCTCGCGCTCCTTCACGAGCATCTGCAGGTTGTTGTGGCCGCCCTGCTCGAGGGTTTTGGGATAGGGTGCGTGCTCGCCCTCCAGTCTGAAACCGGGGCAGGTGCCGGGTTTGGAATCGCCCACGCCCTTAAGATACAACCCCGGGTAGTCCAACAAGGCCGACTCGGTGATGCACACCTTCACGCCGTGAGGGGCATGAACCAGCAGGGGGAGGAAACAGAGCCTCCGGGTGTCCAGCTGCGAGAGGGGCTTGGTGATATAAAGATTTTCGAAAGAAGAGGAGAACTGAGCGTAGTGGTTGTTCTCATCGAAATTGGTAACGTAAGGCACCGTGGCCTCATAGTCGCCGGCAAAGTTATACTCCACCTTCTCAAACCTCACCGTGCAGGGCTGGTCGACCTGGTAGCGATAGGCTATGCCTTCGTTGTAGGCCCTGAAAACCACTCGAAGGCCGCCCTTAATCTGCAATGTAAGCTCGTTGCAGAAGTTACGCATGGAGGCCTGTCGTGTGAAAGGCGAAGGCACCGCCTCGTCGACCACACGTGTCGACGATTTGGTAACCTGCATGGCACCCGTAACGGTCTTGCCACAAACACGGTTTAACCCCAAATGGGAAGGCAGCATCACTGTCACCCCTTTGTAGACAATGTCATAAGTGATTTCCTCCTCGACGGAGGCAACAATATGGCTTACCAGCTTCCCGTCGGGAGACTTGAGGGTAAACCTCTGTTCTTTGGCGAAGAGCGAGCCTGCCGCCAGCAGCAAGCCCACGAAACATAATATCAACTTCTTCATAATTCGGAAAGACTTTAGGGGACTTCTAATTATTCAATTTATAACATTGCTTTGCAATGAGAATTATACGGCATTTTTTTAAAACATGAATTATCATTAATTGTCATTAATTTATGGTCATTACATGGCAATTCGTGTTAAATAATCGATAATGATTATCACGATTTTCTCTTTTAGGGGAGCATTTTTTAGATGTTACCTTTATTATCAACTCATGTTATTATTGCACACGTCTCGCCCCGTCGCCTATCACCACGGGGATCATCTTACATTCCACACCGAAACGCTCTCTATAGTTCTTCCGCACCTCCGACACGAAAGCGTCGCGGAGCTCATTGCGCACCAGATTGATGGTACACCCGCCGAAGCCTCCGCCCATGATGCGCGAGCCTGCGACGCCGCAACGGCGCGCCTCCTCGACCAAGAAGTCCAACTCCTCGCAGCTCACCTCGTAATCCTTGCTCAAACCCTCGTGGGTGAGGTACATCTGTCTGCCCACCTCCTCATAGTCGCCCCTCTTCAAAGCCTCGCACACGGCAAGCACCCGCTCCTCCTCGCCCAGCACATATCGAGCCCTCAAATAATCCTCGTCCGTGAGTTCTGGTTTCAACGTCTCCAGCTGTTGCCAAGAGCAGTCGCGCAAGGTCTCCACCCCTGCCCGTGCCGCCACCCGCTCGCAGCTGTTGCGGCGGTCGTTATAGGGTGAGCCGACCAACTCGTGCCGCACACAGCTGTTCACCACCACCAGACTGTAGCCCTCCGGCTTCCAAGGAAAATATTCATACTCGCCACTGCGGCAGTCGAGACGAACCAAAAAGCCCGCGCGGCCATGCAGCGAGATAAACTGGTCCATAATGCCGCACATGGTGCCCACATACCTGTGTTCGGTCATCTGACCGACACGCGCAAGCTCCATGCCGTCGAGGTTCCCCTTAAACAAATCATTCAAGGCAAAGGCGAAACAACACTCCAGCGCCGCCGAAGAACTCATGCCCGCACCCAGAGGGACATCCCCGCCGTACACAGCATCGAACCCTCCCACCTTCACGCCACGGGCCATCATTTCGCGCACCACCCCGTAGACATAACGGAAATGCACCGACCGGGGACCCTGAGGGTCGTCGATGGCGAAAACACACTCCATGCCCAAATCCGCGGCATACAGATTTACCTGGTCCGACCCGTTGGGGCGAATCCAAGCCGTCACACACTGCCCCACGGCACCGGGCAAGACAAAGCCGCCGTTGTAGTCGGTATGCTCACCTATAAGATTGATGCGACCGGGAGCCGCGTAACAGGCGGCGCCCTCACAGCCGAAACGCTGTGCGAAAAGAGGTAACAAAACCTTGCTGTCCATAATAATTGAAATATTTCACTTTGCAAAAGTACGAAAAAAAACCCAGATAGTGCTTTTTCAGCATACCGACAGGCACAAAACCGTATCATCTTCCCCCCCGAAACACAATGAAACAGGCAAAACGGCGTTATGCGGATATGCACTATAAAAACATACTCTTCGATTTCGACGGCACCCTTGCCGACACCCGTGAGGGCATCATCCGCACTGTTCAGGCCACCTTGAGGCAGATGGGGTTGCCCGAGGCGGAGCCTGCCGCCATAGCCGCCACCATCGGGCTGCCCCTGACAGAATGTTTCCGCCTTGCCGCTTCCGTGCCCGAGGGCCGCGTGGATGAGGCCGCCGCCATCTACCGCGACATCTTCCCCTCTCTGGCTCCCGGCCATATCACCCTCTTCCCCGGTGTGCTGGAGACTCTTGGCCATCTGCTTGCCCTGGGGACTAACATGGCCATCGTCTCCTCACGCCACCATATTTCGCTCGACCCCTTGATGACGAGTTTGGGAGTGGCGGACTATATCCCGCTGAGCCACGCCTACGGCGAGGACGAGAACCTGCACCCCAAACCTGCACCCGACCTCGCCGCGAAAGCCCTCTCCGCCCTTGGCATGGAGGCTGGCCAGACCCTCGTGGTGGGCGATACGGTCTACGACCTGCTGATGGGGAACGCCGCAGGGTGCCACACCTGCGGGGTCACCTACGGCAACCAAAGCCGCGGGCAGCTCCTCACGGCTCATCCCACCCACTTGATAGACCACTTTGCCGACCTTCTCGGTCTCTAATAAAAAAGAAGATTACATCTCTTTTTCTTGACAGGTGAAATTTTTTTCGTATTTTTGCAGTCGCTTTTGCGGGTGATTCCCGCAGGTAGTTATTTATGAATCAGGGGTATTCTTGAATTGCTTTGTGCAGTCCTCCGCCCTAAAACAGAGGTAACCCCCTTTAACAAAACAAGAGAACATGCAACAAAACTCATCCACGGTCAAGGACTCCGCCATCATCTATTCCGGCGGTCTCGACTCCACCACGTTGCTCTATGAGGAGCAGCAGCGTATTGCTTTGGCCATTACTTTCGACTATGGCAGCAATCACGCCCAGCGCGAGACGGCCTGCGCACGCCATCATTGCAGAAAGCTGGGTATCGAGCATCTTGTCGTCCCGCTGCCGTTCTTCAGCGGCAATATCCTCTCGTCCCTCACCGCCGGGCCCGACGCCATCCCCGACGGCGACTACGACGAGGGGAATATGCACTCCACGGTGGTGCCCTTCCGCAACGGCATCATGCTCGCCGTGGCCTGCGGCATAGCCGAAAGCCGGGGGCTCACCCACGTGTTTATCGCCAACCACGGGGGCGACCACGCCATCTATCCCGACTGCCGTCCCGCTTTCATCCGGGCCATGAACGCCGCCATGCAGGCCGGCACTTACGAGGGTGTGACGCTCGAAGCCCCTTACACCGACCGCACGAAGGCCGACATCGTAAGGCGCGGCCACGCGTTAGGCATCGACTACGCCGCCACCTATTCGTGCTACAAGGGTGGCGAGAAACACTGCGGCACCTGCGGCACCTGTCGCGAACGCCGCGAAGCCTTCGCTCAGGCCGGCCTGCCCGACCCCACCGTTTATCAATCATGAACCAAGAATCTTTTCGCATCAATGTACTATATCAAGAAAACCATCGAGATTTCGGGAGCGCACCGGCTTGAACTGGACTACCCCAGCAAATGCCGCTCCCTGCATGGTCACAACTGGACCATCACCGTCTACTGCAAGTCCACCCAATTGGACCGCAACGGTATGATTATCGACTTCTCCGAAATCAAACGTCTTATTGCCGACCCCCTCGACCATCAGGTGCTCAACGATGTGCTGCCTTTCAACCCCACCGCCGAGAACCTGGCACGCTGGTGCTGCGAACAGGTGCCTCACTGCTACCGTGTGGAGGTGCAGGAGAGCACGGGCAACACCGCCATTTACGAAGCCGACCAGCCATGAGGGTGAACGAGATATTCTATTCGCTCCAAGGCGAAGGGCACCACACGGGCACCCCCGCCGTCTTTGTCCGTCTGTCGGGCTGCAACCTTCGCTGCCCCTTCTGCGACACGGAGCACCTCGCGGGCACGGAGATGAGCGAGGAGGAGATTGCCGCCCACGCGGCTGAATGGCCGTCGCCGTGGGTGGTGGTAACGGGAGGCGAACCCTCACTGAGCCTCACCCCTTCGTTGGTGGATGCCCTGCACCACAGGGGCAAAAGCGTGGCCGTTGAGACCAACGGCACCCGCCCCTTGCCCCACAATGTCGACTGGGTGACCCTTTCGCCAAAAGACCTCTACGTGGGGGAGCCGGGGCGTGTGGTGCTGGACCGCGCCGATGAAATCAAGGTGGTCTACGACGGCGAACACGAACCCGACCCCTACAGCCACATCGAAGCACCCTGGCGATACCTGCAGCCCTGCGACACCGGGGACCCCGTGCGCAACCGCATTATCGTGCAGCAAACCATAGCGTATGTCAAAGCCCATCCCCTTTGGCGGCTCTCCCTCCAAACACACAAACTGCTCAACATACCCTGATAAGCCACGGACCAGGAAAACACCCCGAGGTGCTTCTTGGTCCGTGTGAGTTTTCGCTTTACCTTTCAGCAAAGAAGGTTACTTGAAGGCGTTTTCGGAAAGTCCCTTGCCGCCAATCTTGAGGTCGTCCATGTAGGAAGGAACGTCGCGACCGAGGTATTTGTCCACATAAAGCTTGGCAAGATACTGTCCCAGCATGAAGCCGTGTCCGCGCAGGCCGGTGCAGAGACCCACTTCGGGGTCGATAATGTAGCGGGGTTCGGTGTAGCGTCCCGCCCACACGGCCAGGAAACCCACCTCGCGCAGGTCGGGAATCCACTCGGCAAAGACCTCCGCGACAATCTCGAGGAACTCCTTGCTGTTGTATTTGATGTTCTGGCGCGACTCGTAGGCATCGGTGTCGGGGCTGGCGCAGCCTATTATCTGGCCTGTATGTCCCCATTGCTGGCCGTAGACAGCTGAGAAACCCTTGTAGTGGCGACGGTCGATAACCATGTCGAGCGGACCTCCGTTGGGTCCCATCATGGGCAGACGGCGAGTGATGAAAGCCTGGTGTTTGACGGGATAGAGGCCGGTGTCGAGACCGAGTTGGTTGATGAATTTCTCGGCTCCCCAACCCATAGCGTTGACAAAATGCTGGCAGGTGTATTCGATATATTGCCCTTCGTGGTTGCGGACGAGAGCCACATAATGCCCGCCCACACGCTGGACGTGGAGGAGTTCGCAATCCTCGAAATAGCTGCCGCCCTGCTGCACGCCTATCCAGCGGATATAGTCAATAACCCGTCCGGGAGTGGCCTGCCAGCAATCGCGGGTGATGAGGGCGTGGCTGTAGGTGGTCTTGGAGTCGTCCCACAGGGGCGAGATTTCCTTCTTGAAGTCCTTGCGGTCGATCATATAGGCGTCGCTCCAAGCGCGCGAGGCGTCGAGCGAACGGTAGGTGGCGTCGTCGTGGACAAGGTTGACGTAGTGGGTGGTGCGGTAATTGATGTTGTGGATCGCCTGCATCTGTTTGAAGATTTCGTGATTGTGAACAGCGATATCGGCGATGTCGGGATTGGAGAAAGCGGGACGGCCGCCCCCGATGCAGCGCCACGAGGCACCACGGCTATAGTTGATCATGACGGGTTGCTTGCCTGCCTCGGCGAAATAGCGGAAGAGAGCGCTGCCCGCAATGCCGCCTCCGGCAATCAGCACCTCTACCTGCTGGCGTTTCACCGCGTTGGTCTGGGGATAGACAAAGGTCTCGGTGGTACCGGGGGTGTAAAGGTCCGAAAGGGTCACCTGGTTGGAGAGGGGAGCACGGGGAGTGGCGTCACCCACCAGCTCGATGCCATAGGTGCGGAGAATCTGACGGGCACGGGGGATGCAGCGTTTGCCGCGGCAGGGACCCATGCCGAGACGGGTGATGTGTTTCAGCTCGTCGACCGAGATGGTCTTACGGTTGCCTATCACCCGCAGCACGCGGTCGAGCTTGATGTCCTCGCAATGGCACACGTAGGTCTCGCTCTCCACGGGATGCAGCGGCTTGAACTCCAAGGGCTCCGGATAGCGGTCTTTGAGGATGAAACCCTTGACCTCGGTCAAAGCGCCGTCAACCCTGGCGACACGAACACGGGCCAGGTGGGTCTTGTTGGGTTTCTTGACAATCTTCTCAATCACACCTTCACCCACCTTCTGTCCGTTATTGTCCACCAAGAAGACTTCGGCACCCTCTTCCACCTCGTATTCGATGGGGAGGAAGCAGGTGTTCTTCTGCATGTCGTAGCCGAAGATGGCAAGGCCGGGGCACGACGTGACGCATTGCATACAGCCGATGCACTTGTCGTAGTCGACCGAAGGGGTCGAAGAGGTGGAAAGTTTGGTGATGGCCCCTTGTGGGCAGGAGAAACTGCAGGGGTTGCAGGCAAAGCCATACAGGCAGTCCAACTGCACGAAAGGTTTGACAGCCATACGCTCGGCTGTGGGCAAAGAAGGTTTCTCGAGTATGCGGACGGGGTGCTGCTGCGAATCGATATACTGGCGCGAGATGTCGAGGTAATCATCGTAATTGAAGCGGACACCGATGGCCTGAGCCACCTCGTAGGCCACCTGCCTGCCGCGCAGCACTGCGCTGGTGCCTTCGCCGATGCGGATTGCGTCGCCCGCGCCATAGGTGTTGAAGCCGAACACCTCGCGGCCTTTCACCAGCAGCTGGTTGTCGGGAATCAAGCCGGTGCAGATATTGATGATGTCGATATCGTCGATGATTTGCTCAGTTCCGGGGATAGCCTTGAAATTCTCGCACTTGGCTATTACCGCACCCGTGATGCCTGTATAGTCGGCGTTGGGGATGGCCCGCACCAGGGTGTAGCCCGTCATGATGGGGATGCCCAGACGGCGCACCCTGTTGGCCTGCACCGGGAAACCGCCCTCGCGGGGCATGGCCTCGATGATGGCCTTGATGGTAGCCCCCGCCTGCATACCCTGATAGGACGTGAGGTAGCCGATATTGCCCGCGCCCACGGTGAGCACCCGCTTGCCCAGCAGGGTGTGTTCCTGGTTCATCATCTTCTGGAAAACGGCGGCGGTGTACACGCCCGGCACATCGTCGTTCTCGAAGGTGGGCATGAAAGGCACAGCACCCGTTGCCACAACAAGGTGTTCAGCATCCACATACGACACCTCGCCCGAAACAATATTCTTCACGGCCACACGGCCCCCTTCGAGGAGGTCCCACACCGTGCTGTTGAGCAGGATACCCTCCTGGCTCTCGCCGGCAAGGGTCTTGGCTATGTCGAAACCGCGCATCCCGCCGAACTTCTTCTCCTTCTCGAAGAAGAAAAACTGGTGGGTCTGCATATTGAACTGGCCACCGATGCGGCTGTTGTTGTCTATCACGATATTGGTGATGCCGAAGGCGTTCAGCTGCTCGCGGCAGGCAAGACCCGCAGGACCGGCGCCGATAATGGCCACCTGGGTCTTGTAGATTTTCACCTCACGGGGTTGATGGTCGCGCATTGGGGGCAGCTCGTCCTCGTGAGCAGTCACCGAGCGCACCTCTTTCACCCCGTCGACGGGGGTGATGCAGATGCGGCGCACCTGCCCGTCCACCAGCATCTCGCAGGCTCCGCATTTGCCTATGCCGCAGTTCAGGCTGCGGTTGCGGCCGTCGATGCTGTGACTGTGTACAGGGAAACCAGCCTGATGCAAAGCGGCGGCGATGGTGTAGCCTTTGCGACCCTGCACCTTCTGTCCGTTATAAAGAAATTCCACTGTCCCGCCCTGCGGGATATCCAAGATAGGATGCTTTTCGATTTTGTACATAGCGTTCCGTTATTTTTAGGATTTTTGCGGATGCAAAATTACTCGTTTTTTTTCATTCACCGACAAAAAAAACGTTATTCGGGAAAAAATTAGTAAATTTGCAGGCCGAAATGAAACATATCTTTATCATAAACCCATGCGCCGGACGCGAGGATTCCACCTCCTCCATCAGCCAACAAGTGGAGGCCTACGCCTCGGCACACCCCGCTTTCGACCATCAGATTTATGTCACCCAAAGCCCCGGCGACGCGACCCAATGGGTCACCCAATGGTGCAGCCGGCATCCGGGCCGCGAGGCGCGCTTCTACGCCTGCGGAGGCGACGGCACCCTGAACGAAGTGGTGAGCGGCCTGATAGGGCAGCCCACCGTGCAGGTGACCTGCTACGCCTCGGGCAGCGGGAACGACTATATCAAATACTACGGCACCCTTGAGGATTTCAACGACTTGGAGCGTCTTGTGAACGGACAACCCCACCCCGTGGACGTAATGAAAGTGAACAACCGCTACAGCATCAACATCTGCAATTTCGGCTTCGACGCCATGGTGTGCAAAATAGGCAACGATGTAAGGCGCAAACCCATCATCGGGGGCAAACACTCCTACACCACAGGCATCATCCGCAGTATCTTCACCTCGCGCAGCAACTACGTCCGCATGACCGTCGACGGCGAGCCCTTCTTCGACGGCCACATGCTCCTCTGCACCCTTGGCAACGGCCGCTACAACGGCGGCAAATACATGTGCGCCCCTCTTTCCAAGAACGACGACGGGCTGCTCGAAGTCAACCTATTCAAGCGTATGTCGCTTCTTAAATTCGCCTCGCTCATCGACGACTACAGCCACGGCACCCACATCAACCGCCCCGAAGTCAAACGGCTGATGCTCTACCGCCAGGCCACCACCGTCGAGATGGCCAGTCCCGACCCCTTCTGGCTGGTGATCGACGGCGAGATGCTCCACAGCAACCGCTACCGCGTAGTGAACCTTCGCCACGCCGTCACCTTCGTCAGTCCACACTCCTTATCACACCAAAATTAAACCCAAATCCGAGACCGAATAACAACAAAGTCGCTCGTTCGCCCTCATTTCAACTTCAGTTCTCCCATATTTCTCCCATGCAGGATGGGAGAAATATGGGAGAAATATGGGAGAAGTAGGGGATAACGAGCGAAGGTGGAACCACTCAGACCCTCGATTTACGGACGGCGAAGAGGACTGCAAGGGTGCTGAGCCCCATCACCAGGAGGAAAGTGAGCAGGAAATCAATCGGCCTCATGGCCACGGGAAAGGCAGAGACCACAAAATCGTTGCCCATCTTGACGATACCGAAGTGCTGCTGGAGGAAACAGACTATGAAACCAATCAAAAGGCCTGCCACAATGCCTATGGCGGCAATCATGATTCCTTCGATGCGGAAAACACCGCGTATCTGGCGGCGGGTCATGCCCATGCTGCGCAGGGTGGCAATATCGTGGGTTTTGTCGAGGATAAGCAATGAAAGTGAAGCAACAAGGTTGAGGGTGGAGATGAGGACAATGAGGGCAAGGATGAGGTAGATGCCGAGACGCTCGCTGCGGAACACTTTATAGTAGATGGGCTGCTGTTCGAAACGGTCTTTCACGGTGAACGTGTCGCCGAGGCGGAGGGCGATGTTTTCTTTCACCTTGCCGACTTTGGCCGAAGGGCTGAGGGAGACGGCCAGGGCGGTACACTCGTCGGGAGCGTAGTCCATCAACGAGCGAACAAACTGTATGTCGGCAACAACGTAAAGGTTGTCGATGTCCTGCTGGATGTAGAAGTTGCCCCCGGGGAGGGCATAGCCGGTGTTGAAGGCGTCCTCCATGGTGAGGCCGAGAGCCACGCCACGCTTGGGGATATGCACGGACACGGGGAGGTTCGAGGCCTCGCGGATGCCCAGATTGTAATAGACTTCGGCTCCGAAGAAAAGGTAGTTGACGATAGTGGAGTCGGGGTAGTCCCCGTCGTCGAATGAGGCGATGGTGTCGGTGAGGCGGTAGGTGCCTTCGTAAAGGATGGTGTCGAGACCTGTGATGAGGTGGTAGCGGCTGTCGACTCCGCGCAGGGCGACGATGGCCTCGTTGTGGCGATAGGTAATCCAGGCGTTTTCTTCAACAATCTGCGACACGGTGGCCACTCCGGGGGTGGAGCAAAGCGCGTGGTAGTCGAAATCGGCCAGATGGAAGGTCTTGCCTTTGGCCGGTTGGACGAGCAAGGGTGGGTCGAAGGAGTTGAAGAGGGTCTGGGTGAGGTTGCCAATACCGTTGTAGACGCTGAGGACAATGATGAGAGCCGCCGTGCTGACGGCTATTCCCACGAGCGAAATCCAGGAGATGATGTTGATGACGGTTTTCTGCTTGCGCGAAAGGAAATAGCGCCGTGCAATGGTGAAATTGAGATTTTTCAATTTTAAAAAATCAAATATCAATTTTTCAAGAGGCTGTCGATACGCTCGGCCATGTCGAGGGAGTCGTCGAGAAACCAGTCGAGTTGGGGGATGATGCGCAGCTGTTTGCCCTCGCGCAGACCCAATCGGCGGCGGATATCGGCACTGTGTGTGAGGATAGCATCGACAATACCCTGCTTGGTGGCGGGTTCGGCGGGACGGTCGGCATAGGGTGGGATGGTGCCGATGGGCATGATGCTGACGTAGACCCGTGCAATGGAAAGGTCGGGAGTGATGCGCACACCCGTTACGGTAATAAGTGAATTGCCCAGCACAGGCTTCATCTCGCGGAGGAAGATGTCGCCCAAATCCTGCTGGATGAGACGGGAGATTTTATTCTGACGGGTTGACTGCATGACTATTGAATTGAGAATTGGAAATTGAAAATCGAGAATGTGCCACCGCGCCTTGCCAATTATCAATTAAGAATTTTCAAATATTCCAGTATTACCAGCGCCAGCCTACGCGAATGGGGATGAAGATGGATTGCTGAACCATCACAATGCCCACTTCGGCAAAGAGGCTGTGGTAGTTGCGGTCCATCTGCATGAGGGCGTGATCGTAGAACCAGTTAAGGCCGCCGTAGACCTCGAGGTAGGGGCTGATGGTGTTGCCGTAGTTGTTGGGGTTCATGAGGAAACTGCCACCCACACGGGCACCCACCATGGGAGCCCAGATGTCGCCCACGGGACGGAAATCCATGTCGATGAAAGCGACAGCCATGTGGCTGCTCATGTCAAAACGTGCAGGGTTCATGGGAGCGCAGAAAGCATAACCCAAACCACCGCCAAGGAAGAAATCCTGGCTGATGTTGATGCCGTTGATGACATTGAAACCCATGGCCTCTTCGTATGAGTTGAGGTTGAAGCCTGTGCCTTTGATGTCTGGGTTCGTAGCGCTGACAGCGGGTTTGCCATAGTTGCCGATATAGTGGAGGTATCCAGCCTCGACTTTAAACATATACTCCACCTTGGGACGGTCCTGTGTGTACTGGGCCGAGGCTGCGCCTGCGGCCATCATCATAACTATCAGTAAAACTGCTTTAATATTTTTCATTGTACTATAATTTGCGACTGCAAAGATACACAATTATTTTTGATTAGCACGATATAACTTCCTGCAGGGAGATTATGGCGGACGGTGCAATGGTCAGACAAGTCTCTTTTTTCCAGCACCTTATTCCCCTTTATATCAAATACTGAGAGGTCGAATTTTTTGTCATATCCTCCCATTTCGATTTGAAATTCTGTGCGGTTGGGATTGGGGAAAACCTGCAATTGGGGAGTTTGTGAGCCGTCAGAGAGTGTGGGGACAGCGCGTATGTCGAGGAGAGCGGTATCGATGACGGCCAAAGCATACTGGCCATAGGGGAAGAAGGGAGCGACAAAGTAGCCCGACGATGCAGAGCTGGAGGCAGTGCGTTTGTGCGAAACCACTTGCCAGGGGTGCGAGGCGTCGGGACGGTAAACCACGGCGATAGAGTCGAGCGTGCTGGCTTTCTCATAAAAGTTTTCGTCGAGGAACGCGGCACCTTCGGCGTCGTATGAACCCTGGTTGTAAAAAAGCCTGAGAGTGGTGTTTTCATCCCAGTATTGAGCATTCACCTCCCAGTAACGGTTCGCGAGGCGGACAATTCCCGGAAGGGTGTCGCCCGTGGGACGGGCAAAATGGTGGCCAACATACACCCAGTTGGAGTTTTCTTCAAGCGGTTTGCTTACTGACAGCTTGCAGTAGGCAACGGGGAGGTTGACAACCTCCTTTTTCTTTAATGAGACACTGCCGCCGGTGCAGGCATCGGAGATGGCGTTGTGATAGTCGACAATAGCAAAGGCGGCGGCAAAGGGCAATGTGAAGGTGCAGGTGGCCACACTGTCGTCGAAAATCATCCATTGGTCGGACTGTTGCAAGTCGTGGGAGAAGAAGGTGACAGGTACACGGTTGCCGCGGGCATAGCGGGTAGCCCCCCGCAACAGTTGACGGAGTGTGAGGGTGGCATTGTTGCCTTGCACATCAAAGCGGTCGACGGAATAGTCGACAAAGCCGGGATGGGAGACATGGAAGTCGAAGAAACCGGTAAGGTCTATCCCACTGTAAAGGCTAAGGCTGTCGCGGAGGGTGGCGGCATCGATGTTGCCAAAAGCACAGGAAGAGAAGAGCCGGCGCATAGAAGCATAGAAAAGAGAATCACCCATGACTCCGCGGAGGGAATGCCACACCAAGGCACCTTTGTCGTAGGTGGTGGAGCCGTAGGTGTTACGCTCGGGCATGTCGGCGAGCGCAAGGTAACCGCCGTCCTTCACATGAGCGGTACGCAACACTGTGCGCAGGTTAGACAGGTAATAGGATTCAGCCCAGTCGCTACCGTAGATGGCCTCTGCGGCCACCTCCTCGCAGAAAGAGGCACCACCCTCGTTAATCCACATGTCGCCCGCAGTGGCGCAGGTGATGAGGTTGCCGAACCAGGCATGAGCCAGCTCGTGGCAGGTGGTCATGTTGCAAGGCGAATTGTCCAACATAGACATGCAATCGTAGGCCAGGGCAATGTTCTGGGCGTGCTCCATCGAACCCCTTGGGGTGGAGATATAGCCTATACGCTCCCAACGGTAAGGTCCGAAGCAGCGTTCGAACATGGGGACAACCTGGTTGATCATATCGAAGTGAGCTACGACATCAATACTATCTTGGTCGATGAAACCCAGGAGGGCGGGATAGGACTGATGCTCGCCAGCAAAAGAGGTTTCAATAACATGCCATTGAGCCGAGGAGACCGAAGCGAGGTAGGTGGGAATGGGCTGGTTGAGCTGCCACTCCTCGGTGAGGCTGCCGTCGCTGTTGCGGAAGCTGGACTGCAACAAGCCGCTGCACATCGAGCGCCAACCAGGCTGGGAAGTGACGACAAAGGTGTAAGTGGCCTTGTCGTAAAAGTTGTCGCGGCAAGGAAAGAGACAACGCCCGAAACTGTGGGGGTACTCCTTGAACGCCACACCGAGATTATAGTATATGGAATAATCCATGTGCATGCCACCGAAGCCGTAACTCTCCACATACCCATTGGTGACATAGGGAACTGAGAGGACATGGGTGTCGCCTACATGGCCGCCTACATAGACCTGCAGCAACCTATCGTCGGGGTTGTAGCTGAATCCTCGAGTGACCGTTCCATCAATACTGACGGGGTGAACACTGTCGGCAATGAGGTCGAAGGCTACCTGGCTGCAATTCTGGGTTTTCACAAAGGTAATTTCAGCCACACCACGCAATTGCCTTACCCTTGTGTGTCCCAAATCAAGGGTCAGTCTATAGTGCAAAACATCCACAGAATCATGTGCTGCATCCTGAGCGTACACCTCTGGAGTAAGGAGCGGAAGCAACAGCAAGAAAAAAAATACGCTACGTTTCATCTTTATAATCTGACAATTGGTAAATAATTTGCAAAGATACGAAAAAAAAAATTTGTGTGAATGAAAAAATGTTTGTACTTTTGCAAAATGATATCAAAATAATATCACTTCAATAATAAAAAACAGGATAGTGAGAAATTGGAAAAGAACACATATTCATTGTTAAACATTAAATAATATAGACCGATGGAAACAAAAGAATTTATTCGTCCGATGAAAGCCTGGAACAATGGTTTTCTGCACTTATGCATTAATATTGCCTTGCTCGCGGCAACCATTTTTATTACCGTGTTGCTTGTGGGAAAAGGGCACGACGGACTTGGTGCAGCTGTTTGCAGTGTTGGCTGCATACTGTGGGTGCTGCACCTTATCGGGTTCATGACAATACAGCCGAACATTGCCCGTGTGCTGATATTCTTCGGAAAGTACCGCGGCACGGTGACGGACAACGGTTTCTTCTGGGTGAACCCATTCTATAGCACCCGTAAACTGTCGCTGAGAGCACGCAACATGGATGTGGCACCCATCAAGGTGAACGACAAGAACGGCAACCCGATTATGATTGGCTTGGTGTTGGTGTGGAAGATCAAGAACACCTACAAGGCCTGTTTCGACATTGAGGTTGGCAGTACCACAACAGTGGACAAGGACGGGAACAAGACCACCCACGACAACGGCTACAACAACTTCGTCAACGTGCAGAGCGTCGCCGCCTCGCGCAATGTGGCTGGCATGTATGCCTACGATTACATCGACCACCACAGCGAGGAGCTGACCCTGCGCAGCGGGGGCGAGGAGATTAACGACCGCCTGGAGAAAGAGCTCCGCAGTCGTCTGGACATCGCCGGTATCGAAGTGGTGGAAGCCCGCATCAACTATCTGGCTTACGCCGCCGAGATTGCCAGCGTGATGCTGCGCCGCCAACAGGCCGACGCCATCATCTCCGCCCGCGAGAAGATTGTGGAGGGCGCCGTGAGCATGGTGGACTTGGCACTGAAGAAACTTTCGGCCGACGGCATCGTGGAGCTGGACGAGGAGCGCAAAGCCACCATGGTGAGCAACCTGCTGGTGGTGCTCTGCG
>JAEEGL012741601.1_pt1 | contig 25064 bp, 26 predicted proteins | sample 9134231 | NCBI WGS metagenome assembly JAEEGL01 (sample SAMN16246548, study PRJNA631951) | gut metagenome | biome: gut microbiome; feature: rumen; material: fiber-attached | host: Bos | place: Iran: Karaj | collected 2018-10 | reverse complement strand
TGAAAGACTTCCAGATGATACTGTGTACCGTTTTTGGAAAGAAAATGGAATATAATGGTGAAATAATATAAGACAAATAAAGTACAATAATATACGAATATGGAAAGAAAAAGAATATACCTTTGTCTTGCTCATATGAGTGAGGACGGAATGGAACAGAAGTACGTTAAGGAAGCGTTTGATACTAACTGGGTGGTGCCCCTGGGCCCGAATGTGAATGGGTTCGAAGCAGACCTCGAAAAGTTTGTGAACACGAATCCTACGAATGACACGAATCTTTCAAAGAGAGTTGTGGCGCTTTCGAGCGGTACAGCGGCAGTGCACCTGGGATTATTGAACTGTGGTGTTGGTCCTGGTGACGAAGTAATTGTGCAGAGTTTTACATTCTGTGCAAGTTCACACCCTATTACATATTTGGGTGCTACACCTGTTTTCATTGATTCTGAACGCGAGACATGGAACATGGATCCCGAGTTGCTGGAAGAGGCTATCAAAGATCGCATAGCCAAGACTGGCAAGAAACCAAAGGCTATCGTGCCTGTGGCACTCTATGGTATGCCTTACAAGATTGACCGTATCATGGAGATTGCCAACAAGTATGAGATACCTGTGGTAGAGGACGCAGCCGAAGGCTTTGGCTCAAAGTTCAATGGTCAGATTTTGGGAACATTCGGTAAGTTCGGTGTGCTGTCGTTCAACGGTAACAAGATGATTACCACTTCTGGCGGAGGTGCGCTGATTACTGAGAATGAAGATGAGTGGCGTGAAATCATGATGTACGCCACCCAGTATCGCGAAAGTTATCCCTATTATCAGCACGAGAAGATTGGCTATAATTATCGCATGAGTAATATCTGCGCTGGTATCGGTCGTGGTCAGATGACCGTGGTAAATGACCACATTGCCCATCACAAACACGTTCAGGCTCTTTACGAAGAACTCCTGAAAGATGTGAAGGGTGTAACTGTACACAGTCAGCCTGCAACAGGCGGTTATGATTCTAACTATTGGCTTTGCACGATAACTCTTGACCCATCAGTAAAGATTAAAGGTCAGGAGAATGCCTACAAGACTATTGTGACAGGTGCTGTGGGAGGTGCAGCAGGTGTGATACATGCAGCTGAGAGTGCCACTACCGATTGCCAGCCCAACGAGAATGTGGAAGCATTGCGCGTGTTCTTAGATCAGGCACAGGTTGAGGCTCGTCCAGTGTGGAAGCCAATGCACAAACAGCCAGTGTATAAAAATGCGCCCGCTTATGTCAATGGCGTGAGTGAAGAGATTTTCAAGGTGGGCATGTGCTTGCCTGCTGGTCCATACGTGACGGACGATGATGTGAAGTATATTGTTGATTGCATCAAGGCTGCAATTGTATAATTACAGAAACAAGTCTCCATCAAAATACAGAACAGATAATGAATATACTTTTAACAGGTGGTGCGGGTTATATAGGTAGCCACACCATTATAGAACTAGATAAGGCAGGTCACAGTGTGGCTGTTGTAGACAACCTTGTGAACAGTAATCCTGAATCCTTGCGACGTGTCGCAAAGATTATAGGAAAGGAGATACCTTTCTATGAGGTTGATGTGCGCGATAAGGAAGCACTCACAAAGGTATTCGATGAGAACAAGTTCGATGCAGTTATTCACTTTGCTGGACTTAAGGCTGTAGGTGAGTCCGTATCAAAGCCATTGGAGTACTATCACAACAATATGACCGGCACTTTCATCCTTCTTGATGTTATGCGTCAGCATAAGTGCAAGAATATTATTTTTAGTAGTTCTGCTACTGTCTATGGCGATCCTGCCATTATTCCTATCACTGAGGAATGTCCCAAAGGTCATTGTACCAACCCTTACGGACAAACCAAGAGTATGCTCGAAGAGGTTCTGATGGATGTGCAGAAAGCAGATTCAGAGTGGAATGTAGTGTTGCTACGCTATTTCAATCCTATTGGTGCCCATCAGAGTGGCATGATTGGGGAAAATCCGAATGGTATTCCTAATAACCTTATGCCTTATATCACTCAGACTGCTGTGGGAATCCGCAAAGAGTTGGGTATCTTTGGTAATGACTATGATACACCTGATGGTACTGGTGTACGCGACTATATCCATGTATGCGATTTAGCCTCAGGTCATGTTGCTGCTTTAAAAGCTATCAATAAAAAATGCGGTTTGGCGATATACAACCTTGGCACAGGTCATGGCTATAGCGTTCTCGATGTAGTTAATGCTTTTATGAAGGTAAACGGTGTTAATGTTCCATACGTTATAAAACCTCGCCGACCAGGTGATATTGCCACTTGCTATTGTAATCCAGCCAAGGCCAAGGCAGAATTAGGCTGGGAGGCCCAGTATGGCATTGATGAAATGTGTCGTGATAGCTGGAATTGGCAACGCCAGAATCCGGAAGGATATTAATTTATAGAGTCCACTTTTTTAAGTGGACTTACTGTTGTCCGATTAAGAATTTGAGCTTTGGATTAAACTAATTGATAATTAGTAAGATATGGACTTCTTTGAATATTGGGATTAAATTTTGTACCTTAGCAATCAAGCCTCTAATGGTTATGATTTGCTATAATGAGTTATTACTGTCCGCTAAACATGTTTTTGTGTCGAATAATACAGGTTTGGGCAACAGGTAAGCCCCCTTTAGAGAGGTGACAACGGCTGTCCGCTAAAAACAGCGTCTCTCACACGACATAAACTTAACCGAGAATGTAGGTATTGTAATGCCGATGATACCTGTTGAAGCATCAGCCTTCTATCTTATGGATAAGGGGAATGTCTTCTTCAGGCAACTTTATGAGTGTTTTCACCTCAAGGGGGCATACTTCGTTACCAGAGCCAAAGACAACATGGTATATGAAGTCGTGAAGGAGTGTGAGGTTGATAAATCCGCAGGTCTCATCAGCGATCAGATTATCCGTCTGACAGAAAAGAATCCATCGGTAGAATACCCGGAGACATTGCGGATGGTTGTCTATGGAGATTATGCCACCGACAACGTCTATCGTTTTCTTACAAACAGTGTAGACGTTGATTCTCTGACAATTGCAGAACTTTACAGAGAAAGATGGATGATCGAACTGTTCTTCAAATGGGTAAAGCAGCATCTGCATATCAAGAAGTTCTATGGAACAACTGAGAATGCCGTTTATCTGCAACTTTGGATTGCTGTATGCGACTACCTGTTGCTAATCATTGCGAAGAAGAAGTTTTGCCTGCTTCAGTCACTTCACACAATTTCCAATGCGATTGGTCCGCTTCTGTTCAAACAAAGTGATATCCATTCCATATTTAACGTAACTAAAGAAATTAATGATAATAACAGTCCTAGGGTCAACCTATACAACTTTCGTTGTGGTAAAATTTTAATCGGACACTAGTGAGGTGGACTCTATAAAATAGTATATGAAAATGATTAAAAAGATAATTAGAACAATTTTGTCATATAGACGGCCTGTTGTGAATGTTGCTGCAAAGATAGTATATTCTGAGCCGAATAACAGACTTTCGGGAAAGAAAGTGATAATTACGGGGGGGGGAAGAGGCCTTGGTGCAGCTATGGCTGAGACTTTTGTCAAAGAAGGTGCCAATGTGTTAATTGCTGGAAGAAATGAAAATACGATTAAAGAAACTGCAGAAAGATTAAATTGCGAATATTTAACAATAGATGTTTCTAAGCCAAATACATTCAAAGATTTTATGTTAAGGGCGGATGAGAAATTAGGTGGAGTCAATGCTATCGTTAATAATGCTGGGATTTCACTTCACGAAAACACATTTTTTGATGTTACACCAGAAACATTTGATGTGCAGGTAGACACAAATTTGAAGGGCTGTTTTTTTCTCACACAGGAATTCATAAAGTTAACACAATCTCGCAATCAGGGAGGTACAGTGTTATTTGTTTCTTCAGAGACTGGGGATACTATGGATTTTCGACCGTATGGTTTTACAAAAGCAGCTGTAAATAGTATGGTCCAAGGTTTAGCATACCTTTTCAGAAAGGATAAGATACGCATAAATGCTGTGGCTCCTGGGATTACCGTGTCAGACATGACTGGCGTAGGAAAAGACGGAAATTTATATTCAGAATGGTACTCTACAAATAGGTTCTATCTCCCTGAAGAGGTGGCTGAAATAGCTTGCTTCTTATTATCTGATGCTGCAGGATGTGTATCAGGGCAAATTATTACGTGTAATAATGCATCTACGATAAATGCTCGTTGGAAATAAATAATTATGGAAAAAGTATATTCTAGTGATAGGAACGTTCAGATGCTCATAAGCGTTCTGAAGGCATATAATATTAAGAAGGTCATAGCATCACCGGGAACCACAAATTTTCCTTTTGTATATAGCATACAAAAGGATGATTTCTTCGAAGTATATTCTTGTGTTGATGAAAGGTCGGCAGCATATATGGCTTGTGGTTTGTCTGGTGAAACAGATCTACCTGTTGTCATAACATGCACAGGTGCTACAGCTTCTAGAAATTATTTGCCAGGTTTAACCGAGGCTTTTTATAGAAAGCTACCTATCCTTGTTATAGCTGGTACGGATGGTGATGCAAGCATCGGTCATTTAGTTCCTCAGATTATGGACAGAAGTTGTTCACCTAAAGATGCAATCAAATACAATGTATCAATACAAAATATAAATTGTAGTAAAGATGAATGGTCAAACTGCATAAAGATAAATTCTGCAGTTTCGGAATTAACTAGGCATGGGGGGGGACCTGTTTTGATAACAATCCAGTATTCAGATGCCCCTTTCGTTAACGAAAAAGGAGTAGCCTCAAGAATCATTAAAAGATTTTTTTATAATACTTATGATTGGCCATCATTAGAGAATAAATCGGTGGCAATCTTCATTGGGGCACATAAGAATTTTTCAAGGCAAGAAACTGAAGTTATAGATAAATTTTGTGAGTCATATAATGCGTATGTACTCTGTGACCATACTAGTGGTTATCATGGTAAATATAGAATTAATTATTCTCTTGTTGCTTCGCAAACTTACTATAACTCTAATTATTTAACTCCAGATGTATTGATACATTTAGGTGAAGTATCAGGTGAATACTACATTATGCGAAAACTTCGGCCAAAAAATACATGGCGCGTCAATGAAGATGGAGAATTTAGAGATAAATTTAAGACATTAAGTTATGTGTTTGAAATGAATGAATTCACATTCTTTTCGCATTATTTGAAAGATTGCATTGCTCAAACATCAAATTTCCATTCTATGGATGAGGAATGTAAGATTGCTATAAAAAATATAAAAAACATTCCTTTCAGTAATATTTGGATAGCATCACAATTATATGATAAAATGCCTAAAAATTGCACAATACATTTTGGCATCTTGAACAGTTTAAGGTCGTGGAATTTTTTTGAGCTAGATTCCTCTATTTCTACATCTTGTAATGTTGGTGGATTTGGAATTGATGGAGCTGTATCAACCTTGAATGGTGCATCTTTAGTCAATAAAGAGAAATTGTATTTTGCAATTTTAGGAGATTTAGCATTCTTTTATGATTTAAATTCAATTTGTAATCGTCATCTTTCATCGAACATAAGGATAATGGTTTTGAATAATGGCCATGGCACAGAATTTTCAAATTATGACCACCCTGCATCCAGGTTGGGAGAGGATGTTGATAAATACATAGCTGCAGGAGGACATAATGGTAATAAATCAGCGGACCTTCTTAAAAAATATTCAGAATCTCTTGGCTTTCAATATTTATCTGCTTCTTCAAAAGAGGAGTTTGAGTCGATATATGAGTGTTTTATTTCTCCACAAATAGGGGATAAACCGATTTTGTTTGAAGTATTTACAGAACCTGATATGGAAAGTGAAGCCTTAAAAAATATCCACTTGACATTAATAGATAAAAATCTTATTCGAAATGCGAAGATAAAAGCTGCTATAGGAAAAGTTAAACAAACGATAGAAAATATTATTTAATAAATGGAAAGCAGTAATAATCGACTTGTAAAAAATACTGTATTGTTGTATATAAGGACAATAGTCACTTTAATAATTACACTATTTACATCAAGGGTTATTCTTAATTCACTTGGAGTCAAGGATTTTGGACTATATAATGTAGTTGGTGGATTTGTAACAATGTTTTCCGTTGTTAGTAGTTCATTGACATCTACAAGCCAAAGATTTATAACATATGAAATAGGTAAAGTAGAAAATTCAAATGTATGTGGTGTATTCAATGTTGCAATGTCCATACATTTGTTTCTGGCGCTTGTATTGTTGATATTGTTCGAGATAGTTGGACTTCCAATATTAAACTTTGTTTTAAACATCCCGTCTGGTAGACTATTTGCTGCAAATTGTGTGTATCAGTTATCAGTTTTGTCATTTTTGATAAACCTTTTAGCTACTCCTTTCACAGCTTTAATTATCGCAAATGAAAAAATGAACGTATTTGCGTACATAAGTTTGTTAACAGCATTTTTAAAATTATTAGTAGCTTACCTGATCAATATATCGCCAATTGATAATCTGATCTTATATGCGATATTACTATTCTCAATATCATTATTAGAAAGATTTATATACAGTAGCTACAGTAAAATATATTTCAAGGAGATAAAATTCAAACTTATTAAAAAGAAAAAACAGTTTGACGAAATCTTCAGATTTGCAAGAATGAATTTTATAGGTGCATTTGCATCTATCATTTGTACACAGGGAATAAATATCTTATTAAACATTTATTACGGAGTCACAGTTAACGCCGCCCGAGCCATTTCAATTCAAGTACAAAGTTCTGTAGAAAGATTTACTGCTGATTTCATGACAGCTTTAAATCCGCAAATCACGAAAGAATATGCTTCGGGAAACATAGATAGAACCATATATTTAAGTATGATAGGAAGTAAATTCTCGTTTTTTCTGATGTTATTTTTATCTTCTTTTTTCATCATAAGAGCTGACTATGTTTTGTATCTATGGCTTGGAATTGTCCCGGACTATGCTGTTGACCTTGTTAGACTCTCTATTTGCATTTCCATGTTGGAGATGATTTCCAACCCAGTTGTAACAATTATCTTAGCGCATGGTGATTTAAAGATATTTACTTTCTGGATTGGTGGCATACGTATGGTTATGATTCCTGTATCTCTACTCTCATTGTGTTTAGGTGCATCCCCTCAGATGGTATATTGTATAGTGATTGTATTTGAAATATTAGGGCTTATTGTACGGTTGATAATTGTCAACAAAATGGTAGGAAGGGATTATCTATATATGTTCAGCAAAAATGTTTTATTACGCATTTTGGTAGTTTTTTTACTTTCTTATTCAATAATGTCTTATTTTGATCGTTTAATGCCAAATACATTTGGGTGGTTCGTGTTTTCTGCAATACTAAATATATCGTTAACAGCAGCTATTATTATTTTATTGGGAATTTCAAAAGATGAGCGGTGTTTCCTCTATAATAACATAGTTAATAAGGTAGTTAAAAAGTTAACAAAAATATGAGAATAGGAATTTTAACATATCATCGTGCTCACAATTACGGTGCAGTTCTCCAATGTTATGCGTTGAAGGAGGTTATTAAATCATTTGGACATGAAGTCAATGTTATTGACTATAGGCAACCTGAAATAGAAAAAAGATATAGTTTTAAATCTATTTTTTCAAAAGATAGGTTTCATATGTTCAATATTATGTATAAAATCCCATATATTTGTCTGTGTGTGTTTAGAGATTTAAAAAGGCTGTATATTTTACATAAAAAAAGAATTGTTTTCGAGTCATTTCAAAAGAATCACCTTGATCTTTCACCAATTTATAATGATGTTTTAGGACATTACGATACATATGTTATCGGAAGTGATATGTTGTGGGCTGATGAATGTATGGCAGGTCGTTTTGAAGATAAATATTTAGGTAGGTTCCCCCATGAAAAATCAAAAGTTGTTGGATATGCGATAAGTGGAACACCTAAATCCTTTAATAAATTATTTAAACAATTTTCTAATGAATTTCTAGATAATTTTTGTGCTTTGTCTATAAGAGAAAAAATCCTCTATAATATTGTCAAAGATCATACGAATAGGGATGTAGAGCAATGTATTGATCCAACATTGTTGACAGAAAAAAAATTATGGGAGCCATTAGTTGAACAATCAATCACAGAGAAGCCATATCTTGTTACATACTATTTGCGAATGCCAAGAGAGGTACGAAACAAATTGAACGAGAAAGTGTATGAGTTTGCAACAATAAACAATATGGCTATTGTAAATATTGATGTTAGCGAAAATGCAGAACCAATTACCGTTGAAAAGTTTGTTACAATTCTTGCAAATTCTTCATATACAATAACCGATTCGTTTCATGGTATTATATTTTCTTTGATATTTAACCGCCCATTTAATGCTGTAAAGTTGAACGATTCTCATGATGCTAGATATGTTGATATTTTAAACACATTGCATATACAAGAATGTTTGATTTGTTATAGCGATAGGTTGGCAATACCGGAAATTAACTATGATGAAGTTAATACGAGAATTTCCGATTTCAGGCGTTCTAGTCTTAATTTTCTAAAGTCTAATTTATGATTAAGAGTTGTCTCATATTAGTACCACATCCTGATGATGAAATTAACTTAGCAGGTGGTATATTACAAACCTTAGTTGATAATAATATAAGCACAACAGTTGTTATATGTACAAATGGAGACTATATTCCAGAACATGCTCAAAAAAGGTACAAAGAAGCAAAAAATGTACAAGAGATTTTTGGGTATAATGAATTAATTTTCCTAGGTTATGGAGATAAATATAAGGACAAGCATTTGTATGATTCAAAAAACAATGAGATAGTTGTGTCTAACTGCGGCAGAAACGAAACATATTGCGCAGGCAAATCGAGTGAGTTTAGATACAAAAGGGATGCTTACCACAACAAATACACTAGAGCAAATTACATACAAGACTTACACGATCTAATTCTAGACAAAAAATCAGACCTCATCATTTGTGTTGATGTTGATAGACACCTAGAACATAGGTGTCTATCTCTACTATTCGATGAGTGCATTGGGAATATATTGAAGTCATCTGATTATCGTCCAATTATTCTTAAAGGATTTGCATATCTTGGTGTATGGAGAGGTGTAAGCGATTTCTATAATCGGAGTATTTGTGGCACAAAACCAACATTTGAGGATGGGCTCTACCACAAGTTAAACACTTTTCCCTATAACTGGAATGATAGAATCAGCATACGAAATTCGAAATCAACTACAACATTAAACTTGTGGCGTAATTTGATTTTTAGATCTTTGTTGGCTAACAAATCACAACATAATCCTTATCCATTAGACTTCTGTGCTATTGCAAATTTTACTCGAATAGCAAATCCAGATAGCTGTTTTTGGTTCAGGGACACAAATAATTTAGCATTATCGGCAGAAATCTCAGTTTCATCAGGATTTTCATCTCCTTTAAATGATTTTGTACTATCAAGACCAAATAGTGTTAGTGATACAAATATATGGGACAACCTTATTGCATGGACTCCAGAATCTAACGATGCCTGTCCTACAATAGATATAAAATTCAAAAGTAGGCAGGTTGTTAAAATGTTGAAGTTATATAAATATGGTAATGTTACCCCCGATGATATTTCTTTGACATTTGATTCGGGTGCTGTTGCGGAGATTAATGGTGAAGAGTCAAATGTAATAACCATATTGCTTGAAGATGTTTATACCAATGAAATTTCAATTAAGATAAATCCTAGATGTCTTGATCTTGCAGTAAATGAAATTGAATGTTTTGATCATATCCATCAGTTTGATTGGAATAGTACACCATTTGAAAGATATATAGAAAATAATAGCCAACGTAATGTATTACTTATTTGGCTTAGTAAAATACTTTTCAATACGTATATTAGAATTATCATACATAGGAACATTCTTATAAATAGAATTAGAAGAAGATTCGAATAACATGATTAAATTTTCAATAATACTGCCTTGTTACAATGTGTCTCAATATATTGACAAATGTCTTGAATCCTTTTTGATTCAGGATTTTCATAATCTTGAGATTATCGTTGTTGATGATGGAAGCACAGATGGTTTGAAGGATCATTTAAAAGAATACATTATTAAAGGCTTGATTATATATATATATCAAGAAAATAGCGGAGTATCCTGTGCCAGAAACACAGGACTCGATATTGCGACTGGCGACTATGTATATTTTTGCGATCCTGATGATTATGTAAAGCCTAACTTCCTTGAATCATTGTCGTCAAATATTGAACGATATAAATATGATATAATATCATTCAATATAGAAAGACTTACTATTGATGAAAATGATAATATAGTTTCTACAGAATATGAAGGTTATAATGGTTGTGAATACAAGACAAATGAAGATGTTTTTAAAAATATGTTTTCAAAACATTTTGGAACAACGCAAGAGGAATTAGATGAAACAAGGCATAATGGCAACATATTAATGTCTAACCATATAACAACCGGTACACCTTTACAGTGCTTTAATAGGAAATTTTTATTAGAAAATAATCTACGCTTTGAGCCTGGAATGCGGCTTGGAGAAGACAGGTTGTTTATAAGCAAAGCTGTTTTCTATGCAATTAGTTATTTGCATTTAGATGCGCCACTATATGTATATATGTATCGTACGACAGGATGTTTTTCTACGATTACAAAGAAAAATCCATTGGATATTGTTGGAATTCGAATGTTTTGGATAGAGAAATATTCGGAATTGAGAAGAGAACTTACAAGCAAATTTTCTATTGATATATTTCCATATTATATATTAACATGTCTAATTTTCATGGATAATGTAATTTCAGCATTATCAACAGGACCATATTTTAGTGGGTGTAAGAAATTACATGAATTTATCGCTTTAGATGACGTACAGAAGGCTATTAAGGAAGTAGATTTATCAAAGTGTTCAAAAAAATTTAAGTTAAGATATTGGATATATAAATTGCATTTGACGTATTTGCTATTATTTATCTATCACATTAAATACATAATGGAAAGGAAATGACAAATAGAAAAATGAAAAAAAGATACTATCATTTCTCTCAGTTCTTTACGCAGGCCAACTATCGTTCGCCACTTCTCTCTCTTGATATTCTCATCCATTTTGGTGAAGTTAGTGGCGACCTTGCTCGTGTTGCTACAGGTGGCACTTTGCATGTGTCTGAAGATGGTCAGTTGCGCAATACATTTAGTAACCTCACACGTATCTTTGAAATGCCAGAGTCATTCTTCTTTCGTGCCTATACTCCAGAGAAATATGAAACTTACAACAACGGAAAAACAATAAATGCTCGTTGGAAATAAATATGGATAAGAAATACTATACCATTGAACGTAATGTTCAAATTGTTATTGGGCTTTTGAAGACTCATGGTATTAAACGTGTGATAGCTTCGCCTGGAACAACCAATATGACCTTTGTTGGCAGTATTCAGCAAGACCCATTCTTTGAGATTTATTCATCGGTAGATGAACGCTCTGCTGCTTATTTGGCTTGTGGAATGGCTGCTGAAACAGGTGAGCCAGTAGTACTAAGTTGTACTGGTGCAACAGCCTCACGTAACTATATGCCAGGGTTGACTGAGGCTTTTTACCGCAAGCTGCCCGTGTTGGCAATTACCTCCCATCGTGGTGATTATCAGATAGGACATCTTATTGACCAACAGATAGATAGACGTTCGATACCAAATGATATAGCCATAGAACATGTCGTTGTTCCGATGGTTAAAGACCGCAATGATGAAAAGTTTTGCACCATTGAGGCAAACAAGGCAATATTGGCATTGAAACTGAATGGCGGTGGTCCGGTTCATATCAATATGTTCACGGAATACAATCCCGATTTCAGTGTTAAAGAACTACCTCCTGTAAGGAGGATTCGTCGCTACACTGCTTTTGAAGAGTTACCTAAAATAGAAGTGAAAGGTAGAGTAGGAGTTTTCGTCGGAGCACATCGTTCATTCACCGATGAAGAGACGACTGCTATCGACCGCTTTTGTGCTACGCATAATGCTGTAGTTTTCTGCGACAGCACAAGCAATTTCTATGGCAAATATGCGGTTCGTATGGCTCTGTCATTTGGGCAGGAAAACTGGGTCTCTCCGTTGCGAAATGTTGACTTGCTGATACATATTGGTGAGGTGACGGGTGAGATGTATAGGATGACCTGCTCACGAGTATGGCGAGTTAGTGAGGATGGTGCTTTGCGAGATTATTTTGGCAGTCTTACCGATGTGTTCATGATGTCAGAACTTCAGTTTTTCAGCCATTATTCCAATGAGTGCTCTGAGCGAAAGGACTATCTTGAGGCGTGTGGGAAAGAATATCAGGAGATGTTGTCACAGATTCCTGAATTACCATTCAGTAATGTTTGGATGGCTCAACAACTCTCACAACACCTGCCGGTAGGAAGTACTGTTCATTTGGGAATATATAATAGTTTGCGTTCTTGGAATTTCTTTTGTCTGCCAGATGGTGTAAGGTCGCAGTGCAATGTGGGCGGCTTTGGCATTGATGGTGGTGTATCAACAATGATGGGGGCAGCCATGTCAAGACCAGAGAAGTTGTTCTTTGGTGTGTTTGGTGACCTTGCTTTTTTCTATGATATGAATGTGTTGGGCAACCGTCATGTTGGTAATAATGTCCGCCTTTTGCTTATTAACAATGGTAAAGGCAATGAATTCCGTTTGTATTGTCACCCTTGTAGAATCTTTGGAGAGAATGCAGAACCTTTTATGGCTGCAGCAGGTCATTATGGCAATCAGTCACCCCTGCTCGTCAGACATTATGCCGAGGACTTGGGCTACGAATATTTAACAGCTTGTAACAAGATGGATTTTGCAGCTAATCTTGAACGTTTTTGTACTCCAGACTGCATTGAAAAGCCAATCGTATTCGAAGTATTCACCAATACTGAGGATGAGAGTGGTGCTTTAGCGACTATCCGAGGATTCAAAAAAGACAATAGCCAAATTCTCAAGAACAAACTGACTCAGGTGGTACGGGATTCTTTGGGGAAAGAAGGGATAGAGATTGTTAAGAAGATACTTGGAAAATGAAGATAGGAATACTTACACAACCGCTTATTAATAACTATGGTGGTATACTGCAAAACTTTGCCTTGCAGACTATATTAAAAAAAATGGGGCACCAACCTACAACCATTAATATCGAATACCACGAACCTGTTATTCCATGGCATACGCGTTTTTTGAAACTTATATGGAGAGCTGTAAAAAAAATAAAAGGTGATAAAAGCATTGTCTTTTGCGATGTTCTTACTACATGGCGATTAATGAACATCCCAGGTAAGGAACAAAAATGCTTTATTGAATCCTATATTTCCTTTGAGTCGTATTCTATACATCCTGATAGCGCTTTTCTTAATGAAAAGTCGTATGATGCCCTAATTGTAGGTAGCGATCAAGTTTGGCGACCACGTTTTTCTCCGAATATAACGAGTTACTTTCTTGATTTTGCGGAAGGTTATAATGTTAAAAGGCTCTCGTATGCGGCTTCTTTCGGTACTGATTCATGGGAAGGAACATCTGAAGAAACTCCAGGTTTAGCTTATCTCGCAAGATTGTTTGATGCAATTTCTGTTCGTGAAAAATCAGGAATTGATGTTTGTAAGAAAACGTTTGGTGTAGATGCAACATGGGTTCTTGATCCTACGATGCTCCTTAAAAAAAAGGATTATCAGACAAAACTTAATATCGAAGAAAAAGTAGACCATTCATTGGCGGTATATGTATTAGATATTACTCCGAAATTGAGTAGCTTAATTAATCGCATAAGCAAGGAAAAGAATCTGAAAGTTAATATTATAGGTCGTCCAACAAGGAACGGATTCCCATCAATAGAAAGTTGGCTGAGCGGAATATTTAATAGCGATTTTGTCCTGACGGATTCTTTTCATGGAACCGTATTCAGTATCCTTGCACACAAGCAGTTTGCTACAGTTGTCAACGTTGGACGTGGGGCAAGCAGGTTCGAATCACTACTTGGAACACTTGGTCTTATGGATAGAGTGATGTCTGATGACAAAGCATTTAATGATACAATAATAGATTACGATATGGTTGAAGAAAAGTTGCATGAATACAGACTAGTATCAATGGATTTTTTAAACAATGCACTTAAATGAAAACATCAAATAAACCTAAAGTATCAGTCATTGTACCTATTTACAAGGCCGAAAAATTTATAGAGCGTTGTTGCGTCAGTCTATTTGAACAGACTCTTGACCATATTGAATATATTTTTGTAGATGATTGTTCTCCAGATAATAGCGTGGAGAACATTAGGAATGTAGCGAAACGTTATCCAGAACGTGAATCATCGATAAAAATATTGACTCACACAGTTAATCGTGGTGTATCTTTCTCTCGTCAGCAAGGTCTTGAAGTAGCTACAGGTGAGTTCGTTATTCATTGTGATAGTGATGACTGGGTTGAGAGAGAGATGTATAACGTTATGTATGAAACCGCTGTTCGGGAAGATGCAGATGTTGTATGTTGTGGCTTTACTGTAGATTATAGCGATGGCAAGGTACAATCTGTTCGATATACTAATGTTGGTGAGATGAAAGAGGTATCCTTCAATATTGCTCCTTTGACAGGAAGTGTATGGAACAAACTTGTCAGAAGAAGCATGCTTGTAGACGCAGGTGTCTCTTTTCCGCAAAATATAAATTGGGGCGAGGATTTTTGTGTGGCTATATCAAGTCTGTTATTGTCCAACAAAACTGTTTGTGTAGAAGAGTCTCTATATCATTACTGTATGAATGGGGCATCTATTACTCATACTTTATCTAGTAAGAAGGTAGAAGAACTGATTGAAGTAGCTGCTTATGTGGAAGGATTCTTAAATGCACACAACTTATTACAGGATTATGAGTTCCAACTAAATTATCTGAAGTTCCAGTTAAAAGCTCCCTTTTTGATGTTCTCTGAGATAAGGAACATTACAAGATGGAATAGTTTGTTTCCTGAGAGCAACTCTCAAATATTTCATTATCCGTTCCCATTGTATTTACGCATTGCTGCAAAACTGATTGTTATGGGATTATCCAAATGCGCTCAATTGGTTTTGGTCATAAAAGATATATACCAAAAGAAAAAAAAATGAAATACATTATATATCCGAGTGTAGATGTTTGGAATTATGTGTTGGAAGGTATTGCAGATCGAAGTGACGTTGTTTTCCGACCATTAAATTGTTATTGCTATACTTGGCAATTGGTGATAAGGAGATTGTTTGTTAATTCGCATGTCAACTGTCGTTTTCTGTTTAAAACAGCGATGATAAGAGAGTTGCAGCATCTTTCGTCGAACGATGAATTGATAATATGTGATTACTCGGATTTATGTATGCTATATGCAATTGCTGATATTGTTTCATCAAGGGTGAAAAAGTTTTTTTGGATTTGGAATCCCATTAAGGCGGATCAGGAAGCCCGTTTTGAATCTATTTTCCTAGTTATGCGAGAAATGGGTTTTACCCCCTCTACCTTTGACCCTTCTGATGCAAGAAAACATAAGCTTATGTTGTTTCCGCAGTTTTTTCGCATGAACCAGCCCGAAACTAGTCAAAAAACGGAATACGATTTTTATTTTGTTGGTTTTGAAAAAGGCAGGCGTCATCTGCTTAACCAGTTAGAGCGATCCCTTGCTGGTTATAAATGTTTCTTCAAGGTGGTAAATAATATTAAAGACTGTATAACATACGAAGAAAATATATCGAATATAACAAAATCAAAATGTTTGGTAGATATAGTTCAAGAAGGGCAGGAAGGTATTACACTACGCCCATTAGAAGCCTTGGCTTTTAAGAAGAAACTTATTACTAATAATAAAAAAGTCCAAGATTTGGAATTTTATAACACGAATAATATTTTTATTCTTGGAGTTGACTCTATGGAAAAAATGAATGCGTTCCTTCTTTCTGATTGGACAGACATTGATGATAAAGTTGTTCAACACTATGATGTGAATAGTTGGGTGGAAAACTTTCATTAGTAATAGTGATATTAAACAGTAAATATTATTAAGCAAAAAAAATGTTTCCTGCAGAATATTACCAATATATTTACCTCGCAATTATTACTATAATGACGCTTTTTATTGCGTCATCGTACAAGAGGTCGACGATGCCATTAATACAAAATAATGCAGAAGGTGCTTTTGTATTTACAATATTAATGGTTTTGTTCATTGGCTTTAGACCAATCCATGTCGTTTTTGCCGACATGGGCGGTTATGCCATGGCAATGCTAGATCATCGGTTTGAAAATCGTACTGTTACATGGGGAAGTAATTTCATATTTGAACCTATGATGGCATTTCTGTCCTCGAATGGTGCAAGCAAGAGTGTACCTATTGTGATTTTAGCAGCCATTAATTTTTTGAGTACATTTTATGCATTAAAAAAGTTGTTTCCTAAGAATGTGTTCTTGGCAATGTTGGTGTTCTTCGGTGCCTTTTCAACTTTTGGAGCTGCTACCAATGGCTTGAAGGCAGGGTGTGCTGCTGCCTTATTTTTGGTGGCATTGGCTTATCGAGAGAAAAGATTAATATCAATCCTTTTCCTGATATTATCCTTGGGGTTCCATCATTCGATGCAGTTGCCTATTGCTGCATATCTAGTTTGTTACTTCTATAAGAATACTCGTGTATTTTTGTATTTTTGGGGGATGTGCCTAATTATTGCAATTGCTCATATAACTTCTTTTATGGCCTTGTTTGCAAGTTATACAGATGAAAGAGGTTCTGATTATCTATTGACAGAGGCTGGAAGCCTATATTCAGAGTTTGAAGGTCGTTTGGGATTTCGCTATGATTTTGTGATATACAGTGTAATTCCAATTGTTCTTGGTTATTATGCCATTTTTAAGAAAAAACTCGTTTCAGACGAATACCAATTTATGCTTAACGTCTATATTTTGACCAATGCAATATGGATGTTGTGTATGTATGCTAACTATACAAACAGAATAGCATATCTCAGTTGGTTGATGTACCCTGTTCTGATTATATATCCTTTTATGAATATGGAATGGGGCATAAATGCCAATAAACATCTGACATACGCAGTGTATGGACATTTGGGATTCACGCTCTTTATGACTTTAATATATTATGTATTATGAAGATTGAAAAAGCAAGTCAAAGGGATTTCGCTAATCTGTGCAAATACAATACCCGAATATATCCAGAGAAAACAATTGCGAGTCAGTGCTACTTGGAATTCTGGCTTACAAAGAAGGATGCCCAGATTGAAGATTGGCTTATTTTGAAAGATGATAATGGGGAGATTCATGGTCAAATACTGGCTACTCCGATGTCGTTTTTTCTGAAAGGAAAACAAAATCAGACCGTATGGTTGTTTGATCTGATTGTGGATGAAGAACTACGCAAGTCTGCATGGGGAGTGGATATGCTTCTGCAATGCATGGAGGCGCATCCTGCATCGTGCTCAACGGGCTCTGGTCCTACGGCATTACCGCTGCATCTGAAGTTAGGCAACAAAATGTTGGGTGAAATCAGAAAATACGTGGGTATAGTTAATCCTTTATATTTGCTAACCTCATACCGTCGTAGTGTTGTGGCGATAGAGAAATACCCACAGCAAGTGGTTTCTGGTCTGGTGCAATATAGGCGTATTGCAAAAGATGAATTACCATTGCTAGAAGTTCCCTTCAATGATAGTCTGTTGGAAATCGGACGTGACAAGAGTTTCCTTGAATGGCGTTTTTTTAGCGGTTTTCATCAATATGCATTTTATATTGCAGAAGACGGTAAGTCTTACTTTGTTGTACGTAGCATCCTGCTGAAAGGTTTCCGTGTGTTGGAATTGGTAGATTACCGATGTAAGGCTGATGAAAAGTCATTTGAATGCATTTTGAAGGCTGTGCATCAAGTGGCAAAAAAGGTTTGTTTACCCGTTGTGGTTTGTGGCTCGACGTTGGCTCCCTTTGATGCTGTTTTGGAACTTCATAATTATCGTTCCATAGGAAGGCCAAGACCTGTGATTGGTTTTGTGAAATGCAAAGACCGAAAGGAAGATATAGCACAACGTAATTTTTGTTTTGTAACACTAGCCGACTCTGACGGCGAAACAAATTGGATATGATAGAGAAGGGTAGTTTTGTAATATCGCTCGACTTTGAACTGATGTGGGGGGCTATTGATATGTGGCTTCCTGACGGATACGGAAAGAGTAATATTCTTCAAGTGAGGGAGGTCGTAAAAAGGCTGGTAACTCTCTTTGAGAAGTATGATGTGAAAGCAACATTTGCCACTGTGGGATTTGTTATGCTTCGTGATGTGGATGATATTAAACGCCATATCCCCGCTTTTATACCCACTTACAACATTGAGAGTTTACGGCCATATGGGAGTTTTTTGGATTATGTCAAAAAACAGAATAGTAACCTGTTCTTTGCGCCCGAGTTGGTGGAGTTGCTGAAAAAAACATCAAATGTAGAAATTGGCACTCATACCTTTGGGCATTTCTATTGTTGGGAACCAGGGCAAACTATTGAGCAATTTGATGCGGATATGGCAATGGCTCAAATAGTTGGTGATGAGCAGGGCGTAAAATTAGAAAGTGTTGTGTTCCCACGTAATCAAGTATCAAACGAGTATTTGGAGATATGTGCCAAGTATGGAATTAAAACCTATCGAGGCAATGCGAAAAAGTTCTTTGACCATACGAATAGTAGGTGGAAAGAACTATACAATAAAGTATCGCGTCTTTTAGATGCATACATTAACTGGGGAGGCAATACATCTATTTCATATTCAGAGATAGACAGGAATGCTGTTCCCATCAATGTGCCTGCCAGCAGAATGCTGAGACCATATACGCATAAATTGAGATGGTTTGAGGGATGGCGGTTACACAGAATAAAGAAGGAAATGAAGTATGCCGCCAAGCACAATGAGTTGTATCACTTGTGGTGGCATCCTCATAATTTCGGAGCAAATATGGAGGAGAATTTTGCATTCCTCGAAGATGTGCTAAAATATTATCAAGAATGCTATGTCAATTATGAGATGGAATCAATGACAATGAAAGAATTTTATTATAAGCTTATAAATAACAATTAATTATGGAGTTAAAAGAATTTATTGAGAATTTTGCGAATCAGTTTGATGATACAGACGAAAGCGTGTTTACACCGGACTGCCATTTCCAAGATTTGGACGAATGGGGTTCATTGACAGCATTGGGCGTTATTGCCTTTGTCAAAACAGAGTATGACAAAAAGATAACAGGGCAGGAGATTCGCTCATGCGTAACCATCGAAGATCTGTTTAACTTGGTTAAGAACATATAATCATGAGTGATACTCCATTCTCTCTTGAAGGAAAAACAATACTGATAACAGGTGCATCTTCTGGAATAGGCAGAGCAACGGCGATAGCCTGTTCTCACCATGGCGGACGATTGATTTTAACGGGGCGCAATGAATTACGGCTGACTGAAACACTTGCAATGTTATCAGGCGAAGGGCATGAAACTATAGTTTGTGATTTGACTTCAGATGAAGATGTCAAGACATTAGTGGGTAAGTTGTCCAAACTGGATGGAATTGTACATTGTGCGGGAACGCAACAGACCTGCATTACTAAAATGCTGGATAAGGCGACACTCAAACGGTTGATGGACACCAATTTCTTCTCCGCCGCGGTGCTGAATGCTGCCTTAATGAAGGCGAAATTATTAGTAAAAGGTGCATCAGTCGTATTTGTGTCCTCTGCCGCAGCATCACGTGTTGCAGAAGTGGGCAATGCAGCTTATAGTGCGTCGAAAGGTGCATTGACTGCATACAGCCGTGTGCTGGCAGCTGAACTTGCACCTCGCAATATCCGCGTGAATACAATTTCTCCAGGTATGGTGCGGACGGCACTGATGGATAAATTCGATGTGACAGAAGAAGAGTTCTTGGAGAACGAGAAACAATACCCTTTGGGGTATGGTAAGCCTGAGGATGTGGCATACGCCATTGTGTTCCTGTTATCAGATGCCTCGCGTTGGATTACAGGTACAGACCTGTTGATGGACGGCGGACTTACTTTACATTAAACTGTCTGAAAAAATGAATAAAGCATTTATAAGGGGAGTGTCGTACTACCTTCCTGAGAAGGTGGTGACAAACGAGGAACTTGTTAAGGAGTTTCCGGAATGGAGTGTGGAAAAGGTAGCACAGAAGGTCGGTGTTGACGTTCGCCATCTGGCTGCAGAAAACGAGACTGCAGGCGATATGGCAGAGAAGGCAGCCCGTAAGTTGTTTGAAGAATGTGATGTCAGTCCGTCGGAGATTGACTTCGTGATGCTATGCACACAGAGTCCTGACTATTTTCTGCCTTCTACGGCTTGTGTGCTGCAAGATCGGTTAGGAATACCCACCACATCTGGTGCATTCGACTATAACCTTGGGTGCTCGGGTTGTATCTATGGTATGGCAATGGCTAAGGGCTTGATAACAGCGGGCATTGCCAAGAATGTGCTATTGCTGACGGCTGAGACTTATAACAAATATCTACACCCATCTGACAAGAGTAATCGTAGTATCTTTGGAGACGGTGCTGCTGCTTGTCTCATATCAACTGAAGGCTTTGCAGAATTTGGAGAGTTCTCGCTCGGTACAGACGGCAGTGGTGCCAATAACCTGATAGTGAAAACTGGTGCCGCTCGTCAGAAGACTGCTACCGGTAAGTTCGTTGAAGATGAAGAAGGGCACGTCTGGTTTGACGATTATCTTTACATGAACGGAGGTAATGTGTTCAATTTCACGCTGGACGTGGTTCCTGGCATGATGAAGGAAATTATGAAGAAGAATGGTGTGGAGAAAGAACTGATAGATTACTATGTATTTCACCAGGCCAATAAGTTTATGCTGAGCACGATTCGCAAGGTGTGTGGCATCTCAAAAGATAAATTCTATATTAACTTGGCAACAACAGGTAACACCGTTTCCTCCACAGTTCTCATCGGTATGAAAGACTGTTTGGAGAACGGAACTATCAAGGCTGGTGACAAAGTTATGATAGCGGGTTTTGGTGTTGGCTTGAGTTGGGGCGGAACATTGTTGTCATTCAAATAAAATTGATAATAAATGGAGAATAAAGTTACATTGACGGTGTTTACACCGGCGTATAATAGAGCTCATACGATAGAACGCTGCTACAAGTCATTGACGCGACAGACATCAAAAGACTTCAAGTGGGTAATTGTTGATGATGGGTCAACAGACAATACCCGTGAACTTGTTGAAGGGTGGATAAAAGAAGGTGTTGTGCCTATTGAGTATTATTACAAAAAGAATGGCGGTATGCATACAGCCCATAATGAAGCCTATAGGCATATAGACACGGAACTGGCCGTATGCATAGATTCTGATGACTACATGACGGACGATGGCGTGGAACTGATTATTTCACGTTGGAGGAAGCATGGAGAGGAACGATTCGCAGGTATGATTGGTCTTGACATCTTCGAAGATGGCTATGTGGTTGGAACATGTTTCCCTAAAGGACTGACTGAGTGCAAAACGTACGAACTGGCAAGAAAGTATGGTGTAGTGTGTGACAAGAAATACGTTTACCGACCTGCTGTCATAAAAAAATATTTACCATACCCAGAAATTGAAGGGGAACGGTATGGAACCGTGAACTGGTTGTATCAGGTGATAGATCATGATTATGATATGCTTTGTTCAAATGACAGATACTGTGTTGTAGAATATCAGCCAGACGGTCTGTCTGTAAATACCTTTAACCAGCTAAAACAATCACCGAAAACAAGGGCCATAGAGTGTAATTATCACATGAAGTACCAGAGATATTTTATGGATCGTTTTAAGAAGGCTATACAATATGTAGTTTGTGCAATGTTTTCGAAAAATAAGTGGTTCATCAGTGAGACATCTTCAAAATGCCTTACGGTTTTGGCTATCCCTTTTGGCGTTTTCTATTATTTCTATCTAAAGAATAAAAAACTTAAGGTAATTGATGTTTCCAACGTGAGACATCCTTATCCACAAGAAGAAGGTAAGTAATCTGCATTTTATATACAGACTACTAATAATTGATTGTTTAAAATGGATACGGTATTTTACAACGACGATTCGCTTACTTTTATTGTATCTTTTCGTTAGCAACCAATTATGATGTATTGCCAGAAAAAGAGAAATGACATACTTTTTGTGAGATATGCTGTCGGCAATATTATGATGGGTGTGATGCCTGTATGGTTATATAAAATTCTTAGAAAATACGCGAAACACTAAGTTATGTTATCTACAAAAAACATATACATGAAAGCCTGTAAGCAGTCAAAGGAATTGCATGTGATGACAGATTATGAGCGTTCTCGCTTACAGGCTCATCTTAGGATGATGTACTTGGAGATTGAGCAAGTATGCGATCGTCATAACCTGAGAATGTGTACTGGCTATGGTTCTGTTCTCGGAGCCATTCGCCACCAGGGATTCATCCCATGGGACGATGATATGGACTTGCTTATGCCAAGAGAGGATTATGACAAGTTGATTAATGAATATGCAGATGAGTTACCATCGTATTTCAAGATATATTCTCCAAACAGTAAAAATGGCCCAATAACTCGTTTCGCAAAGGTTGTTGATACAAGGACACGTTTCTTGGATCCCGGGGCTCTAGACGAAGAGAGTCATGGCATCTTCATAGATATATTCCCTGTGGAGAATACTATAAATAATACAATGATTATTAGACTTAGACGTATATGGGCGATGTTTCTTATGGTTGTTGCTTCATCTGTAAGACAGTATAATATAAAGGATGGGTTTTATAAGAATCTTATGTATTCAACGCGTGCAGGTAAGCGTACCTATGTAATAAGAAACCTGATAGGCCTGATTTTCAGTTATCGCACATACGAAAGTTGGATTAACAAGTTAGATAAATTTAACCAACAGAATAAGTATACAGGTTTTACGGCAGTGCCATCCGGTGAATCGGGAAAGTGGAGATACTTTATGCCAATTGAGGAATCTCTTTATTTTCCAGCAAAGAAGATGAAGTTTGATGATATTGAGGTTTATGTGCCTAATAAAGCCGAACGTCATTGTGAGATAGAATATGGTGATTGGCATTGGATTCCACCTGTAGAGGAACGTTGGCACCACTTTATCAAGGAAATTAAATTTGATGTAAAATGAAAAAAGTTATAACATACGGAACGTACGATCTTCTTCATCAAGGTCATATCAACCTTCTCCGAAGAGCAAAAGAACTTGGTGACTATCTAATTGTAGGTGTTATACCAGCGATTCTTTTGACAGAGGAAGAGGTAAGCTCAATGTGCGCAATAACGTTCTGGAGCGAGTGGAAGCCGTAAAAGCTACAGGTTATGCTGATGATGTGATTATCGAGGACTATATTGGTCAGAAGATTGATGATATACAGAAGTATAATGTGGACATCTTCGCTATTGGTTCGGATTGGGAAGGACTTTTTGACTATCTGAATGAGTTTGCCAAAGTGGTTTATCTTCCTCGTACTGAGGGTATCAGCTCTATTATGCTTCGTGCCGAAACTACTACAGATGTTAAGGTTGGCGTGATGGGTTGCGGTCGTGTAGCTCATCGTTTCCCTGTGGAAGCAGATGTTGTAAATGGTATTCAGATAACAGCAGCTTACGACATCTATTCTGATGCATCCAACGATTATGCACGAACCTTCAATGGGTTAAAAGCTTGCCCTTTAGCAGAAGCTCTGTATAATGAGGTAGATGCTGTTTATATCGCGACTCCACATCTTTCGCACTATCAGTATATCAAGGAGGCTGTCAATGCAGGTAAGCATGTACTGGTGGAAACACCGATGGTTCTGAATGGTGTACAAGCTAAAGAACTCTTTGGGTTGGCCGAACAGAAGGGAGTAATCCTGATGGAGCCAACAAAACAGCTTATTGTCCTGCATTCAACCACTTGATGGTGATGATCAAGAGTGGCGTAATTGGTGAGGTGGTGGATATTGAAGCGTCGCTCTCTCAGTTGCTCGACAAGAATGGCCGTGAGTTTGATCCTGAACAAGCAGGTAGTGCTCTCTTTGAGCAAGGAAGTTATCCGCTGCTCCCTATCATCAAACTGATGGGTTGCAACTATAAGAACCTGATTATCTATAGTCGAATGGAGAATGGTGTGGACATCCATACAAAGAGTGTGTTCCGATATGAACATGCCGTTTGTTCCTTCAAGGTAGGATTGGGCGTAAAGACTGAAGGAAACCTTGTGATTTTAGGAACTAAGGGTTATGCATACGTGCCTGCTCCTTGGTGGTTGACCGACTACTTTGAACTTCGCTATGAAGACCAGGATAAGAATCAGAAGTACTTCTACAAGTGGGATGGCGCTGGTCTTCGTTACGAGATTCAGGAATTCATCTCTTGTATCGTAAACAAACGATTCTCGACCGCTCGATTGAGAAGACGCGAGTCTGTTTGTATGGCTGAGGTGATGCAACAGTTTATAGAACGTAAATACTTTATGGAAATATAAATGAAAGATAATATTCAAAAGAAATTTGCCCCTCCCATAGACCATAAATCGGGGGAAAGACTATCTTTGGAGGATATAAAAAAAATAAGTACAAACATTCTTTTTGATGTACATAGCTTCTGTGTGAAGCATAATTGCAAATATTCCTTGGCATACGGTACCTTGATAGGTGCAATACGACACAAGGGATTCATTCCTTGGGATGATGATGTAGACATCATTATGCCAAGACACTAGTGTCTCTTAAAAAAAGTTTAAAATTAAGAATAAATACTTAATATACAATGTTTTAGATATATAATACTCTGTCCGGGTTTTGAAATGCTTACCTTTGCTCTTGATTTTTAATTAGAGCAGATATGCATATTGGAAAGTTCGTTTTTGCACAGATTACAGAGTTCCTTCCCCAGAGGCAGTT
>JAEEGL015212455.1_pt1 | contig 25066 bp, 19 predicted proteins | sample 9134231 | NCBI WGS metagenome assembly JAEEGL01 (sample SAMN16246548, study PRJNA631951) | gut metagenome | biome: gut microbiome; feature: rumen; material: fiber-attached | host: Bos | place: Iran: Karaj | collected 2018-10 | reverse complement strand
GTCCCCGACGAGGGAGCGGTCCACGTATAAACCGTAAACGGGATGCTGCCGCTTATATTCGTAAATGCGCTGTTATTAGCGTAGAATATAAGCTTATCATATCCGCTCTCACTTGAAACGCTCCATTCAAACGAGAGCGTCTCGCCCTGCTGCATTGCAACGGTCGTCTGCACTGTCGAAGTGGAGGACATCTGATGCGCATTGGAGGAATTAGCGCAGGCCCTGCCGTCAAAGCTCAGATTGACCTGCCAAGGATAGCTTGCCGCACTCGTAAATGACAGCGTGCCGCCGGCCACGTTCAGCGCTTCGTCAAGAGTCGGGTAGTGAAGTACGCTTACGCGTACGCTCTTTGTGAACGTTCTGCCGGTCTGCCTGTCTACAGCTCTGCAAACGATGCTCGTAACGCCCTCGGAAACGCCCGTTACCGAAGCGGACCTTGCAGTGCCCATAACCGTGGCGACGCCGGGGTTTGAGGAGGTCCAGGTAACGTCGTAATCGTTTGCATTGACAGGCACCCTAATGACCGATATGGAAGCGGAAGCGCCGACGTACGTCGTAAGGTCCGTCGGAGAAAGGGACATCCCCTCAAGGGAGATGGGTTCTGTATTGAGGTTCCTCGTGATGCCTATATAAACGAGGCCGCTTGCAGCACCAGCGGGAGGATTGTAAACGCCGCCAATGGGTTTTACCGTAATGGCGCCGCCGCCCGATATAGAACAGCTGCTCCCGGTAAAGATAACGGGGCTCAACAGATCGTATGGGTTGGCCACGTTATGATACTGCTCCGGGTCATAGCCCGCCTGAGGCTCAAACCCGTAAAGGCCGTCGAACGACGCAGGATCGTTAGCCGTAACGGCAATCCTGAAATTCTTAACAATCTCGGAGGCATTCGGGCCGCAGGCATTTGTGATGGCGCCGGGTGCGCTGCTGGTGTTGTTATAGGCAAGCATTATCGCCTTGAATATGCTGTTGCCGTAATGAGTGAACAGGTATTGAGAGAACATTGATACCTGAGAGTAAAGAGGAAGCACGTAGTTTAAGCTGTTGCTCCATCCGTACATGGAATAGCCGTTGTGCAGCTCGTATTCGGGAGAATGACCGAACTCGTGAGGAGGATTGAGCCAATCGTCGTTTTCGGAATAATAGTAATTCTCCCAACTCTGGATCCTCGAAACGATGCTGGAGCCGGGATAGCATATCTCCTCTGCCGCCGCGCTCATGCATTCGTTAAGCCAGGTATCCATGCCGCCTGTCACGGAATAATTGATAAGGTGCTGATATTCATGGCAAAAAACGCTGAACGAATTGGACAGCCTTACCACCTCTTCTCCCTGCCCGTTAACGTAATACACGCAGGGATAAGTATCGATATGTATCATGGGAAGCCCGTTGGAAGAGTAATCGTAGGAAGAGAAATACCCCGCTACATAGCCTGTATTGTTGCCGAGCGTCCAGCCGTCGTCGATGTTATAATACATCAGGTTGATGCGGCCGTCGCCCTGAGTGCCGTTGGAATGGTCGCCGAACGAGCTCTTCATCTGCTCGAACTTGGATTCAAACTCATCGCATGCAAGCTGCGGGAATGTCGGATCGATCGTGTCAAGCGGGTAATAATTCGCAACGTTCTGCGAGGGCGTCCAAACGTAGCAGTGATCTCCCTTTGCAACACACTTAAAGCTGAGATTTGAGGATCCCGGGCTGTAATTGCTGATGGTGAAATTGCGTATGTCGCCCACATTATATGAGACGCGTTCTTCGAAGCCGCGCTCCTCGTAAGGGCGTTTTGCGTCTGCGGCAGCTATCTGAGCGTCAACGTCTATAACCGTGTTAACGCCATCGGGATCGGGATTGGGCATAGTCTCGGCATAGGGATCGGGGGCGGTCTCGATCAAGCCGGTCATATTGCCCGTCGTGTAGGACGTATAAGAACTGGTGGTGGGGTTGTAAATGAGCACGTAATCGCCCTCATAACCTCCTGCGGGATCGGTGTCAAGCACCAGGCCGCCGTTGCCCATCTGCTCAGCGCCCATGTCGGCCGAAGCATTATACACGGGCAGCATCACAAAAAGCATTGCAGCAAGCGCAATAAGTGCTGCGAGTCTTCTGTTCATTGAATTCATCCTCCTTTGATATGCCGGAGCCCCGGCTTTACGGGCAATATTATACTATATTGTTAGTTGATTGTAAAAGCGAAAAACGCAGTTTTGCGCTGCTCATCAAAATATACTATCGAACGTATGGGATTTGGGGTTACGCCTTTGCCGCGAATATGATATAATCATTATTTGGGATTTGCCCGCAACAAAGCAATTATTTACACGGAGGTTTATTATGGAAAATGTTAGAGTAGCCATCTGGGGATTCGGCGCAATGGGTTCCGGCATAGCGAAGATGCTCCTCGGCAAAAAGGGTGTTGAGATCACCGGCGTTTGCGACATGTGGGACAAGCTCAACGGTATGAGCATATTCGAGCGTCTCGGCATCGAGCGCGGCGACCGCAAGGACGTTCTTATCTCCAACGACATCAACACCGTCATCTATAAGGGTGCGGCAGACGTTGCTATCGTCGCTACCGACTCCTTCGTTCCCGCAGTGTTCCCCAAGATCAAGTTCGTTCTTGAGCAGGGCATCAACGTAGTTACCACCGCCGAGGAGATGAGCTACCCCAAGGCGCAGCATCCCGAGCTTGCGGCAGAGCTCGATCGCATCGCCAAGGAAAACGGCGTTTCCGTTCTCGGCACCGGCATCAACCCCGGGCTTATGATGGATCTGCTTGCCATTTGCCTCTCCGGCTGCATGATAGACGTTGAGTCCGTCATGTGCAAGCGCGTCAATTCCCTCTCCCCCTTCGGCCCCGCCGTTATGAAGGAGCAGGGCATCGGCATTACCGTTGATGAGTTCAACAAGGGCGTTGAGGACGGCACTCTTGCCGGTCACGTCGGCTTTGAGGAGAGCGCGGGTATGATCGCCGAAGCGCTCGGCTGGAAGATCGAAAAGTTCGAAAAGCAGATGGCTCCCATCATTACCAAGGTGGACCGTCAGGCTCCCTACGGCTTTGCCGCCGCAGGCAACGTTGCGGGCGTCAATATGACCGCGCAAGCCTACGTTGACGGCAAGATGAAGATCGACCTCATCCATCCTCAGCAGATCGAGCCCGAGATGGAAGGCACCCATACCGGCGACTACGTTGTGATCGAGGGCACCCCCTCCATTCACGTTGCCAACACCCCCGAAGTAGAGGGCGGCCTCGGCACCATCGCAATGTGCGTAAACATGATCCCGCACGTCATCAATGCGCGTCCCGGTCTTAAGACCATGATAGACCTGCCCGTTCCCCATGCCATCATGGGCGACTTCCGTGACTATATAGAAAAATAAAAAACCATGGGGAGCCCTTCGGGGCTTCCCGTACCGTTTAATTGGAGGTATTTAAATGGCAAAGAAAGGCGATTGGGTGCAGATACACACGGTTGTACTGCGTCCCGAGGAACGCTCCTCAGCTCTTCCCGAGGATACAAAGGTAAACCCGCTTGAAATGTGGGTCAAGGGTCATCTTACCGAGGACGCCGAGATCGGAGACACCGCAGAGGTCATTACCCGTACGGGCCGCAGGGCAAAGGGCACCGTCGTTAAGGTCAACCCCTATTTCGAGCATAACTTCGGCTTCTTCGTGCCCGAAGTGCTTGAGATAGGCGACCGCGTCCGCAAGATAACCTTTGGAGGTGACGAATGATGGATAACAGCTATGACGCCATAATGGCCCGCAAGAACGAGATAATCAAAAACGCCGTAGGAATGGACTTCGAAAAGTTTGAGAAGCCCGGCATAGGCTTTGATTATGAAGCCATGATGGAGGCCACCGGCTACACCATCGACGAGATCAGGCGCGTTCAGTCCATGTTCTCCATAGGCAACACTCCTCTCATAGAGCTTAAGAACCTTACGGAGCTTGCAAGGAAATGCGCTCCCGAGGGTAAAGGCGCCCGCATATTCATAAAGGACGAGGCTTCAAACCCCTCCGGCTCCTTCAAGGCGCGCCGCGCCTGCACCAGCGTGTATCAGGCTAAGAAGCTCGGCTACAAGGGCGTTGTAACCGCTACCAGCGGCAACTACGGCGCAGCCGTAGCCTGCTGTGCGGCAATGGCGGGGCTCAAGTGCATCGTCGTTCAGGAATGCTACGATTCCAAGGGCGTCGGTCAGCCTGAGATCATAGAGAAGGCACGTAAGTGCGAGGCTTTGGGCGCGGAGGTCGTTCAGCTCACCGTAGGTCCGGAGCTTTTCTCCACAGTGCTGCAGCTTCTTGAGGAGACGGGTTATTTCAACGCTTCCCTCTATACTCCCTTCGGAATTGCCGGCGTTGAGACTCTGGGTTATGAAATCGCCGAGCAGTTCCGTGGCAAGGTCGGCAAGGATCCGGACGTTGTCGTCTGTACCAACGCGGGCGGCGGCAACCTTACCGGCACCGCAAGGGGCATTCGCAAGGCCGGATGAAATGCAAAGGTAATCGCGGCTTCCGTAAACCTTTCCGGTCTGCACATGGCAAGCGACGCTCAGTTCAACAAGAAGAGCTTTACCACCGGTCATACCGGTTTCGGTGTGCCTTACTCCGTAAACCCCGACCATTCCGACGTTCCCAGGTCCGCCGCCCGTCCTCTGCGCTATATGGACAGGTACGTGACCGTTACTCAAGGCAGCGTGTTCTATATCACGGAATGCCTTGCTTCGCTTGAAGGCCTTGAAAAGGGTCCTGCCGGCAACACCTCGCTTGCCGCTGCGTTCCGCTTGGCTCAGGATCTCGACCGCGACCAGTGCATCGTGGTACAGGAGACGGAGTACACCGGTGCGGGCAAGCACATCAATCCGCAGCTCTCGTTTGCGCGTCAGAACGGGATCGAGATACGATTCGGAGATCCCAAGGACGAGATACCCGGAAAGAACATAATCCTGCCCGAGCATCCTTCGCTCATCCAGGTGACCGACCTCGACCTTGATCATATGCGCAGATCCCGCATCAAGAGGGCTGTCGGCTCCCATAAGGACGAACTCACCGATGAGGACATCAGGTTCCTCGTTGAGGAGACCAATACGGACGAGGAATTCGTCCGCAGCGCTGTAGCTGCGCTGTAAATCAGCATACAAACACACGGAGGAATTATCAGTATGAAACGCGAAGACGATTTTCAGGATCGCCATCAGCACCTTAAGGATCTGACAGACGAGCAGCTTGAGGCCCGTTTCTGGGAGCTTGCCAACAAGCTCGTGGATCCTCTGCTCCAGATGGGAAAGGAATACACCTCTCCCGCCGTTGAACGCTCCGTCCTGCTGCGCATGGGCTTCTCCTCCATCGAGGCAAAGGCCATCGTCAACGGCTGCATGGAGCATTCGCTCATGGGTTACGGCGCGGGCAACGTCGTTTACCGTTTGGCCAAGTCCCGTGGGATGGATATCCGCCCCGCAGGTCTGGAGCTTGCCGAGGGCAGGCTTTGGAATGAAGCCGCCGATCTATTCAAGGGAGGTAATGAATAATGAGCGATTATAAGCTGTCTCCGGACGCCCCTATCAACGTAGCCGAGATACTTAAGGATCTTGAGCATTACCGTCCCCGCCGCAGGGGCTGGACATGGCGCAAGCCGGTTCCCAACCTGCATATGGGTCCGTTTGTGTATCAGGACGCGACTGAGCCTTTGAAGAGTTCCGTCCCCCTTCCCCCCGCGCATTATTTCGAGGACATCGACCCTCAGCCCGCTCCCGTCATTACGACCGAGATCGCGTCCGGCCGTTTTGAGGACGATATCCGCCGTATGCGTATGGCCGCTCACCACGGCGCCGATCATATCATGGTCATCCGCACCGCAGGTCAGAGCCACTTCGACGGTCTGATCGAGGGCACTCCCCAGGGCATGGGCGGCGTTCCCATCACCCGCAAGCAGGTCAGGGCTCAGCGCAAGGCCCTTGATATGATTGAGGATGAGGTCGGCAGGCCAATAAACTATCACAGCTACGTTTCCGGCGTTGCCGGCCCCGATATCGCCGTTATGTTCGCAGAGGAGGGCGTCAACGGCGTACATCAGGACCCGCAGTATAACGTTATCTACCGGAACATCAACATGATCCGCTCCTTCGTTGACGCTTGTGAGTCGAAAAAGCTCATCGCATGGGCGGGTATGGCTCAGATCGACGGCGCTCATAACGCAAACGCAACCGCCCGCGAAGCGTGGAAGGTCATGCCCGAGCTTATGGTTCAGCACGGCATCAACGCCATCTTCTCCGCAAGGGTCGGCGTTCCCAAGAAGAACATCTGTCTTTCCACAGTTCCGCCCACGGCGACGCCCGCTCCCTGCATACACATGGATCTTCCCTATGCTGTTGCGCTGCGCGACCTGTTCCATGAGTATCGTATGAGGGCCCAGATGAACACCAAGTACATCGAGTCCTCCACCCGCGAGGCCACCGTTACCCATGTTCTGAACATGGTCATCTCAAAGCTTACGAGCGCGGATATCCAGTCCACTATCACGCCTGATGAGGGTCGAAACGTGCCTTGGCATATCTACAATATCGAGGCTTGCGACACCGCAAAGCAGGCGCTTATCGGCATGGACGGCCTTATGGAGATGGTCGAGCTCAAGAAGGACGGCTATCTGCGTGAAAAGGCACGCGAGCTTAAGGAAAGGGCAGTGCTCTTCATGGAGGAGATGCTTGAACTGGGCGGTTACTTTGCCGCTGTTGAAGAAGGCTTCTTCGTGGATTCCGGCATTTATCCCGAGCGCAACGGCGACGGTATTGCAAGGAAGATGAACGGCGGCATAGGCGCCGGCACCATATTCAAGCGCGAACCCGAGTATATGGCTCCCGTTACCGCTCACTACGGCTACAATAACGTAGCTCAGTACGGCGGCGACCCCGAGAACCCCTCCGCTCTCATCGGCGGCTGCACGCTTGAAGATCCCGACAAGATCGTATACATCGACGAGCTTGACGACGTCGACAACGTTAACGTCCGTATGGCCGAGACCAAGGACTTTACTCCCGGCGGCAAAAAGATAAGGCCCGAGATGGAGTGGCTTGCCGACGGCACCGTGATGCTCACCATGTTCTTCCCCGCCTCCAAGCCCATTGCGGAAGCGGCTGCGCTTGAATGTGCAAAGAGGATGAACCTTGTCGAGTGCGAGGTCATCTCCCGTGAGATCATGCATCCGCAGGACGGTACAAGGATCGAGGTCAAGGGCAAGGTTCCCTTCGAGATCGACGTTGATTCGCTCGTCATCCCCAAGGAACCCGACGTTCTCTCCGACGCCGAGATCCGCGCAGACATCGAGCGCCGTCCCATGAAGATCGTCGCCGCCACAGTTGGCGAGGACGAGCATTCTGTCGGTCTCCGCGAGATCATAGACATAAAGCACGGCGGCATTGAAAAATACGGTATGGAGGTCATTTATCTCGGCACCTCCTGCTCGCCCGAAAAGCTCGTCAACGCCGCTATAGAGACCCACGCTGACGCCATCATGGCTTCGACCATTATCTCGCATGACGATATCCATTATAAGAATATCGCCAAGATCGACCAGATCTGCCGCGAGATGGGTATCCGCGATAAGATCATATTCATCGCGGGCGGCACTCAGGTCACCCCCGAGCTTGCAAGGAAAGCAGGCGCGGACGAGGGTTTTGGCCGCGGCAGCCACGGCGTGCATGACGCCACCTTCCTGATCAAGAAAAGGTGGGAAATGGAAAAAGAGGGTAAGATGTAATTCTCTTCCCCAAGCATTTTGGGGAGCCGCCGCAAAGCACTGCGGCGGTTCCCCTTTGTGAGGATACAGCATTAATGAAAGTTGATGTACTGGTTTACGAGATAGGATCCACTACGACGCTCGTCAATGCCTTTAACGGCATTGATTCAGACTCTCCGCGCTTTATCGGTCAGGGCCAAGCCCCAACCTCCGTGCTTGAGGGCGACGTTCGCGTGGGGCTTCGTTCCGCTGTCAGCGACCTTGCCAAAAATCTTGGCGTCAGCGGGATAGAATACGGAAAAGCATTTGCAACGTCCAGCGCGGCCGGCGGGCTTCGCATGACGGTTCACGGTCTTGTCTACGATATGACCGTTAAGGCTGCGCGCGCAGCGGCCCTCGGCGCCGGTGCTATAATAAAGCACGCCACAGCGGGCGTTATGAGCGATTACGATATTGACGACGTCCGAGCTATAAACCCCAACCTCATTCTTTTAGCCGGCGGTACGGATTACGGAGAGCGAGAGACCGCGCTTAAAAACGCCGAAAAGATAGCCGCGTCAGGCATAAAGGCCCCTGTCATTTACGGCGGCAACATACAGAATCATCACCAGATCCGCCGCATCTTCGAAGGCACGGGCATACCTCTTTACATTACCGAAAACGTATATCCAAAGCTCGATCTTTTGAATATAGAGCCCGCAAGGAAGATCATCCATAAGGTCTTTGAGGAACACATCATAAAGGCCGCCGGCATGGAGCACGTGCGCGATATGGTCACCGGCAACATAATCCCCACTCCCGGCGCGGTCATGGAAGCGGCTCAGCTGCTTTATTCCGAACTCGGCGACCTTGCTGTTATCGACATTGGCGGTGCAACTACCGACGTGCACTCGGTGACCAAGGGCTCCGATGAGATAGCCGCGATCCAGACCACTCCCGAGCCTTTTGCAAAGCGTACTGTTGAAGGCGATCTCGGTATGTTTGTAAACGCCCATAACGTGATCGACATGATCGGCAAAGATAAGCTGGAGCGTCAATTGGAGCTTGATCTCGATGCGGTCATGCAGCAATATAAACCCATACCTGAAACAGAGGAACAGTTCAAGCTCACTCACAGTCTTTGCCTGGCAGCAGGACAGACGTCTATCGAGCGGCATGCAGGCGCTCTGCGCTATATCTACACTCCGCACGGAAGACAGACTATAGCCGAGGGCAAGGACCTGACAAAGCTCAAATACCTTATTGGCACCGGCGGTGCGCTTACAAGGCTGCCCGAGAGGGAGAATATCATGCGGCAAATTGCCGATTCCAACGCCAACGGCATGATGCTCTTCCCCAAGCCTAAGGTTTTGAAGCTGCTTTACGATAACGACTATATCATGGCCTCTTTGGGCGTTCTTTCAAAGCAATACCCCGAAGCCGCGCTTCGACTTATGAAGAACAGCCTCGGCATATAATAACAGGAGTGAATATGTATCCCAGGATCAGTATCGACCTTAATAAGCTTAAACATAATCTGGATTATCTGACAGAGCTTTGCCACAGCCGAGGCATAAAGTGCGCAATAGTAACAAAGGTGTTCTGCGCCGACGAACGGATCGTAAAGCTCGTTGAGAACAGCTCTGCAGATATGTTTGCCGATTCCCGAACGCAGAACCTTGCCAGGATAATCTCCGAGAAGCCCCGCCTGCTTTTGAGGATAGGCATGCAGTCGGAAGCGGACGAGATCGTTTCCCGTTCCGAGATATCCATGCAGAGCGAGCTTGAAACGCTTCGTGCCCTTGAAAGCGCCGCCAAGCGTTTGGGCGTCCGTCACAAGGTGATCCTCATGGTGGACATGGGCGACCTGCGCGAGGGGATATTCAATACCGACGAGGAATGCATTATGGATACCGCCGGATTTATCGCCTCCTCCCCCGCCCTCGAGCTGTACGGCGTTGGAGTTAACCTAACCTGCTACGGCGGGATATTGCCGGATGAAAACAACCTCGGCGGGCTGGTACGCATTGCTGAAAAACTTCGCCGTGAGCTTAATGAGGAAATACCAGTGGTTTCCGGTGGCAATTCCTCCACCATGGGTCTGCTCATCGCAGATGAAGTACCGTCAGGTGTCAACCATCTGCGTCTCGGAGAAAGCTTCGTTTTGGGCAACGACACAGCGACGGGAACTCCCGTACCCGGCCTCTTTACAGACAGCTTCGTGCTTGAAGCAGAGATCGCAGAGCTTCAGACAAAGCCTTCAAAACCCATTGGCAAGTCCGGACCCAATGCGTTCGGCGAATACCTTGAATACCCCGATCGAGGCTTGATGCGCAGAGCCATACTTGCGATAGGACGGCAGGACGTTTCTGTTGAGGGTCTTGCTCCGTTAGACCATGATGCCGAAATAATAGGCGCAAGCTCCGACCACCTTATCGTAAATCTCACCTCCTGCAGCCGCGAATACCGCGTTGGCGACGTGATGCGTTTTGTCCCCGATTACGGGGCGCTTCTGCGGCTGTGCACCAGCAACTACGTCGGCAGGCATTATATCGACTTGAAATAAGAAAGGCAAACGGTATGTTCGTTCACAATGTTACGTTTCAAAACAACCTCAGGTACCGCACTTGGGCAGAGATAGACCTCTCCGCGATGAAGTCCAATCTCGAATATGCAAAGCGTGTTTCCGGCAAACCGGTCATCTGCGTTATAAAAGGCGACGCTTACGGTCACGGTGCAGTTGAATGCGGAAAGTATCTTCAGGACAACGGCGCGGATATGTTTGCAGTTGCCTGTATCGAGGAGGCGCTTGAGCTTCGCGAAAACGGCGTCACCATACCCATTCTGATACTCGGGTTCACGCCCGCCCTGTTTGTTAAGGAGCTTTCGTATTACGACCTTGAGCAGACTGTTGTAGACGTTTCGCATGCGGATGAGCTTAATCTGGCAGCCGAAGCCTCTCACGTCAGGATCAAGGTGCATATCAAAATCGATACCGGTATGGGCCGTATCGGCCTCTACGCTCATGGGCATATCGGCGGAAGAAAGGTCATTGAAAAGGCGATCGACGACGCCGAGCATATCTATAACCTTCCTCACCTTAACGTGGTCGGCCTGTACACGCACTTTGCCGTTGCCGACTTCCCCGAGGGCAACGAATACACCGAAGCTCAGTATAAGAATTACTGCGACGTGCGAAACGGCCTTATTGCGCGCGGCATACATATCGAAAAATGCCACGTTTCAAACTCCGCCGCCATTATGGATCATCCTGAGGTACACTTCGACTACGTGCGCGAAGGCATAATACTCTACGGTATGTATCCCAACAGCAAGCCTCAGGAAGGCCCTTTAAAGCCTGTTATGACTCTAAAATCCCGCGTGGCGCTCGTCCGCGACATACCGGCGGGATCCACGATCAGTTACGGCAGGCTCTATAAGGCAGAGCACGATATGAAGGTAGCTGTCATCTCAATAGGCTATGCGGACGGCTTCCCAAGGAGGCTCACCAACCAGGCAATAATGACTATCAACGGGGAGCGTTTCCCTCAGATCGGCCGCGTATGTATGGATATGTGCATGTGTGACGTTACAGGGTCGGACGTTAAACGCGGGGACGAGGTCGTTATATTCGGCAAGGGCGGAATATCCGCAGAGGAGGTCTCCATAATGGTCAACACCATAAATTACGAGGTCACCTGCGATATTTCCAGACGCGCTCACACCTTCTACTTAAAGGACTGATATGGCTACTCTGCGCTTTGATTGGGAAAGCCTGTACGGCGAGCTTAAAGCCTGCACTAAATGCCGGCTTTGTCAAACGCGCAACAGCGTCGTTGTTTCCGACGGCGACCCCCATGCAGACATAATGTTCATTGGCGAAGGTCCCGGGCGTGAGGAGGATGAACAGGGTGTTCCTTTCGTAGGGGCGGCAGGCAGATTATTCAACCTTCATCTTGAGGAAGCGGGGCTTGACCGAAGTAAGGTTTATATATGCAACGTTGTCAAATGCCGTCCTCCTCAGAACAGGGATCCCCTGCCGGACGAGGCTGACGCCTGTCTGCCCTACCTCAGGGCGCAGATCGCGCTTGTTCGTCCACACGTTATTGTTTGCCTGGGGCGAATCGCCTCAAGATACGTCTATGACAGGGATATTCAAATCTCGAGGCAGCGAGGGCAGGTCAAGAAAGCAGGAGCGTTCTATATAATGCCAACGTATCACCCGGCGGCGCTATTGCGCAAGCCCGAGCTGACGAACGATTTCGTTTACGATCTTCTTACCGCAAAAAAGTTGGCGGCCAAGCTCAAATCCGGAGAGAAAGCCGAAATATAATTAAAGGCCGTGGAGCTTCCACGGCCTTTAATCTGTCCATTACTTCTTTTTGGGGATCGCGTGACAGCAAAGATCCTCCCAATCGTGAGCGGCCTCCATCACGCATTCAGAGACGGTGGGATGCGGGTGTATAGTATCGGCAACGTCCTTAACGGAACCGCCGAGTTTCATGACCGCGGCAAGCTCGGCGATCATATCGGTAGCCCTGGGGCACATAAGCTGTGCGCCAATGAGCTTGCCGTCCATATCGGAAATGAGCTTTACTATGCCAAGATTCTCGCCCATGACCATGGCTCTGCCGTTGCCTGCAACGTTGAACGTGCCGAGCTTGTAGTCTATACCCTGCGCCTTTGCCTTGTCTTCCGACATACCGACAAACGCGATCTCGGGGCTTGTGTAGATACAGGAAGGTACTACGGAATAATCCATGACCTCGTCAAGACCTGCGGCGTTGGCGGCGGCAACAAGACCCTGAGCCGATGCAACGTGTGCAAGCTGTATCTTTCCTGTCATATCGCCGATAGCATAAATGTTCTCTACGTTGGTACGGCAGCGGTCGTCTATGTTGACAAAATTACGGGTGAATTCGACGCCGACTTCCTCGAGCCCCAAGCCGCGGGTCTCGGGCTTTCTGCCGACGCTGACAACGCAGCATGCGCCCTGTGCGGTTTTAATGCTGCCGTTAAGCTCGTACGATACGGTAACCGTATCGCCGCCTTCAAGCTTGGTTACCTTGGCGTTGTTTACGATCGTGACCTTCTTTTTCTTAAGAACGCGCATACAGGTCCGAACAACATCGACGTCTGCACCGGGCAGAATGGACGGCATCATTTCAATGACGGTCACGGGTTTGCCAAGGGTGGCAAAGAGGGTCGCAAATTCAATGCCTATAACGCCGCCGCCGATGATAACAAAACTCTCGGGCAGCTCTGTCATCGAAAGTACGTCGTCGGAAGTTACGATATTGGCTCCGTCAATGCCCTCGATAGGAGGCTTTGCAGGAGAAGACCCGACGGCGAGTATCAGACGATCGTACGATACCTGCTCGGGCTCCTCGTCCGGTCGTACGACGCAGATATGATGTGCGTCAGTCAGCCGTCCGAAACCCTTTATGACTTTTACGCCGTGCGCCTTTTCAAGCATGCCTATACCAGAAACGAGCTTGTCAACGGTGCGTGACTTATACTCGGCCATTTTGGTGTAGTCATATCCGACCTCGGACGCCAAAACACCAAAGGCAGACGCATTCACGGTCTGCTCATAAACCTCGGCGCCGTGCAGGAGCGCCTTCGTGGGGATACAGCCCCTGTTAAGGCAGGTGCCGCCAAGCTCGCGCGCTTCGATAAGAGCAACCCTTTTGCCAAGCTGCGCTGCGCGAATAGCCGCAACGTAACCGCCGGGACCTCCGCCAAGCACCGCTATATCATAATCATACTCGTGCATTTTCCAATCCTCCTTTTGCTTAATAGAGCATACCATATCGCGGAGATTTTTTCAAGCTTTTGACGATAATCGCTGCTGCAGAATCAAATCCCGCAACACGCACATAATCAAAACATGGAAAAGAAAAAAGGTTTTTTGCTTGACGCTGCTTATGCTCTTTGCGGGTATCCGCCGAGAAGGCTTAAAGAGTATCCCGTATTCTCAAATTATGAGCTGATTCAGAGAAGCTCAAGAGAGCGTGAAAAGGTGCTTTTTTCGCGCTTGCATCTGCTAATGCCATCGGTGACAGTCATAATACGCGCATTCGATACTCCCTTGCATTTGTTACATAGGACACTGCTCTCCCTATGCGCATCCGACTTCCAATCATTCAAAACGACACTCGTTATGCGCAAAGGAGACAGGCGGCTGCAATCGGCCCCTTCGATTCCGCAGCTAAGCATCGTTTACGGTCCAACTGAGCCCGAAGCTTTCAAGAATGCGGAAAAGCAAGTCAGATCGGATCTGGTTATGATACTCTCATCCGGCGATATGCTGTCGCGCGGGGCGCTTCGGGAGATGCTGACAAAGGCAGGACAAATTAAAAATCTCGACCTCATCTCCGCCGATCACGACAGCCTTATCCGCGGACTTGGCGACCGCCCCTGCTTTAAGCCCGCGCCTGACCTTTTGACCGAACTCAGCTCCGGGATGTTTCGAAGTCCTCTCATGGTCAGCCGAATCCTATACAAAAGCGTTGGAGGTCTTTTCGGCGCCGGAGGGGCGGAACTGTTTGCCGCAAGGTGCATAAACGGAGCGCAAGCTCCATGTCACATCCCTCATTCGCTGTTAACCACAAGCAGTACGGAGGCTCCGCTTTCATCGCCCGTTTGGTTGGACCGCAAGCTTTTACTGCTGCCGGCGAACGCCGATGGCTTTAAGCGGGTGTTCTGGGCAAGAGGAAAGCGCCCTTTGGCAAGCGTTATTGTGGAATCCGGGTCCGGCTTTGAGCCTTTAAGTCAATGCATAGAAAGGCTCGAAGCCATATCCGTTTACCCGAATACCGAGCTTATCGTATCCTCAGGCAAAACAGATGATACGCGGCTTTCCACGTACCTTTCATTACTTCAGGACTGCGGCATTGCCTATGTCGTTAATTCCGAGGCTCGTTCGCGCATACAGCGTTTATACGCCGCAGCAAAAGCCGCCCGCGGACGATATCTCATATTTCTATCATCGGAGCTAACTCCCGAGAACCCGGATTTCATTGAGGAGCTCATCACCCCCCTGCTGCTCCCGAAGTGCGGTTTTTCGGGCGGAAAGATTCTTTCGTCGGATGGCAATCTTGAGCATACGGGCTTCATACGCGGGCTCACTGCAGGCAGTGGCTCATTCTACAGCGGAGAAGCGGATGACGGAGCAGACCGCGTAAAGTACGGGTTAACGCGCGTTCAGCGTACGGTCAGTGCGGTAAGCCTTGATTTTGCGGCGGCTGAGCGAAGCGTTTTCCTTCGCTGTGCCGGCGAATACAAACGAATTTGCTGTGACGCCGATCTTTATCTATGCGAGGAGATTTCGAATATGGGCCTTAAAACGGCCTATACGCCGTTTGCCTGCGCAAGGCGTATTTATGCGTCCGACGTCTCAAAACGGAAACAGGAGCCCCCTGGCGGCGTTTCCCGTTCTTATAAGCGAGACGAATGCGTCAGCCCTGTTTACGACCTGCGTTTTTCAATACCGCGAATAAAGCTCAGCAGGCCGGATTGACTTTTTCGCACACTGCGGTATAATCAATATATACCGTATGGAGGTTCATTATGGACAACATAGAAACATTAAAAGAGATGATAAAGTCGAGCGGGCGCATAGTGTTCCTCGGTGGAGCGGGCGTTTCCACTGAAAGCGGCATACCGGATTTCAGGAGCGAAAATGGGATATTCAACGCAATACGCGATTACGGATACCCACCCGAGACGCTGCTGTCACGCTCATTCTTTGACAGGCATCCGGACGTGTTCTTTAAGTACTATCGCGGTCTGTTGATGAGCGGTGACGCGAAACCCAATCGGGCGCATCTTGCGCTTGCCAGGCTGGAAGCAGAAGGCAAGCTGACCGCTGTTGCCACTCAGAATATAGACGGTCTGCATACTATGGCAGGAAGCCGCAATGTGTACGAACTGCACGGCTCCATAAAGCGAAACCACTGTATGAAATGCCATAAGTTCTATGACGACAAATTCATATCCGAGAGCGACGGCATACCGCGCTGTTCCTGCGGAGGAATAATAAAACCCGACGTGGTGCTGTATGAGGAAGGGCTCGATTACGACACCTTAAACGGCGCAGTAACGCACATTATGCGCGCCGACATGCTGATAGTGGGCGGCACCAGCCTGCAGGTCTACCCCGCTGCAGGGCTGATAGACTATTACCGAGGCGACAGGCTTGTACTGATCAACAAGTCAAAAACGCCATACGACGCAAGAGCGGACCTTGTGATAAACGATTCGATCGGCCGTGTCCTCGGCGAGGCCGTCGGCATAGATTAACGCCGCAATAACGAAGGAGCCGCCGCCCGCAAAGGCAGCAGCTCCTTTTGTTTTTCCATACTGCGTCAATCGTACCTTGAGATGATGTAGTCCGGACGCACTGCGTTCTCGTCGAGTATCCATTCACCGTCTGCATATTTATAGCAGACGCAGCCTATGTCACCCGACTGTATCCAGATATTATACGAATCGCCCTCCCAGCAAATGCCCCAAAAATCGGACGACCTTGCGGGAGTGAAGGTGTAAACTATCTCGTCCGTTTCGCAGCTGCAAACCGTGACAAGTGCGTCGGGTTCATCCAGAGGCATGACAGTAAACGCATAGTATTTTCCATCATAGCTGTAGGTATCATCCATCGTGAACGAGCCAAGATCCTCATCCTCAACATAAGGGTACTGACCATTGTTGAACATGCCGTTGTATTTTTCGGATATGACCGCATACAGCTCCTTTATCCTGTCAAACTGCTCAGGAGTAAAACCGAGCAGCGCCGGCATTCTTCCCGAATAGAAAACTTCAAAATAGTCTGACGTATCGACCGCTCCGCTGCCTTCGGCTACCACACTCAAGGCATTGGTGAAATCCGTTGTCGGAGTGCCCTTACAGAGTATCGAGATGAGCTCGTATACCTCGGGATACCTTTCGGCATATGTACCCTTGCTGTCGGACGGAGCGGAGGAATACGTTTCTTCAAACGCCCAATTGTTGATGGACATTTCAACCTCACCGTGTAATTCGATCTGAGCCCAATCAATCTCGTTGGTTTCCATAAAGCTCTTGAAGCTTTCAAGAACAGCCTTGCACTTTGGGATCATTTTGCTGTTCACGATCTCGTAATACAGGGCAGACGTTTTGGGAGTGTTTTGGTTTATCCTGTAATTCTGAGTGTAGTTGTCGGCTCCCTTACATCCATAAAGGGTAAGGGTGGCTGTCTCACCTTCGTAATACCCAAATCCCGATCCGTACATATAGATCTCTGATTTTGCATCATCCGAGAGCGAATTGTATTCCTCGATAAAGGTATCGGCGATCCTCTTTGTCTCTGCTTTAGACAGACCGGCTATAGAATAATAATTCCTGCCGTCGGGAAGCGAGTTGTACGCCTTAACGTAACGCGGGTCATTCGTGATCAAACCCATGAACACGGAATATTCATTCTCCGTGAAGCCTACCATCCTCGTGATAGGACGTCCGAACTTGCGGTTGATGGTAACGAATATGTCGCCGGAACGGGCGTTGTTTCTTGCCCTGTTATAGGCTGAGGCAATGATTTTTTTGCCGTTCTCATCTTCATAAGTGAGCTTGCGCGACTCGATATCGCCAAACGATTCGAGATCTATTATGTCAGCCAGCCCGCCGTTGTAATTCGTATTGACCGAAAAGCTCTTTATGCTTTCGGGTTTGATCTCTATGGCGGACTCTATCTTGGTTATGATGATAGGTACGACAAGGTACAGCAGTCCGATGCAGATACAGATAGAGAACAGCGGCATTGCCTTGGCCATCTTCTTGGCGCTTTTCGTAGAGATAAGCTCGTACAGCGAGTAGAAGATGAACGAGAAGAGTATGAGCAGCAGAGCTATTATGAAAGTACCTTCAAAGTTGGGAAAATTATTCGGATAATCCGACTGGGTGAACACGACAAGGTCAAGTATCAGCAGCAAAGGCATGCCGATAGCCGTCCTTACCGCCGCCTGCAAACCGCGGCCTGCGGGTATGCCGGCCATTTCGGACTTACGCTTATTGAACGCCACAGAACCCAGCACTATAAGAATAAGCGCATACACGAAAGAGTACAGCCATGCAAGCAGGTTATCAAACCTTAAACTCATACCGAGCTCGGAAAGCAGGATGCCGTAGGGACTGGCCGCAATATTGAACGAAGGATCGAAAAGAGGCGAAACGGTGCCTATAACGAGCGAATCGTCAATTGTGGCCGTAAAGGCGGCAAGCACGGTAAGCATCAGTCGCGGCATGAACATTATAACTATCGAAGCGAAAAAGTTCACGAACCTTGTACCCGATACGGCGCACGCGATAGATACAGCGCCGACGACCTCAAAACAGCCGATTATCATATTGACGAATACGCACAGATACAGTACGTAATTGAACGGCGAACCCGTCAATGCATAGATGAGCGCATGCACTGCGGCGTAAGCGGAAAGCCCGATAAACAGCCAGCAGAGCACGGCGGCAACGGACGAGAAATACATTTGCTTCCTCGTTACCGGAATGGCATGATAGAAATCGCATGAACTCCGCTTATTGAGCCATCCGAATGCACTGAACGTAAGCACAAGCCCCATGATGTAAACGTAAGACAGCATGGGAAGCATAAGCATAGAGCCGCTTGGGATACCCGAGTTGAAAATATCGGAACTCCCGGTCAGCACCATTAAAAAGGATGAAACATTGTTTGCCATCAGCACACCCGCGCCAACTAACCCGGCGACCTTGAGCTGACGGAAAATCTCGGCAAAATAGCCTCGGTGGAAAAGCTTATTCACTTTAGTCGACCTCCTTCATCAAAACATCGCTGAATTCGTATCCAAGAGCATCCATCTCGTAAACAAACACCTCTTCAAGCGACAGAGGAAGCAGCTCGAACAGTAACGGCTCCATAGCTCGTATGGCAGACTCCGTCTTTTCCCGGTCGCCGCGAACTATCAGTGACGAAACGCTGCCGTGCTTTACAAAGGAAAGCATATCAATGCCGGAGAACTTGGTCCTGTCATAATCTTCTGCAAAAGCTACCTGCACTTTGAAGAGGCTCGTTTTAAGGTTGCCTATGTCGCTTTCAAAGATAATTCCTCCCTTATGAAGAAGTGAAAGCTGATCGCAGGTATCCTCAAGCTCGCGGAGTGAATGGCTGGTTATTACGGCGGTGGCCTTGCGCTCGATAACGTCGTTATAGAGCAGGTTCTTGACAAGATTCCTCATAACGGGGTCAAGGCCGTCAAAGGTCTCGTCAAAAAGCAGATAGTCGGCCCTGCACGAAAGAGCGAGTATGGTCGCGGCCTGCCGCTTCATACCCTTGGAAAACGTGCCTATATTGTTGGTGGGGCTGAGCTTGAAAGTATTGACAAGCTCCCTGAAACGATCATATGAAAAGTTTTTATAAACCGAGGCATATACCTTTGCCATGCGGATAAGGTTAGTCCTCGGAAGGAAGTAAAGCTCGTCGGGAACGAATACCATACGACTCTTTACCTCAGGGTCGTCATAGACGGGTTTGCCGTCTATCTCTATGCTGCCGCCGTCGGGCTTGTATATCCCGCTTATTAAGCGAAGCAGGGTGGACTTGCCGGCGCCGTTTGAGCCGACCATGCCGTAAATGCAGCCTTCGGGTATGCTGCAGTTGAGCGATTTCAGCGCTTCAAAAGAACCGAACTTTTTGGTAAGATCGACAGCTTTGATCATTGACCTGTCACCATCCCTTCATTATTTGTGTTATATACCTTCTTGACAACGGTAATTATGGCGTCCTCGGTAACGCCTCTCGCCTTTAGCACGCGAACCTCGGACTCAAGCGATCCCGTCTGCTCTATAGCAGCCTTCTTCAATCGTTCAAGGGCGTCCTCTGCTATATACCTGCCGTTGCCCGGCACGGTATAGCACAAGCCTCTGCGCTCGATCTCGGCGTATGCCCGCTGCAGTGTGTTTGGGTTAACGTTGAGCATTTGCGAGAGTGTCCTGACCGAAGGCAGTTGACCGTCCGGCCCGACGTCGCCGCTCATGATGCACAGCTCAAACTGATCGATAAGCTGTTCATAGATCGGCGTTCTGGACATCTTATCTATGGAAAACATCATACTCCTCCTTTCGTGTACTACTGTACTAATAATATTAATACAGCAGTAACGCTTTGTCAATACCTTTTTCAAAAAAATACCGCCGCTTTTCGCGGCGGTATGGAAGAACGGTTTATCAGCCGTTCACGCTGAAGGCGGTAAGCAGATTCTTCTTGGTGACGATCTTGGTGTTTTCCTTCCAGGTGTTGAACTTCTCGGTGAATACCTCGGACTGCATAGCGGTGAGCTTGGCAGCGCGGAAGAAATCATACAGGGTCTTCGCGGTCACGGGCTCTGCAGGCTCCTCGTCGTCCTCGGCGTCGGCAGGTTCCTCAGCATCCTCGGAATTCTCATCGTCGGCGGCTTCGGCGTCCGCGTCGTCCTTGGTGGCTTCCTCGGTGGGTTCTCCGGTCTCTGCGGATACAAAGGCAAGTATCTCGTTGACCTTGTCAAGCTGCTCCTGGGTCATGTGACCGTTGGCGGTAACAATGCCCTCAGCGTCGGTAAGGAGCTGATCTTCCTCATAAAGCGGGAGCATCAGATAACCGTCCTCATCGTACATACCGAAGCAATCGTTGGGGTTGACGATGATGTAATGAGCGCCGGACTTGGTGAAGACCTTGACGACCTTCGCGCCGTCGGTCAGGTCAAAGAACTTGATAATATAGGCGGGCTGCTCGGTATCGGTCTTGGAGGTATCGTCTGCGGTCTCGGAAGCGTTCTCTTCGGTCTCGGCAGCGGGTTCCCAAGCTTCGCCGAACTTGAGCTTCATGGCAGCATAGCCGAAGCCGTCAAAGTAGGAGCTGAGCAGGGATTCCTGCATGATATAACCGAAATACTGATAAGCGGGCCTGAGCATACCGGGATCCTCGCAAACTTCCTTATCATGGCACTTGTCAAGGAAACCCTGAGTATCAAGACCGGAGATCTCGGACTCAAAGGCGTTCATCTTAACGGTAAACTCCTTGTCCTCGGCGGCATAGGCGGCAAGGTCCTTATCGGCATCGCCGGCCTCATTGGTGAACTTAATAAGCACGTGCTGCACGGAGAAGATCTCGCCGTAAGGGTTGGCCTCTTTGCTCTCGTCGGTATCGGCGGTGTCGGGATCGTCCTCAACAGCCCTTTCGGGATGGGGCATGAAGAGAGGCGCGCCCTCGGCGGTGCGGGTCACGAAATTGGTGAAGCTCTGATTGAACGAGGCAGCGGTAACGTCAGTCTTGGCATTGTCGGCAAAGTAAGCCTTAACGTCGTCGTTGTTCACAGTGACGTCAGCCACGTTAACGTCATGAAGCTTCTGTACGAGAGCGGACTTGCGCAGACCGTCCTCGATATTGCTGCGGTAAGCCTCAAAGGTATTGCCGGCAGCCTTAAGATCCTCCTTGAGCAGTTCAAGCTCGGCCTTATACTGCTCTTCTGCGTCCGTGATAGCGGAATCGATCTTGGACTTATAGGTAGTATCACAATAGCTCTTGATCTGCTCCTCGGCCTTTGCGACAACGTCGGCTTCCTCGGTCTCGTCAAGGGTGATGCCCTGGACCTCTACCTGATCAAGCTGAACGCCGTAGTTTACAAGGTCGTCGAGTATGTAGTTGGCATACTGCTCGCGGTTGATGATGCCGTACTGGAGGTAGGCATAGTACATATTGGTTGAGGAATCGGTGTTGTTGTAAAGCGTGAGATACTGGTTAAGATCAAGCTTTACATTGCCGACCTTCGCGATCATGGGGTTGGTCTTGTACGAGCTGATGCAGCCGAACATCGAAGCGCACATAATTACGGCGATGACGACGGCGGCAAAGCGTACGAGGGCTTTCTTGGACTTCATTTTGTTACTCCTTCTTCGGAAAATATACCTGATAATTTTACATATCCGATATGCATTTGTCAACAGTTGATTTATATGCGCATCTTCAATGCAAAACTATTCTCCTGATAGTGGCGGCAGTCTTTGAAATGGGGCTGCCGCATACTGGCGGGGCGGAATTATCAGCCGTTCTTGCCGGGCTTGGGAAGGAAGGGCGAACCCGTGCCGACCGTGATCTCTCCCTGTACCGGGAAGTAGGTGTCGGTATAACGGTACATCTGCTCAATAAGCTGACCGTCCTTGTCATAGTGCATGAGGTAAGCCTTGGCAGTATAGCCTATCCTTTCGGTGATGGTGACCCTTTCATACCCGCTGGGCCACTGAGACTCTTTAACTATCTTGGGCTCGGGAGGTTCCTTCTCCTCCGTCACCTCGGCAAAAGTCTCATAATATGAACCGTCCTCCTCCGGGAAGCCGTACATATAGACATACATCTTGCCCTTCTTGACGTCCGCATAGGTGAAAATGTAGATAGCGCTGTCGGAGATATTGCGCCATTTAAGGTCAGGCCCGTTTGTGTCGACCGTGGCGTCAAGGCCGATGGGAACGTAGGAACTGGGCCAACTGTGGTGCCGGCGCTGTGTTATCTTAATCTTGTTGGGACCGCACTGCAGCAGCGCATTGTAAAGCGTGCCGGATACCTGGCAGATGCCGCCGCCGGGGCTGTCCTCATACTCCCTGCCGCCGACGATGCCGGCTGCACGCAGCCAGCCGCCCGCCTCGGTCCTGGGGCCGACGTATTTGTTGAAGCTTATCTCCTGACCGGGCTTTACGACACAGGCGTTAAGGATACCCGCAGCCTTTTGCACGTTGCGGCAGCGGTTCATGTGCTTATCGTCATGGTCGAACTCCGAAGTGTAGCTTGTGATCTGCACGACGGAGCCGACTATATCGGCAGGCGTCTTCTGAGGAGCGGTAAGCTCGAGCTCGGCGGTGAGATTGCAGTCGTAATCGCCGTCCAAAAACGCCTTTTCAATGCGGTCGACCATCGTATCCTGGTCGAGCACGAAGCCTTCCTTACCGGGATTGTAGTAGATATAGCCGATCGCAACGCCGTTATCCGCATAGACGGTATCGACCACGGTGTCGGTATCCTTGATAACGGGAGAATCGTCATCCGCATCGACAGTATCGGTGTATGCGGAAGGCTTGGAGCTGACAGTGACGTAGGGCTCAACAGGCTCGGTATTAACGAAGTCGGCTATGCTCGCTACGCGTTCGGCAATCCGCGACCTGTCGCAGGTGTATTCAAGCTTGAAATCTACGGGCTCCGTAGCGATCTGTTTTTGCTTAAGATAATTTGCCGTGGGATCGTTTATGCTCTCACGCCCGAGCATGAAGGCTTGATCCAGCAACTCGCCGGCGTTGACGCTGACGTTGAAATCCATAGCGGACATCGTAAGCGAAGCGTCGCCCACGGTTATGACCATATTGATGGAATTAAGCTTATCCTCGACGATGCCCATAACTGCGGACCTTGCCGTATCGTAATCCATCCCGCCAAGGTCAACGCCCCCAACACGTACGCCGGGATAGTACCTTCCGTCGTCAACAAAGCTGAATTCTTCGCCGTCGACCATCCCGTGCACGTTCTTTGCGCCGTTTTCCTCGTTAACGATGACCCAGTTGTTTTTATTGTAGTCGCGGACGGCTTTGCTGTGATCGAGCCTTATAATGCCGTACATAAGCATGAGCAGAGCGCACAGGCCGAGGAACGAATAGCCGAAAATGCGCGTGAAATTACCGAAACCCTCGGCACGCTTCTGCGCACGTTCCGCCCTTGCGTTCATTATCCTGTCATACTGTGCGCTGTGTTCCATCATCAAACCTCCGCACATTAAAATCCTTTATACATTATACATCAGCACCGTTCCAAAGGCAAGGTTTATCCACAATATAATTTTCAATATCATGTGTTGCCAATGCTTTACATAGTTATCCCCTCATGGTATAATCAGTTTACGGCGATAACCGATTAAATCGAAAGGATAATGAACATGAGAGCAGACGGCAAACGCGTCAAAAACATTCCTCCCATGTATGCGGTAGCTGCCCATATAATGGCAAAACGTTCCGACGCCTGCAACTCGATAGAGCTTAATATACCGCTTGAACCGATGCAGAAATATTTGCGCGACGCAAGGGCGCGCGGTCATAACGTCAGTCACCTTGCGCTTGTTATCGCGGGGTTCCTGCGCACTACCGCCGAATACCCGTTTCTCAACCGTTTCGTTGTAAATAAGACCATCTACGCAAGGAACGAGTTTGCGGTGGGCATGGTCGTATTAAAGCCCGGCCAGCTTGACGGGACAATGAACAAGATGTACTTCGATCTTGAGGACGACATATTCCGCGTACAGGAGATACTCGACAAATACGTTGATGAAAACCGCGGCGAAGGCGATACAAACTCCACTGACAAGCTAATCACCGCGCTGCTTAAGATCCCCGGTCTCTGTCGCTTTGGCGTATGCGTATTCAAGCTTCTGGACAAATGGGGCCTGCTGCCCAAATCCATCCTCAGAGCAAGCCCATTTCATACGAGCTTCGTCATATCGAACCTCGCAAGCATCCGTACAAACCACATTTTCCACCATATTTACGACTTCGGCACGACCAGCATGATATTGACGATGGGCAACACGCGCGAGGTACCCAAGCGCGTAAAGGGCGAGATCGAATTTGAAAAGTGCATGCCGTTCGGCCTTGTTATGGATGAACGTATTTGCTCCGGCAGCTACTATGCGCTTGCATTCAGGAGGCTGTCCGAATACCTTAAGGATCCGACGAAGCTCGAGGGTCCGCCAAAGGTCGTAAACCGCGACATTTAACGGCTCTGTCTGAACCGAACATAGATCTGACCGATACGGGGACTGCCATAAAAGCAGCCCCGTTTTCTTTGGCAGCCGAACAGGCGTTAATTAAACCACCAGTTCAACTGGTGGTCAATAAAAAAATCTTTAGATAATGACAGAGAAAACCTCCTGTGTTAAAGTAAGAGTGGCCTAGGAACCACAACAAAAACACAGGAGGTTTTGTCATGCAAGATGACGTAAGAAGTTTATCATATAGCAAGTGGAGGTGCAAGTACCATATAGTGTTTGCACCCAAATACCGTAGACAAGTAATCTACGGTAAGATAAAGGCAGACGTAGGATAAATACTAAGGGAATTGTGTGAAAGGAAGGGAGTGGAAATAATCGAGGCGGAGTGCTGCCCCGATCATATCCATATGCTGGTGAGCATACCACCACACTTGAGCGTTGCGCAATTAATGGGGTACTTGAAGAGCAAAAGCAGTCTGATGATATTTGACAGACATGCGAACTTGAAATACAAGTATGGCAACAGGCATTTCTGGTGCAGGGGATACTATGTCGATACGGTGGGAAAGT
>JAEEGL010718116.1_pt1 | contig 25066 bp, 20 predicted proteins | sample 9134231 | NCBI WGS metagenome assembly JAEEGL01 (sample SAMN16246548, study PRJNA631951) | gut metagenome | biome: gut microbiome; feature: rumen; material: fiber-attached | host: Bos | place: Iran: Karaj | collected 2018-10 | reverse complement strand
GAACGCCTTGCCCGAACTGCGGACACATAGTCCCGGAGGGCAAGAAGTTCTGCGCGAAGTGCGGAACGAGGATGATACCCGCCGAGCCCGCGCCGGAGCCCATACCGGAACCCGAGCCCGAGCCCGTACCCATTCCCGAGCCCGTCCCGGAGGGAACGCCTTGCCCGAACTGCGGACACATAGTCCCGGAGGGCAAGAAGTTCTGCGCGAAGTGCGGAACGAGGATGATACCCGCCGAGCCCGCGCCGGAGCCCGTACCGGAACCCGAGCCCGAGCCCGTCGTTGAGCCGGAACCGGAGCCCATCGTTGAGCCCGAACCCGAGCCTGTCGTTGAGCCGGAACCGGAGCCCGTCGTTGAGCCCGAACCCGGGCCTGTTGTCGAACCTGAACCCATTCCCGAGCCCGAGCCCATTCCCGAGCCGGAGCCTGCGCCCGCCGTGATAGAGCCGGAGCCCAACGTGACGGCCTGCAGGGTCTGCGGAAACATCATCCCCGTTGGCAAAAAGTTCTGCTCAAGGTGCGGAACTCCCGTTGCCGCTCCCGCCTCCGCGCCCAAGCCCGATAACTGCGTCTACTGCGGCGCGCCGCTCTACGGAAGCAAGAAGTTCTGCTCCGAGTGCGGCAGACCGGTCGAATAATCAAAGATAAGACAAGAGCCGGGAGGCAAAGCTTCCCGGCTCGTTTTCTGTTCTATTCCGCTACGAGATAAGCCCCATCGCCATGCGCAGCACGTAAAGAGCGTCGGTTATGGCGACGGTCCCGTCGCAGTTGGCGTCGGAATTATCGAGGTTAAGAGCGTCCGGCCCGAAGAGCCCCATTGCGTAACGCAGTATGAGCAGAGCGTCGTCAACGCCGACGTGGCCGTCGTCGTTCGCGTCGCCGAGAAGCCCCGGTACAGGAGTCGGCGTAGGAGTTGGCGTAGGGGTCGGCGTCGGCGTGGGAGTCGGCGTGGGCGTCGGCGTAGGAGTGGGCGTAGGGGTCGGCGTCGGCGTGGGCGTCGGCGTGGGCGTCGGCGTCGGCGTGGGAGTCGGCGTGGGCGTGGGCGTCGGCGTCGGCGTGGGCGTAGGCGTCGGCGTAGGCGTAGGCGTCGGCGTAGGAGTCGGCGTAGGGGTCGGCGTCGGCGTGGGAGTCGGCGTGGGAGTCGGCGTCGGCGTGGGCGTAGGCGTAGGCGTAGGCGTAGGCGGCGCGGTCGGGATAAGCGTCAGCGCCGCGTCGACGGTGATATCGTGGCCGGGCATGGTCTCCGGGACGTCCCAGCCCGAAAAGTCATAGCCGTCGGGCACGCTGTATTCCGGCGCGACAACGGTCTCGCCCTTCATGTATTCCTGCGTCGTATAGAGCTCGCCGTTGACGGTATAGTAAACCGTGTAAAGCTCGCCGTTGTAGATCTCGATACTGCCGTCCGATACGGTATGGGCGATCGGCGCGGACGAGCCGTACAGATCGTCGTACGAGAACTGGACCACGCGGATGGTCAGCGGTATCACGTCGCCCGTCACGGCGTCCTCGGTCACGCGGAATTGCACGGTGAAGATCGCCCCGTTCGAGTGGAAATCCCCTTCGGGCACTATGCCGATGAAGCCGAGCGTCCCGTTCGTGTTGATCTGTACGAGCCCTCCCGCGGAGACGATCTCGTTCCATACGGGACCGGGCTCGACCTCGCCGGAGACGCTCAGCAGAGCGGTATCGAAATCGATGAAGACGGTCAGCGTCGTCGCAGAATAATCCCCGCTCAGCACGAGCGATACGCTCACGTCGGAGCCCGCGGCGGTCTCGACAGGCGCGATGGAGAACGCCGGCGTCTCAACGCGCGGCTCGATCATTGAAGCGAGCGCGGGCAGGCAGACGAGCGGGATCGACAGCAGGACCGCTATTATTGTCGATAAGAATCTTTTCATATGAAGATCCTCCGGACGGACGGAGCGCTAAATAGTGAGCAGGCCAAGGCACACGCGCATTATTATCAGCGCGTCGCTCGCGTTGACTGTGCCGTCGTGATTAACGTCGGCCGCCCTCCTCTGTTTGGCGTTGAGCGATATTATGCCTATCGCCTGCCTGAGGGCGAGCAGCGCGTCGGTCGCGTTGACCTCGCCGTCGCCGTTGACGTCGCCGAGAGCGAAATTGTCGAATTCAACGGTCAGTATCCCGCTCTTAACCGCGGTCCTGACCGACGTCTCCTCTCCGCCTACGGGGGACGATTTGCACTCGTAAACGGTTGCGGTGATCGGGAAATCGCCTACGGCGGTCGCTTCGGAGTCGACGTTGAATACCATCGTGAACAGTACGCCGCCGGAGGTCAGAGCTTCGGAGGGAACTATCGCCGCGAATTGCACGCTGCGGTAGGTCGTGCTCGACACGACGGATCCGCCGAGCGATTCTATCTCATCCCAGACGGGGCCGTGCACTATCTGGGACAGACTGTACGGGGAGGAGTATCCGCTGCGGAAGAACACCTCGCAAGTGAGGGCGTTTATCGAATAGTCGCCCCGGAGACTCACGTCGACGGAAACGCTCCCGCCCGTGAGGACCGTTTCGGAGGATATCTCGAATATTGCGTAGTTGCCGAGGTTTTCCACGACGGTGACTTCCGCGGCCCCGAATACGGTCGGATCGGAGACGCTCCTTACGGTGAGCGTGGTCACGCCCTCCGATACGCCGGTTATAACGCCGTTTTCGTCGACCTCGGCGATATCGGTATCGGCGATCTCATAGGTCACGGCCTTGTTGAAAGTGCTGTCGGGAAGCACGGTGAACGACGTATTCGCGAACCAGTCGGCCTCGACGGTCACGTCGTCGACGAGTATTACGGTCGGCGTTTGCTCCGTTACGGTGATCTCCGCCGTGCCGAATACGGACGGGTCGACGAGGCTCGCTACCGTCAGCGTAGTAACGCCTCCGGAAACGCCCGTTACGGTCCCGTTCTGATCGACCGTGGCGATCGAGGGATCGGCGACGCTGAAAGTCACCCGTGCGAACGAGATCTCCTCGGGGAGTATCGTATAGCTGACGGCGGCGCTGTTGCCGGCATAGACGGATAAGGGCTCGACGGCTATGCCCGTCGGAATGGGATCCATGACCGTGACCGTCGCGTAGCCGAAAACGCTGTTGTCGAGGGTGCTCCTCGCGATGATCGTGGTCGTTCCCGCGGCGAGGCCCCGCACGTAATACCGGTACGCCCAGCCGAACCCGTCGATATAGCCGAGGCCCTCGCCTGTCTCGACAGAAGCGACGTTGGTGTTCAGAACCTCGAAGCGGACCGATCCGTAGTTGGCGGTCAGCGGTTCGCATGAGAAGTTAACAGGGACCCTTGTGCCGACGTAGACGGAAACGGGGGCGACGGTTATGGACGTCGGCGCAAGCTGGCCGTTTGTGAACACCGCGGTGAGCGCGGCGTCGGGTCCTTCGCTTGTATAGTTGAACCCGGAGGAAGTGGTCGACACCGATTCTCCGTTCCGGTACCAGCCCTTGAAGGAGGAGCCCGGTTCTGTATTTGTTGTCAGGAAAATGCTCGAAGAATTATTATTGATGGACAATCCGAACGTCCCGCCGCCTTCCACACAGATAACGCCGGCGTTCACCCGGGGAAGGTCGTGAAGATCGACGTGTATGAGATGCGACTGGTATGCCTGGAGATGGATCAGGGACGTGCAGCCGTCGAGGAGAAGGGACGTGAGCGCGTTATTCTGACAGTAAACGGTTTCAAGCGCGGAACACCCGGATAGGTCGAGCTCGGTAAGGGAGTTATGTTCGAAGTTCAAAAATTCCAGCGCGGACATTCCGCCGAGATCGAGGGAAGCGATCGCGTTATACGAGCAGTCAATGGATTCAAGCGCGGAACAGCCGGACAAGCCGAGTTCGATCAGGGCGTTGTTTTTGCAGTTCAGATAAGTCAGCGCGGACATTCCGCCGAGATCGAGGGAAGTCAGCGCGTTATCCTGACAGTAAACGGTCTCAAGCGCGGAACAGCCGGACAAGCCGAGTTCGGTCAGGGCGTTGTTTTCGCAGTTCAGATAAGTCAGCGCGGACAGCCCGCCGAGATCGAGGGAAGTCAGCGCGTTATTATTAAAGTAAACGGTCTCAAGCGCGGAACAGCCGGACAGGCCGAGCTCGGAGATGGAGTTGCCGCGGCAATCCAAACTAGTCAGCGCGGACAGCCCGCCGAGATCCAAACACGAAAGCATATTGTTGCTGCAATCCAGCGTTTCAAGAGCCGTGCAGCCCGAGAGATCGAGCGAAGCAAGACGTTCATTCCAGCATTTGACCGCGGTCAAAGACGAGCAGCCCGAGAGATCGAGCGAAGAGAGCTGGTAGTGGAAGACATAGCTGAATTCGGGCAGAGCCGCGCAGCCCGAGAGATCCGCGGACACAAGCGGATTATCGTCCAGCGAAAGGGAATACAGATTCGTATCCCCCGAAAGATCGAGGGAAGCTATGGCGTTATTGCTGCAGTCCAGCGAGGTGACCGAGGGGAGATCGCCGAGATCAAGCGAGACGAAAGAGTTATTGCTGCAGTTCACGGACGCGATCGAGGGACAATCTACGATCTCAAGAGAGGCGAGGGAGTTGTTGCTGCAGTTCACGGACGTGATCGAGGGACAATCTACGAGCTCAAGCGAGGCGAGGGAGTTGTTGCTGCAGTTTACCGAAGCGAGCAGCGGGCAGCCGTCGATCCTCAATCCCGTCAGCGCATTAACGTTCAGAGACAGAGTTTTAAGACTCAAGCTGCTCGGGAGATCGAGCTCTCCTGAGAGTTGGTTCCAGGAAAGATCAAACGTCTCAAGTTCGGGGAAGGCGGGTTCGCTGCCGAGGTCGACGGAAGTAAGCGCGTTGTGATTGAGAAGAACGGTCTGCAGGCTCCCGCAGCCTCCGATCTTGATCGAGGTGATCCCGGAATAGTTGATCTGAAGGTAGGTCATCTGGGAGAAGCGGGAGAAGTCGGCGGCGCCGACGAGGGCCTTGCTGCTCCAGCGGATCTCCTTGACCCGGTAATACTGATTGTTGTAAAGCTGCCAGACGACGTTCCACGAGGCGGGATTCTGGGGATTGTAGAGCTGGCTGACCTTTTCGCCGTTCTTCACGCCGTTATCATCCGTAAGCTCGAGGAATTCGCGGAGCTTTCCCGCCTGATATTCGTCGTATTCCGCCGCGGCGGCGCCGCCGGGAGCGTATTTCACCGAGGCGAAGCCCGTTCCGGTATAGCGGAACGTGAGCGTATAGGTCCCTGTCGTCGGGGCGGTGAAGCCGTATTCCGTGTATTCCTCGTTGGAGACGGTCATATCAATGAGAGTATCCCCGTTTGCCGCGAAAGTGAACTCTCCTCCCGCTCCGAGAATGCCCATATAGGCGAAGCGTATAGTCGAGTTCTTTGTGAGTTCGACGGTCGCCGAGATCTCGGAAACGAGGCCCTCTGCCGAGGAGGTATCGCCGCTGACGGCCGCGTTGCCCTGCACGATCCAGGGAGCGCCGGCGGTGTTCCCGAAATACATAGGGATGAAGCCGTCGCCGCTTATAACGGTGCTTACGGTCCTGTGCCTTTCGACGTTCCTGATTTGCGCTTCGCCCGCGCCGCCCGAGGAGTTTACAAGAGTCCACGTCAGCAGCTTTTTACCGTTCTCGGGGATCGTGACGACGGCGGTCTGCCAATCGTTATCGCCAAGCCTTGTGAAAAGATCGACGCCGTTGACGCTCAGCACGAAACGGTCTCCCGCGCCGAGGTCCGTAAGGCGGTATTCGAAGCTGACCTCCTCGTACGCGCCGAACACGCCGGACGCGGAGAGCGAGGAAGAAGTTCCCGCCATGGAAGCGTTCCCGCTCTCGGCGACGCCGTCGGCGGAAACCGTCCAGGGATGATCCGAGTCGGAGAAGAAATGCAGGTCGTGATCCGCTCCCGCGAGGAAGGGATCGTATACGAACAGATCGGTCAGATCGAGCACGCCCGTCCCGCCGTTCTCTATACCGACGTCGCGCGCGGAGATCTTGACCGCCGCCATAACGGAGTCGGCGTCCATATCCGGGTATCTGCTTAACACGAGGGCGCAGGCAGCGGACGCGTGCGGGGTCGCCATGCTCGTGCCCGAGAGCGAAACGAGAACGGCGCTGCCGCCTATATAGGCGCTCGTGATGGAGGTTCCCGGAGCGCTGACGTCCACGACGGCGCCGTAATTGGAAGAGCTCGCCAGCACCAGGCCGGCGGTATGGTTGGCGACCGTGAGCGCCCGCTCCACGCAGGCGGGCTGGAAAAAGGCCGCGTCGTCGTGGTCGTTTCCCGCGCCGGCGACGCACACCATGCCGGCGTCCGTGGCTTGATTGATAACGGATTCATATGTCGACACTCCGGAACAACTGCTACCGAAGCTCATATTTGCCACGCGGCAGCCGTGTTCGTAAGCGTATTGGATCGCGAGCAGGCCCGATGAGGTGTACCCCTGCCCGTTCTTGTTCAGGGTGCGGAGAGGCATTATCTTTACGTTGCCGAAAGTGCCGTCGACGACGGTGCCCGCGACGTGCGATCCGTGGCCGTTCTCGTCGGAGGGATCGTCGTCGTTCGAGTAGAAATCGTAGCCCTGCACGAGCCTGCCGTCAAACAGCACGTGCGAAAAATTGACGCCGGTGTCGATGACCGCGACCGTCACTTCGGGGAGAGCGGACTCGTCCCCGCCGTACTGCTCGAGGAGCCAGGACATATAGTTGTCGGCGTCGATATAGTCCGCGCCGTATCCCCATGAGAGATGGTTCCCGAAAGCTCTGTCGGGATATTCGCCGACGCTCTCGGGATAAAGCTCGTCCTCGGGGATCGAGACCGGTTCGTCGGGAGAGACCGCCCTGACGCCCGGCGTTTTAAGGAGAAGCTCCTCGGCTTTCGCGGCGTCGGCGGGAGAGGCGTACTGGATCACGCGCCAGTCGCCGTATCCCGAAAGATACGCGACGGAGCCGGAAAGATCCGGTTCTGTCCCGCCCAGCACTATGAGCCTCGCGCTCGAATAGGGATCGTTGAGATCGAGCTCTTCGGAGCGGGGGCCGTAATCGGCGATCATTTCGCCCAGGCCGCGCGAGAACGCGAGGATATCGTCCTCGGTCTCTATGCGGACCGTCTCCGCCGAAGGATCTGCCGTTTCGGGCAGAGCCCCGGTCTCGGGCGCGGTCTCCGTTTCACGGGAGCCCTCGGTATTGTCGGCGCGTCCCGCGGCGTAAGTTTCCCCCGAACCCAAAGCGGAGATCGGGAAAAGCCCCGAGACCATAATAACGGCGATCGTTATCGCGAGCAGTCTTCTAATATACATGACGGCACCTCCGACGAGCTGGAATATACAGCATTATATCATAACCGGCGTATAATTCAAATGATTTCTGCCCCGCGGCGAGAAAAAAAGACCCGCCGCGGGGCAGGTCCTTTCATGCTTTTTCGGATCGGAATTACTTGATCTCGACTTCGGCGCCGGCGGCCTTGAAGGCTGGCGGCTTCAGCCGCAGCGATCATTCTCGGCTTCTTCCGAAGGAGACCTTCGGCGAGAAAAAAGAGCCTGTGCTCAGGCACAAGCTCTTTCGTATGAGCTGATATCGAAATTACTTGATCTCGACTTCGGCGCCGGCAGCCTTGAAGGCTTCGGCGATCTTCTCGGCTTCTTCCTTGGAGACGGCTTCCTTGAGGGTGGAGGGAGCGCTGTCAACGATCTCCTTGGCCTCCTTGAGGCCGAGACCGAGCTGCTCACGGGCAACCTTGATGACCTTGATCTTCTCAGCACCGAAGCTCTTCAGAACTACGTCGAACTCGGTCTTCTCTTCAACTTCCTCGGCAGCGGCGGCGGGGCCGGCGACTGCAACGGCGGTAGCGGCGGCGGATACGCCGAACTCCTCTTCGAGAGCCTTTACGAGCTCAGCGAGCTCGAGAACGGTCATGGCCTTAACGTCGGCGATAAACTGCTCCTTATTAAACATGATGATTTCCTCCTGATAATATTAGATGATTTTTGTTTGGTACAGGGCTTTGCGCCCGGGTCTATGCCGAAATTATTCGGCGGCTGCGGCGGATTCTCCGCCGTTCTTCTTGGCGATCTGATCGAGAACGATAGCGAGACCGCTGATGGGGGACATCATGCTGCCGAGCATACGGGCGATGAGTACCTCCTTGGGGGGCAGCTCTGCGAGAGCGTCGATCGCGGCCGCATCGGATACCTTACCGTTTACGATACCACCCTTGATCTCACACTTCTTGAGCTTCTTGACGGTGTCCTTCAGGACCTTGGCGGGGGAGACGGCGTCTTCATAGCCGATAGCGAAAGCGGACGGGCCCTTGAGCATTTCCTTGACGGAAGCGTCGATGCCGACCTTATCGCAGGCGCGCTCGACCATGGAGTTCTTGGCGACAATGTACTCATTGCCGGCCTTGCGCATCTCGGCACGCAGAGCGGTGACTTCGGCGACGGTGAGTCCGCGGTAGTCGAAAATGACTACGGACTGGGCCTTCTGAAGCTTCTCGGCGAGCTCGTTCACCAGCTGTTCCTTCTGGGCGATGATGGAAGCGTTTGCCATTGAATGGGATTCCTCCTTTTTACAGTCTGACAATAAAATATCCCCGTGCCGCTTTTCGACAGGGGAAATGAAGAATTCTGATCCCCGAGGGATACCCTCGGTCTATATTATCTTCACCTCGGCAGGATATTAAGCTCAGGCACATGCCCTCCGCACCGGCTGTCTACGGCGGATATTCGATTGCGAGCGGTATGATACCACAATCCAAAACGCGTGTCAAGGGCTTTTTTCCTTGAAACGCAATATATTTTGAAGGATGCGGATCTGTCACTCGGCCCCGAAGAGCCCCATCGCCCTTCTCAAGATCAGCATGGCGTCCGTCAGGGTCACCGCGCCGTCGCCGTCCACGTCATGGCTTGCGGTGGGGTAGTGCGAGACGAGGCTCATCGCCGTGCGGAGTATCGTGAGCGCGTCTGCGATATCGACCTCTCCGCTGCCGTCTGCGTCGCCGGGCGTCGTTCCGTCGGATTCGTAGCGGGCCACGAAGAAGCCGCCGTCTTCCGGCTGCGGCGCGAACACGGTGTGCTCCGCCAACAGCCTGCCGTCGGCGGTGTACCATCCGTTGAAGGTGGAGCAGCCGTCGTAACAGTCGGCGCTCACGAAGTACTCAGGCGTATTCGTGTACTCCGGATCCGTCGCGATGTAGCAGGATATGAACTGATTTCCGGGATCGACCATGCGAAGGAAGGCGACGCTGCCGAGGAGGGGATTATGGGAAAGATCGAGCGTCTTCATACGGTTGTCGGTGCATATGAGCACGGTCAGTCCGGGACAGGCGGAGAGATCCAGCTCGGGGATCTGATTCCACCTGCATTCGAGAAAGCGCAGCGAGGGACATTCCGAAACGTCGAGCGCCGAAAGAGCGTTGTTGGCGCAGTTCAGGAGCCGCAGCGAGGCGCAGCCCGAAACGTCGAGGGAGCTTATCGAACAGTTCTTGACGATGAGCGTATCAAGAGCCGCGCAGCCCGACACGTCTGCCGAGGTCAAGGCGGAGCCGGAACAGTCGGCGAGTGCGAGCGCGGTGCAGCCGGAAAGATCGAACGCGCCGCAGAGCCTTCCGGAAACGGCGGAGAGATCGACGCTTTCGAGCTTGAGAACGCCGGAACGTTCCGTCCAGACAAAACGCTCGCCGGAATAATTCCATGACTCGGGATCCTCGGGATCGTATGCGGGACTGACCTTGACGCCGTTCTTAACGCCGTAATTATCCGTCTGCTCGAGGAATGCCGCCGCTTTTTGGTAGTCGTGCGGATCGTATCCCTCCGGCGTGTCGAAGGTATGCGCGTCGGGAAGCGCCAGCGCCGACGCGGAGAGTATTAAGAGCGCCGCGATCAGGGCCGACAGAACTCTTGACAAAAGCTTTCTCATGGGATTTTTCCTTTCATACAACAGAAAACAACACATTACAACATTGTATATCATAACATCCGCCGCCGAGGCTGTCAACATGCTTTTGGCTTCCGCGAGCTTGACATTGAAAGTGCCCGCTGTTACAATATATAAGACAGAGAACAAGAAGGAGGTCGTCATGAAAAACAGAAGCATATCGCGTACTGCCGCCGTTTTTGCCGTTTTGCTCGCCGTGATCCTCGTTTCGGCAGCGCTTCCCGTATCCGCCGACGGCGTCGGCAGGATCTCGGGCGTCGAAGTTTCCGAAAAAGGCGCGATCACCTGGGACGATTTTCCCGGCGCTGTGGACTACTGGATCGGCGTCGACGGAGGATTCACGCCTATATCGAAGGGCGCTTCTATCCTGGACCGCTTCAACGAGGCGGGCGCCTACCATCTGGAGCTCGACGCATATACCGCGAACGGAGAGAAGCTTCTCGCGGTATGGAACGGCGAAGCGGAATACGACGGCGAGTACGTAAAGGTCAGATCGGAGGATCTGGATCCCGTATTTTCCACACCGGAAACGACGGAGCCGATCGCGGCGAAAGAGTCGGAAAATCCCGCCGACGGCAAGGTCACCGCGGCTCCCGCCGAGACCAAGCCCGCGGAAGAGACGACGCCTCCGTTCGAGGCCGATACGCCGCTTCCCACGGAGCGTCCTTTCGAGCCGGATCTGCCTCAGCCGACGGTCACGTCCGTGCTTATTCTGATAGGCTATATCGTGCTCGGACTTCTGCTTTTGGCGGCGATGATCGTGATAATAGTGCTGGTCGTCGCTCTTATACGCAGGAAGAAAAAGTGACGAACGCCGATCTTGAAAAAACAGCATATGAAATGGGTTTCGCAGGGGCATATTTTTTGCCCCTGCCCGATTATTTACCGCATGACGACGAGCCGCACATAGTCTGGAACGCCGGGGGATATCCGTGGGCGCGAACGGCGCTGATACTCGCGTGGGCGTATAAGCCCTACAAGCCCGGCGAACGCATACCTTCCTATTATATAAACAGCAATCTGTCTTACCACGCGAGCGTTGCGCTTGCGAAAAAGCTCGAGGCGGAGGGGATCGGGTGCCTGAGGTGCGAGGTGCCGATAAAGCAGATGGCGGTCCGCTTCGGCGTCGGAATACCACTCAAAAGCTCACTCATAGCGATAGAGCCCTTCGGCACGCGCATGGCGTTCCAATCCATGCTGCTCGGAGAGCCCTTCCATCCGGAGAAGTACCGCACGGAGGACGACGGGCTCTGCGCAAGCTGCACAGCCTGCGAGAAAGCCTGCCCCGCGCACGCGATAAGCGCGGAGGGCTACGACGTGAAGAAGTGCATGAGGTATTACATGGACGGCGCGGATTATCCCGAATGGGTCCGCGATATCCAGACCACGCACCTCGGCTGCGAGATCTGTCAGCAGGTCTGCCCGAGGAACGCGCATATCGGCTTTGACGAGCCCTCGAAAGAAATGCGCGAGGCCTTCGATCTCGAGAGGCTCGCGACGGGCGACGCGAAGGCCGCGAGGCTCCTCGTCGGCAAAAACATCACCGGGCACGGCAAGCTGACGAAGGAAGCGGAGCGGTTTCTGCGGAAAAACGAATGAGTACACCGGGTAATTTGCTCCGTGGGCGGCGCTTCCCATTTTGTTGAAAGGCCGCGAGCGCGGACTTGTTGCTGATCGGTTTATAGCTTTCTCCGCCCGCCATGATGTCCTTTTTAATGTCGTCCACCATGTCGTCGGGTATCGCGCCGGATTCCTCGACCGTTCGCATGAACCTGCGGACCTTGTCGCCGTTCACGTCGAACACAGGGATGTTCACGTCGCGGACGGGGTTTTCACCCTTTTCGATGTAGATACCCGCCGTGCTTCGGCTCGTGCTTTCGGGCCTTCCGCTCTTGATGTTGCGGATGATCGCGGCAGTATAACGTTCGGCAAAGGCTTCGGCATTCTCGCCCGCCTCGACCGTTGCGCCGTCCTTATACGTCTCGCCGGTCTGCGTATCCTTGATCGTGACGTTGAAGCCGTTATTCCCGGCATCGACCGTTACGTCAAACCGCCCGTCGACCTTGCCCGAGCCGTTCTTCACGGCCTCGTAGATTCCCCTTGTATCCACGTCGGGAGGATTCCAGAGGGCTATGTCCGAGTCGGCGCGGGAGGATCTGCGAATATCAACCTCGCGGTCGTTGAACCTCTCCGACAGCGGGACGATGTTGCCGTTGTCGTCGCAGGTCACGATGTCGGCGGATTTTAGTTGAGAAGGATCGAACAAGATGTACGATTTATTGTCTCCGCTGTGCAGTTTGCTGTGTCCTTCAAAAGCGTTTTCGTATACTATCCCGTCGTATCCGAGAGACTGGAGCAATTCTCTCAACGCCCGATTCTGTCGTTGAGAAGTGGTTTCCTTGCCTTTTGCTCGGTCGATCTTCAATATTTTTCTTAACTTATCCTCAATGTCCGGATCATCCTCAAAGACCTCTGTTTCAAGGAGCATCAGCGCGACGTTTGATCCGCCCCAATTTCCATAATCCATGCCGATCTCGAGTAGATTGTTTGCCTTTACAAACAACGGCATAATGCGGGCGCTTTCTAATCCTCGTACGCGATCTTCTGCCTGTTCCATACTGCCGACATGATAGCCGATATCTCCCTTGCGGAATACAGTAAAGAAAGCGGTCGTTCCATGCCATGCCCTGATATTGTATCCGCTTGCTTTCGCCGCCTCTGCAACCATGCGCTTTGCGCTTCTCCAATCCCCGTTTTGTATGTATTCAACATACTTGCGATCATTTTTGTCGTTGGTGTACTTAACTGTTTCGGCGATAGCTTTGTTCTTGATCTTTTTCTGGGAATTAGATAGAAACTCATCGGGAAGATACTTTACAATATCAGGGGTATTGATTTTTCCCGCAAGCTGTGGTATGTTAATACCAGAAGCTGAGCGAGAGTCATTCTCCCCGGGTTTTCCCGGCGTGGGTGATTTTACGACCTCGGCTTTGTTTATTTGTTGATCACTAATTACCACATACAAAGTCGCTTTACCCAGATTATCAACTTTGACACCAAATCTTACCGGAACAAACATTGAACCTTCGGAATACCCGCCAAGAAGATTTACGAAGAGAGCCGTATTGTAATCGGCATAATAGCGATTATCATGGGCTTCAATACCTATGGCACCAGCAACAGCTTCATCAAGAACGGGGAGCAACTTTATCAGTTGTTCTGCGTTGTCGATCTGTTTGCCTGCGCCTTCCTTCAATGATCCAATGGATACCACTACGGTCATGTTGGTATCATCGTTGACCAGAGACTTCGGGAGGCCGAACTCCTGTGCGGCTCTCGTCAACGCTTTTTTGACAAGGCCTACTTTCCCGCTATCAAGGTTTTCGCGCTCGTTTGCTATCCTGTCGTTTGACTGTCCCCTGTAATCAGCTGCTGTTATAAACTTGTCCTTGAGGATCGACGCGCGCTCCGAATCGGTCATAGAAGCCGTTATTGTCGCTGTCCCGTCCCTGTACTTCTCCGCGAGGGGCATATAGGCGGCGTCGCGGCTCGAATACCTCTTCGCCTCCTCCGCACGCTGCGCTTTCCATTCCTCCGTGGCCTTTATCGCACGGCCGACGATCTTTTCCTTCTGCGCGTTGACCGCATCCTCGGTCGAAAGATCGTACATACCGCCGAACATATCCGTCTGGTTGGGATCGCCCATGTTCTTCACGCCCTCGAGCACCCTGTTCAGGAGATAGGAAAGATTGCGGCCGGAGCGGATGTTCTCGTCCATGGCGATCTCGAGCTTTTTGAGATAATCGGGAACGGCCCCGAGCATAGTGCCGGGATAGAGCTCATAATGCTCTGCGGCCTTGCGCGTCTCGTTCTCGTACTTCGGATTCTGTTTGAGATCCTTTAAGAACTTTTCCGCCTCAACGATATCCTCGGCAAAATCGACCCCGTAGAAATCCCCGGCTTTTATGCCCTCGGATATCTGTGCGGCAACCGGCGCAACATTCATCATGGTGCGTATTACATTGCGAAGCGGGCTCTCGTCGCCCTCGGAAAACTGCTCCGTTAAGGTCTGGTCGTGATATGCCAGCTCGAATAGTGCGTTCTGTATGCGCGCCATTCCCTCTGCGGACAGCGTTCCGTTTTTCGTGACAAGGCTGTTCGCCTCGTTCGTTCCTGCCGCCGCTCTTATAAACGCGGAAAGGAAATCGGAATTTGCCGCGGTATTGATATTTTTAGTAAAACCGCTCACGTTTATAATTGAAAGAAAAAATGACTTGACATACGATAGCCGAATAATGTAAAATATCCCTCGGTCAAGAGGACGATACAAGGTTATCGGCAGTATGAAGAACAGAGCTTTGCACCGCCCTTTCGGGCGGTGTTATTTCTTTATCCGGAGGAAGCATGAAGGCGAGTATTTTCAAAAGCAAAGCGTTCCCGAATTTCACGCCCCTCGTTGTTACGGGCCTTTCCGTTTCCGACTCTTCCGATCTTATCATTTTTCCCGGCTTCTGCGACGTGCACGTGCACTTCCGAGAGCCGGGTTTTTCTTATAAGGAAACGATAAAAACCGGCTCCGCTGCCGCCGCGCGTGGGGGATACACCGCCGTGCTCGCAATGCCCAATCTGTCCCCCGTCCCGGACAGCGCGGAGCATATCGGGGAGGAGCTTTCGATAATACGAAGGGACGCTTCGATCAACGTGCTTCCCTACGGCGCTCTGACCGTCGGAGAAAAGGGCGCGGAGCCCGCCGATCTTAAGGGCATGGCCGAGTATGCGGCGGCCTTCTCGGACGACGGGAAGGGCGTGCAGGACGAAGGCATGATGCGGGAGGTCATGTCCGAGTGCGCGAGGCTCAAAAAGGTTCTCGCGGCGCACTGCGAGGACGAGAGCCTGCTTCACGGCGGATACGTACACGACGGCGTATACGCGAGAGCGCACGGACACAGGGGCATCTGCTCCGAGTCGGAATGGAGACCCATAGAGCGGGATATAAAGCTTGCCGCCGAGACGGGCGTTTCTTACCACGTCTGCCATATCTCATGCAAAGAGAGCGTACGGCTCATACGCGACGCGAAAAAGTCCGGCGTCGATATAACCTGCGAGACTGCGCCGCACTATCTGCTTCTCGACGAGAACGATCTCGAAGAGCACGGCCGGTTCAAGATGAACCCGCCCCTCCGCTCGAAAGAGGACCGCGAGGCGCTGCTCGAGGGGCTCGCGGACGGGACGATCGACATGATAGCCACCGACCACGCGCCTCATTCGGCAGACGAGAAGGCGAGGGGGCTCGAGAAGAGCCCGTTCGGGATAGTCGGGCTCGAGACCGCTTTTCCGCTCGTTTATACTTATCTCGTCGGGAAAGGCGTCATCACAATGGACAGGCTCATGGAGCTCCTCGTCGTGAAGCCGAGAGAACGCTTCGGGCTGCGGCTGTCGGAAGGGGATTATTCCGCATGGGATCTTTCCGCGGAGTACGCGATAGATCCGAAGGAATTCCTTTCCATGGGGAAGGCCACGCCCTTCGAGGGCTGGAAGGTCATGGGCAGATGCCTCATGACCGTGTGCGGCGGACGAAAGGTTTTTGAGCAGTGAGGCGAGGCATGCTTGAGGAATTACTGACAGTTAACGAAAACATACCGCTTACCGGGAACGTGTTCCGGATGCGGCTCGAGGGCTGCCTGGGCGAAAACCGCCCCGGGCAGTTCGTGAACGTAAAGCTCGAGGGGTGTTTTTTAAGGCGCCCGATATCGGTCTGCGATCAGGAGAACGGCGTGCTGACGCTGATCTACAAGGTCGTCGGAAAGGGCACGGACGCCATGACGAGGCTCGGACCCGGCGCGGAGCTCAGCGTGCTGACCGGCCTCGGGAACGGCTACGATATCGCCGCGGCGGGGAACAAGCCGCTTCTTTTAGGCGGCGGAGTCGGGATCCCTCCCCTTTACATGCTCGCCAAAGAGCTTTTAAAGCAGGGGAAGGAAGTCTCCGCGGTGCTCGGCTTCAACACGAAGGACGAGATGTTCTACGAGGACGAATTCAGGGTCCTCGGCTGCAGCGTGACGGCGGCGACCGCAGACGGCTCCTGCGGAGCAAAGGGCTTCGTTACCGACGTTCTGCCCGAAAACGCATCGTATTTCTATGCCTGCGGGCCCATGCCCATGCTTAGGGCGGTCTATAATAAAACGGATATCCCCGGAGAGATGAGCTTCGAGGAGCGCATGGGCTGCGGCTTCGGCGCATGCATGGGCTGTTCGATGATGACGAAGAACGGCGCGAAGCGCGTCTGCAGGGAAGGGCCGGTATTCAAAAAGGAGGAATTGCTGTGGTAAACACAAGAGTCGACCTCTGCGGTATAACCATCGACAATCCCGTTATACCCGCCTCCGGAACCTTCGGCTTCGGCTATGAATTCGCGGAGCTCTACGATATAAACATACTCGGCACGTTCTCGTTCAAGGGAACGACGCGCGAGCCCCGCTTCGGCAATCCCACTCCGCGCATCGCGGAATGCACCGCCGGCATGATAAACGCCGTAGGGCTCCAGAATCCCGGCGTCGAAAAGGTGATAACGGAAGAGCTGCCGAAGCTCAGGAAGGTCTTTCACAAGCCGGTCATGGCGAACGTCTCCGGTTTCTCCGTCGCGGATTACGCGTACACCTGCTCGCTGCTCGATAAGGAGGAGCAGGTAGGCTGGCTCGAAGTCAACGTCAGCTGTCCGAACGTTCACGGCGGCGGCATGAGTTTCGGGACCGACCCCAAGGCGGCCGCGGAGGTGACGCGGGCGGTCAAGGCAGTAACGAAAAAACCCGTTATTGTCAAGCTCTCGCCGAACGTGACGGATATTGCGGGCATCGCCAAAGCCTGCGAGGACGCCGGAGCGGACGGCATTAGCCTCATAAACACGCTGCTCGGCATGAGGATAGACCTCAGGACGAGGAAGCCCGTCACGGCGAATACAATGGGCGGCTTCTCCGGCCCGGCGATATTCCCCGTCGCGCTCCGGATGGTGTATCAGACCGCCCGCGCGGTGAGTATACCCGTCGTCGGAATGGGCGGAGTGAGCTCCGCCGCCGACGTGCTCGAAATGATGATGGCAGGGGCGCGCGCCGTCGAAGTCGGAGCGGCGAATCTCGTCGATCCCTTCGCGGGGAAACGCATAGTCGAGGAGCTCCCGCTGGAAATGGAGAAGTACGGAATAAAGGACATTAACGAACTGAGGAGTATTTGATATGGGAAAGGACGTAATAGTAGCGTGCGATTTTGCCGGCGCAAAGGAAACGTTTGATTTTCTGGACAGGTTCGCGGGATGCGAAAGGAAGCCCTTTGTGAAGATCGGCATGGAGCTCTACTATGCCGAGGGCCCGTCGATAGTGCGGGAGATAAAGCGCAGAGGGCATAAGATCTTTCTGGATCTGAAGCTGCACGACATACCGAACACCGTCAAAAAGGCAATGGCGGTGCTCTCCGGGCTCGACGTGGATATCACCAATCTGCACGCTGCGGGCACCAAAGCCATGATGGAAGCGGCGGTGGAGGGGCTGACCCGTTCCGACGGCACGAGGCCCAAGCTCATCGCGGTGACGATGCTGACCTCGACGAGCCAGGAGAGCATGGAGAGCGACCTGCTCATACACGAGCCGATAGACGAGGTCGTCATGCGGTACGCCGAGAACGCGAAGGCGGCGGGACTCGACGGCGTGGTTTGCTCGCCGCTCGAAGCCGGCAAGGTGCATTCCCGCTGCGGCGCGGAGTTCATGACCGTCACCCCGGGCGTGCGCTTCGCGGGAGGCGACACGGGCGACCAGAAGCGCGTCACCACCCCCGAGGGCGCGAAGGCGCTCGGCTCGGATTACATAGTCGTCGGAAGGCCGATAACCAAGGCCGACGATCCCGTCGAAGCGTACATGAGGTGCGTTGAGGAGTTCGTCGATCAATACCGAAAGGAATGAGATATATGACCAGACAGGAAATGATAGCGAGGGATCTTCTGAAGATCAAGGCGGTGTTCTTCCGTCCGGACGAGCCGTTCATATGGGCGAGCGGGATAAAGAGCCCGGTCTACTGCGACAACCGTCTGACGCTCACCGCGCCGGAGGTGCGCAGCGACGTCGAGAATTCGCTCGCCGAGGTGATCCGCGAGAAGTACCCCGACGCAGAGGTGCTGATGGGCACGAGCACCGCGGGCATAGCTCACGCGGCGATAGTCGGGCACATCATGGGCCTTCCCATGGGCTACGTCCGCTCCGGAGCGAAGGATCACGGAAGGCAGAACCAGATCGAGGGCAGGCTCGAAAAGGGCCAGAAGGTCGTCGTAGTCGAGGATCTCATCTCGACCGGCGGCAGCGTTATTGAGGTAGTCAACGTGCTCCGCGAGGCGGGCGCAGAAGTGCTCGGCGTGGTCTCGATATTCACATACGGAATGAAAAAGGGACTCGACCGTTTGAAAAACGCGGAGGTCGAGAACACCTCCCTCACCGATTTCGACGTGATCGCGAAGGTCGCCGCCGAGGAGGGCTATATCGCCCCCGCGGACGTGGAGCGGCTGATAATGTTCAGGAACGATCCCGCCGACGAAAGCTGGATAAAATAATCTGAAAGGAATATGAATATGAAAAGCCTTATCGACATCCTGGATCTGACGACGGAAGAGCTCGACGAGCTCATCGCCTGCGCGCAGGACATCATCGCGAATCCCGACAAATACGCAGAGGCATGTCACGGCAAAAAGCTCGCCACGCTCTTCTTCGAGCCTTCGACGAGGACGCGCATGAGCTTTGAGGCGGCCATGTACGAGCTCGGCGGAAACGTCATCTCCGTTACCGGCGCGGCTTCAAGCTCCGCCGCAAAGGGCGAGAGTGTCGCAGACACGGCGAAGACCGTTTCCTGCTACACCGACATTATCGCCATCCGCCATCCCAAAGAGGGCGCGGCGCTCGTCACGGCGAACAACGCGACGGTGCCAGTCATCAACGCGGGCGACGGCGGACACTGCCATCCCACGCAGACGCTCGCTGATCTCCTCACCATCTGGCGCGAGAAGGGCCGCTTCACCGGCCTCACGATCGGCGTATGCGGCGACCTCAAATTCGGCCGCACGGTACACTCCCTCATCAACGCCATGAGCCGCTACGAGGGCAACAGCTTCGTGCTCATATCCCCCGAAGAGCTCAAGGTGCCGTCCTACGTCAAGAAGGACGTATTGCAGCAGAAGGGCATACCCTACGAGCAGACCACCGATCTCATGGCGGCGATGCCCAAGCTCGACATACTCTACATGACCCGCGTGCAGCGCGAAAGGTTCTTCAACGAGGAGGATTATCTGAGACTCAAGGACAGCTACATACTCACCGTAGACAAGCTGAAGACCGCCAAGCCCGACCTCTCGATACTCCATCCGCTGCCCCGCGTGAACGAGATCTCCGTCGCAGTCGACGACGATCCGAGGGCTTGTTATTTCAAACAGGTGCTCAACGGAAAATACATGCGCATGGCGCTCATACTCAAACTGCTCCGCGAAGCCGGAAAGATCAAATAAGGAGGCTAATTATGAACATCGACTCTATTACCAACGGCGTCGTGATCGACCATATCACAGCCGGCAGCGGCATGAGGCTCTACGACCTCCTCGGTCTCGGGGACCTCGACTGCTCCGTCGCAATAATCAAGAACGCTTCAAGCCACAAGAAGGGCCGCAAGGACATAATCAAGATCGACGCGGAGATCCCTCTCAGCCTCGAGATAATCGGCTACGTCGATCCCGGCGCGACCGTCAATATCATCAAGGACGGCAAGCTCGTTGAGAAGCGCGAGCTCAACCTTCCGGACAAGCTCGTGAACGTCCTGAAGTGCAAAAACCCCCGCTGCATAACCTCCTGCGAGCAGGAGCTGGACCACGTCTTCAAGCTCACCGACAAGGAGCACAGGGTCTACCGCTGCGTCTACTGCGAGACCAAGGCGAACTGACGGAACGATGCGAAAAAAAGCCCCGCAGGGGCGTCCTTATCGGGATGCGCCAGCGGGGCTTTTGATTATCGTTCAAAGCAGCTCGTCTTCCTTTTCGGGCTCGGGCTCCGCCGCCCACACGGGCAGGGAGGGATCCCTTTCGGGTATCTCCACGGTCATGTGATGCAAAAGCGCGGAGCAGCTGTTCCCGGAGACGATTATATGCTCCACGAGGTCGATCCCGCGGAGCGCGAGCGCGCGGGAGAGCATGTCCGTCGCGACTATGTCATCCTCCGAAGGCAGTACGTTGTTGGAGGGATGATTGTGCGTGACGAGCACGCGCTTTGCGGATAACGCCGCTGCGCTTTCGACGATCTTCGCGACCGGCAGCATCGCGCCGTCGGCGGAGCCCTGAGAGACCCGCTCGAGATCGAGTATGGCGTTGTCGGGGTCGAGATACATCGCGGCGATCACCTCGTAGGGGAGATCCGCGAGCAGCTCGTGACAGTATTCGCACGCGGCCCGCACCGACGGGAGCTTCTCCCGCCTGTATTCGAGGAAGCCCACGCGTTTGCTGCGAAGGTCGCCTATGAGCTTAAGAAGCGTCGCGGTGTTCTCGGTGAGGGAGAAGCGCCGCATGAGCTCCTCGGGATCCGAATCGAGGATCCTGCGCACCGAGCCCATCTCGCCGAGCATGCTCCCGGCAAGATCCGAGACGTCCCTCCGCGGAATAGCATAGGTGAGTATGAGCTCCATGAGCTCCCTGTCGTCGAGGCCGATAACGCCCGCCTCGCGGTATCTTTTTCTGAGCCGCGCGCGGTGCCCGGAGTGATCGGCCGCACCGGAGCTGTTCTTTTCGGCGTCCATAAAAAAGTCTCCCGAAACAAGTGATCTGTCGTTACGGATATGCTATCACATCGGCGGGAGGTTTGCAAGTTCAAAATGAAAGCGCCTCCCCCCTTTGGAAGAGGGGAGGCAGGAGACTGCGGTCAGTTCCTCCACGGGGTGCCGCAGTAGGGGCAGGCCGCGCCGGTGTAGGGCGCGCCGCAGGCTTCGCACTTATGCCCGGCGTCGGAAGCGCCGCGGGCGCCGAAGCCGGAGCTGATCCTCTTGAAGCCGATGAAACGGCCGCCCTTCGTGGTGAGGACGCCGCGGTCGCCCTCGGCAAGGGTGCCGAAGGCTCTTCCGCCAAGACGGAGCTCCCTGCGGCTGCCGTCCGCAAACTCAAAGGTAACGAAGTAGAGCGTCGCGGCATGGTCGCCGCCGACGATCTGCATCCTCTTTGCGGCAACGGCGGCCTCGCGGGTGTCGAGAGGATCCCCGGAGGCGGCGTTTCCCTCTCCGAACGCCTTGGAGAGGCTGCCGAACACGGACACGGGGATCGCGGATAATACCAGGCCGATGAAGATTACAAAAAGGAATTCCATCATTCGCACCTCCTTTGCGCGGAACTACTTTTGATGGATCGAATATATCATAACCGCGGCGGAAATCAATCAAGGGAGTGTAAAGGATTGTAAAGAACGGGTAAAATTGATTTCCGCGTCAAAATGGGTTATAATCCTCGTATGTACGAGGAAGCCTTTGAAACAGCGCTCGCGCGTGCGCGGGAGGAGAACGGAGGGGGAGGCATAGGGACCCTTTCCGAAAAGCTCCTGCACAGGACGCTCAAATACCTTTACGAGCCCGACCCGGGGAAGCACGAAGCGGAGGTCGGAGGCTTTTTCGCAGACGTTTTGAACTCCGGCGGGATCACGGAGATACAGACGGGGAGCTTCTTCCATATCGATAAAAAGCTCGGGGTATTCCTGAAGGAATATCCCGTGACGCTGGTCTGCCCGGTCGTAAGGGAGAAAAGGCTGGTCTTCATAGATCCCGATTCGGGCGAGATGACCAAGCCGAGGCTCTCCCCGAAAAAGGGCCGCGTCGAGAGCGTTTTCCGCGAGCTCGTGCATATCAGGAAAAGGCTTTCGGACGATAACCTCGTCGTCTCCGTCGTGCTTACGGACGCCATGGAATACCGCGTGCGGAGGGGGCCCAGGAGGTTCCGCGACAAGGGCTACGACCGCGCGGAGCTGGTACCGACGGCTTTCGTTTCGGAAACGGTATTCGTGACTGCCGACGACTGGCTCAGGCTCCTGCCCGGCGGCATGGACGGATTTACCGTCAGGGAGCTCGCCGGGGAGCTTAAGCTGGACGCGCGCACAGCCCAGGCCATGTGCGCCTCGCTGGTCTGCGCCGGCGCGCTGACCCGCGACGAATCGCAGAGGAGCTATATCTATTACAGGGTGACGACATGAGAGTATCGCTTATTCAGATGACCGTGACGGACGATAAGGCCGGGAACCTCGTCCGCGCGAAGGAGCTTTCAAAAAGGGCAGAAGGCGCGGATATCATCCTGCTGCCCGAGATGTTCTGCTGTCCGTACGCTCCGGAGGCTTTCGTCGGGAACGCCGAGCCCTTCGGCGGAGCGGTCACGGACGCGCTCCGGGAGATAGCCGCGGAGCGGAACGCGACGGTTATCGGAGGCAGTATGCCGGAGCTCGACGGCGGGAGGATCTATAACACCTCGTTCGTATTCGGCAGAAACGGAGAGCTCGTCGCCCGTCATCGCAAGGCGCATCTTTTCGACGTGGATATTGAGGGCGGACAGAGGTTTTTCGAGTCGGAGACGCTTTCAGCGGGCTGCGGCGCGACCGTATTCGAGACCGGATCCTGCCGGATCGGGGTCGCGATATGCTTCGACCTGCGCTTTTCCTCCTTCATCAACGCAATGCACGCGGACGTACTGGCGGTGCCCGCGGCTTTCAACATGACCACCGGGCCCATGCACTGGGAACTCTTGTTCCGCGCGAGAGCGGTCGACGGTCAGTGCTTCGTATTCGGCTGCGCTCCCGCGAGGAACGAGGGAGCCTCCTACGTTTCCTACGCGCACTCCATCGTCGCGGATCCGTGGGGAAGGGTGATCGCGGACGCGGGAGAGGAGGAGACCGTGCTCAATACGGAGATCGATATCGACGAGATCAAAAGGGCGCGCCGCCAGATACCGATAGGGCTTTGAACCGGGCAAAGAGCGATCCGGTCAAAAAAGAGGCTTCGACCTCTTTTCTTTTTTGCCCGAATGTGATATGATATGCTCGGTCGATTATTTTTAAGGAGACGATAACATGTTTAAAGATAAGAAATCCGTGAGAAAGGCCGCCGCGCTTTTGGCGCTTCTGATGCTTGCCGCGGCGATATCCGGCTGTTCGGGCTGCAAGGGATGCACCGGGACCGACGAGCCGGCTCCGACCAACGCGGTCATCGATATAGGCGACACTCCCGCGCCGACGGAAGGCGTCACTCCCGTTCCCACCGAAGTGCCGGATATCAGCGTGAGCATCGGCGGGATCGGAGGATTCGTCGCCGCCTGTGCGACGGGCAGCTTCGGAGTCGCATCGGACGGATCGGTGAGATTCATAGGCAGGACGGTCTCGGGCCAAAACCTCGTCAACGACTGGGCCAACATCGTCAGCCTTGCGGTGAGCGACGACGCGGTCGCGGGGCTCAGGGCGGACGGCAGCATTGTCAGCGCCGACAATAAGGGCACCGTTCCCTTCCTCAACGCCGCTCTCTGGAAGGATATAGTCGGCATCGCTCTCGGCGACGGGCATTTCGTAGGGCTCAAGTCGGACGGCAAGGCGGTAGCGACCGGCGATAACTCCGAAGGCCAGACCGACGTCTCCGAATGGTGGGGCGTAACAAAGGTCTGCGCTGCCGGCAATTACACCGTAGGACTTACCGAAAACGGCATTTTCACCACCCTCGGCGAGGAGTTCGATGCGAAGCTCGAAGGACTCGATATCGCCGACGCAGCCGCGGCGAGGGATCACCTCACCGTGCTTCTCGGGGACGGGACCGTGCGTTCGTTCGCCGTCGGGACGGATACCTTCACCGGAGGAGCCTATGCTCCCGCTTCCGACGAGGAATACGACTGGACCGACATCATCACCATTGCCGCCGCGGAGAGGGGCGCGACCTATGCGATAGATAAAAACGGCGTCCTGCACACCAACACCGATATAGTGCCCGACGGAGTCTCGAACGTATACCGCGTTGCAGCGGGGCGTTCCCACTGCGTGGTGCTCTACGGCGACGGCACCTGCGAGGGCTTCGGCGAGAATGAGGATATGCAGACTGCGGTCGACGGCTGGAGGCTCCTGCCCTACGTCACCGAGGAAGGCTGGCTGCTCGGCATGACAGTCGGCGCCGAAGTCGACGGCGAGGTCGTCAGGACCGGCAGGGAGATGACCTACAAGGATCCCGTTTCCGGAGAGACCCGTACGGCGACCTGCGTCATACTCGGCGACGTTGACGGCGACGGAGATATCGACGCCGACGACGCGGACGCGGCAGACAAGCACGTTTCCGGCAAGGAAAAGCTCAAGGGCGCCTTCCTTCGCGCCGCGAACGTGATAGTGGACGGCGTCAAGCCCGATTCCATAGACGTCAACGACACCGATCTAATAGCCGCTCAGGCGAACGGCTGGGGAAACGTGATCGACCAGTATGCCAAGACCGATATGTATACCGATCTGCTTGCGAAAGCGAGGCGCACCAATCCGGACGCTACCGGCTACATAACCGTTCCCGGCACCACGATATCCTACCCGATACTTTACGGCGAAAACTGGTATTATAACGATCACGGCATCAACAAGAACCAGACCAACGGCGGCAGCATCTACTACTACTGGGCGAAGGCGAGCAGGAACATAGTCATAACCGGCCACAACAACAGGAAGTCCGGCTCCATGTTCCATCAGCTCCACGACGTTCAGGACAGGGCGGAGGAGCTCAGCATCTACTCGAACCGCCTCTGGTACATCAACGCCTACGGCAAGAGCGGCTGGTGGGAGATCTGGTCGCTCTACGAGGAGCCCGCTTTCGCGAAGCCCTCGGATTCATCCCAGTATTACAACACCTGCTGGCCCAACGGCTTCAACGCGCTCACCGACAGGGAGAGGCAGGAATGGATCGATTATCAGATCGAAAGGACCGAGCTCAGCTTCACGGTAGACGTCGTTACGGGCGAGAGGTTCATGACCCTTCTCACCTGCTCCGACCAGCATTCCGATTCGAAGCTCGGCGCGAGGCTTTACATATTCCTGCGCTTCGTCGGCAGCAATTAAGGGAGCCCGGATGATAGACAACGGATTCGGACTCAACG
>JAEEGL010162530.1_pt1 | contig 25066 bp, 21 predicted proteins | sample 9134231 | NCBI WGS metagenome assembly JAEEGL01 (sample SAMN16246548, study PRJNA631951) | gut metagenome | biome: gut microbiome; feature: rumen; material: fiber-attached | host: Bos | place: Iran: Karaj | collected 2018-10 | reverse complement strand
TATGCATTTGCTCAGGATCAGATCGCAAGACTTGTTACTGCTGGAGCTCTTGAGGTAGTTGAGGACTCTAACGCAGAGGTTGTTAAGTCAGAGAACGACGCTGGTGCAGTTGCAGCTGCAACAGTTGGTGGAACATTATATGCTTATCCTCTTACATCAGATAACGGATATTTCCTTTACTATGACAAGAGCGTTGTAACAGATCCTTCAACTCTTGAAGGCATCATCGCTGATTGCGAAGCAGCTGGCAAGAACTTCTACTTTGAGATCAACTCAGGTTGGTACCAGACAGCATTCTTCTTCGGAACAGGTGCTGAGCTTACATATGAGACAGACGATCAGGGTAACTTCACAAAGTGCAATTCAACATACGCTAGCGACAAGGGTGTTGAGGCTCTTAAGAAGATCGCTGAGGTTGCTTCTTCAAAGTCATTCCAGAACGGTTCATCTATCAGCAATGCAACAAACGTTGGTGCAATCGTTGATGGTACATGGGATGCACAGGCAGCTAAGGACCTCTTCGGTGACAACTATGCATGCGCTAAGCTTCCTACATTCACATGCTCAAATGGCGAGACACATCAGATGAGCGGATTCGGTGGATTCAAGCTCCTTGGTGTTAAGCCTCAGGAAGATGACCTTAAGCTTGCAGTTTGCGATGCTCTTGCAGCATTCCTTTCAAGCGAAGAAGTTCAGCTCGACAGATACAATGCAGTAGGTTGGGGTCCTTCAAACTTAAAGGCACAGCAGTCTGATGCAGTTAAGTCTGACGAAGCTCTTTCAGCTCTTGCAGAGCAGCTCCAGTACACAATTCCTCAGGGACAGTACCCTGGCGACTACTGGTCACTTGCAACATCACTTGGTGATTCTGTAATCTCTGGCGAGATCACAAAGGATTCAAGCGATGACGTATTCAAGAAGGCTCTTGAAGACTTCCAGGCTACATGCGAGTCATACGCAAAGTGAGCGATATAGGGATTCAAGGACATGGGAAATTCATGCTTGCATGATATTTTACATGTCTTTGAAGACCGAACGGACATAAGGAAAAAGATACGCGAGGAACGAGTGAATCGATTTCCGCATGTCCGTAGGATTGCGAGAGCGCTTTTTGCGGAGCAATCCGTTATCGCGGATGCAATATAATACACAGTCACATTCTTCAGGCCCGGATTCTTCAGGTTTCCGGGCCTGTATTTAACTAGTAAACCTGTTTATGACGTACAAAGGAGGCCAAAGGTATGGCACAGGGCGCAGCAAATAAAAAGAAAAATGCGGTGTCGACCTTCTTTGAGGCTCTGGGAAAGGGCTTTAAGGAAATAGGGGTAACATTTACTGAGGGAGACTTTAAGACAAAGCTTTCTTTCATTATTCTCGGACTTGGTCCGATACTTAGGGGACAGATCCTGATAGGAGTAACGCTTCTTCTTTGCGAGGTGCTTTTCATCTACTTTATGACAGGATTTGGATGGCAGTATCTTTCCAAGCTTTCAACTCTTGGAACAGTAGCGACCAAAAAGGTAGGAAGAAAGACCGTTTACGGTGACAACAGCTTCCTGATCCTTTTGTTTGGCGTTTTATGTATCTTTGCAATTCTTGCATTTATTGCAATCTGGTACATCAATGTGAAGGAAAACAGAAAGGAAGAGCTTCGCCTTAAAGAGGGCAAGAAGCTTCCTACAAACGGAGAAGTTTTCCATTCACTTTTTGACAAGAATTTCCACAAGACACTCTTAGCAATTCCGGTAACAGGTATTTTCGTGTTCACAGTACTTCCTATTGTGTTTATGATCCTTGTTGCCTTCACTAATTACGACAAAAACCACCAGTCTCCAACCAATCTTTTTACCTGGGTTGGACTTGAGAACTTCAAGAATCTGGTTTCATTTACAGGAGCGGGCATTGGCCCTACTTTCTTGCAGGTTCTGGCATGGACTCTTGTATGGGCTCTGTTTGCAACCTTTACAAACTACTTCCTTGGTATGGCAGTAGCCATGCTCATCAACAAAAAGGGCATAAAGTTCAAGAAGCTCTGGAGAACAATCCTGGTTCTTACCATTGCTGTTCCTCAGTTCGTATCACTTCTTTATGTCATGAAGATGTTCGCTAATGATGGACTTATTAACGGATATCTGATCAAGTGGGGAATCATAGACAGCTATATTCCATTCTGGACAGATCCAATGCTTGCAAGGATCACAATCATCGTTGTAAATATCTGGATCGGTATTCCTTACATGATGCTTATCGCAACAGGACTTCTGATGAATATTCCTGAGGATCTTTACGAGAGCGCAAGGATTGACGGAGCAAACCCATGGCAGATGTTCAGAAGCATCACACTTCCATACATGCTCTTTGTCACAGGACCTTTCCTTTTGACACAGTTCACAGGAAACCTCAACAACTTCAACGTCATTTACCTTCTTACTCAGGGTAAGCCACAGTCAGTTAACCTGGCTGAAAAGGCAGGAAACACAGACCTTCTTATCACCTGGCTCTACAAGATGACGGTCAATGACACTAACTACAGGATGGCAGCAGTAATCGGTATTATGGTATTCATTGTTACAGCGGTTATCTCGCTGGTTGTTTACAACATGCTTCCATCAGTTAAAGATGAGGAGGGCTTCCAATAATGAAATCATACAAGACAAAAAGAGCCGTTGGAAATATCCTCGGTTACATCTTATTGATACTTATAAGCATTATCTGGCTGTTCCCATTTGTGGGGCTTGTGCTTCAGAGCTTCAGGTCCTATGCCACTGAGTACGGCGGAATGGTGGACTACCTGGTACCAAAGGCATTTTCTTTGGATAACTATAAATTCCTTTTTGATACAAGCCAGACCAACTACCTTCTCTGGTACAAGAACACCATTGGGATAGCTCTTTTCGTGTCACTGTTCCAGACATTGATGCAGCTGTGTGTCAGCTATGCGCTTTCAAGAATGAGATTTACAGGAAGGACTTTCCTTATGAGATTCTGGCTGATCCTTGGAATGTTCCCGGGATTCCTTACCATGATCTGTCTGTACTTCCTGCTTAAGCAGTTCGGTCTGACACAGGCAGGTGCCATCCCTGGATTGATCCTGGTATCAGTTGCCAGCTCCGGAATGGGATACTATGTCTGCAAGGGTTACTTTGACACAATCCCTAAGGCTCTGGATGAAGCTGCCATGATCGATGGCGCAACAAGGGCCAGGATATTCTTTACCATGGTAATACCTATGTCTAAGCCTATCATCATCTATACAGCCCTGGTTGCATTCATGGCACCATGGTGTGACTACGTATTTGCTTCTTACGTAGCTTTCGGTCACGACACCAGCTACAACGTTGCAGTAGGTATGACAAGGTGGGTATGGACCAATGATTATCAGGGTTACTTCACAAGATTCTGCGCAGGCGGCGTTTTAGTTGCCATCCCTGTAACATTACTGTTCATGTTCCTCCAGAAGTACTATGTTGAGGGCGTAACAGGAGGCGCAGTAAAAGGCTGAACTGAGTTCTTAGCGAGGTAGTGTCGAGCTTAGAAACGAAGTTCGTTCTGGCGAGCGAAGCGAGAGCAGAACTACCTTATTATACTGGAATTAAAGGACACAAATGATATGCCAGAAAGCAAGATCACCATCGATGACATTGCCAGGGAACTGGGAATCTCCAAGACTACAGTCTCCAGAGCTATCTCCGGTAAGGGCCGTGTAGGAGGAGAGACCAGATCCAGGGTACTACAGTTCATCGAGGAGCATAATTACAAACCGAACATGATGGCCAGAGCCCTGGCACAGCAAAAGACCTATAACATCGGTGTAGTTTGGCCGGATGATTACAACGCTGTGGACCTCCCTTTCTTTCAGCGCTGTATGATAGGCATGAGCGAGATAACATCAAGCTATGGCTACGATATTGTGGTTTCTCTTATCACAGGAGATGACATCTCGGGGCTAAAGAGGATCATCGACAATCATAAGGTTGATGGAATTATTCTCACAAGGACTCTGGTGGATGATGCGCCGGCCAGGTTTCTTAAGGAAAGTGGTATACCTTTTGTAACTGTTGGAAGTACTGATGATCCTGAGATCATTTCAGTGGATAACGACAATTTCTCGGCTTGTTCCGAGCTTACCAGTATCCTTATTGCCAAGGGGCTTAGGCGTCTGGCTCTTATCGGAGGATCCACCGGTCATGTCATAACAAAGACCAGATACGATGGCTTTATGGAAGCTTTCAAAAATGCCGGGTTTCCTGTTGATTCAGGACTTGTTTATCTGGACGTTGAGAATATCTCAAAGGTGGGCAACATCTTAAAAGAGCTGCTCAAAAAGAACATTGATGGAGTTATCTGCATGGATGATAACCTGGCGGGAGAAGTGATATCCAGGTGCAGGGATGAACATATCAGGATTCCGGAGGAGCTGAGACTGGCCTCCTTCTACAACAGCTCCATCTTGGAAAGCGCCATTCCTTCAGTGACTTCCCTGAATTTCAATGACAGGAATCTTGGAGCAGTGGCAGCAAAGACACTTTTGGACCTTATCGATAACGGAACGGCCAAAAGCAGAATGCTCAGTAATTATGAAGTTGTATTAAAAGAAAGTACCAAGTAACTATTGATGGGGATCGGTCATAGTGACTGGTCCCCTTTTTAAGAGGAGTACAATATGAAAATCACATCAGCTTCTCACATCACCTATGATCCTGTTAGCCTGATGGTTGACGGAAATCGCTGGTTTCCAATGATGGGAGAAATGCACTTTAGTAGATATCCGAAGCAGTACTGGGATGAGGAACTGGCTAAAATGAAGTCCGGAGGAATAGACATTGTTTCTCTGTATGTGATCTGGATCCATCACGAGGAGATCCGGGGAGAGTTTGATTTTACCGGCGACAGAGACCTTAAGAGCTTCCTTGAAGCAGTAAAAAGAAGCGGCCTTTACTGTATCCTTAGAATTGGCCCCTGGGCCCACGGCGAGGCAAGAAACGGAGGTTTCCCTGACTGGCTTTTGGAGGATGCAAAGGAAAACGGCTATGAGACCAGAACCGATGCACCAAGATATCTCGAGCATGTAAGAACCTTTTATGAAAAGACCTATGAACAGGCTAAAGGCTTTTTCCTGAAGGATGGCGGCCCTGTCATTGGCATCCAGATTGAAAACGAATACGGCCACTGCGGTGGGAGAAACGGTCAGGAGGGCGAGAACCACATGAAGACCCTGCTTTCCATGGCTAAGGAGATTGGTTTTGAAGCACCTATCTACACAGCAACAGGCTGGGGCGGAGCTGTTACAGGCGGAATGCTTCCTGTTATGGGCGGATACTGCGAGGCTCCATGGGATCAGCGCCTTACTGAGATTGAGCCCAGCGGTAACTACATCTTCACAAGAGAGCGCAATGACCACAATATCGGCTCTGACCATGGGCTGGGAGTTGGAATAACGTTTGATATGGATAAGTTCCCCTACCTTACTGCAGAGCTGGGAGGCGGCCTTCAGGTTACTCACCACAGAAGACCCGTTGCCACCGGAACTGACACAGAGGCCATGACCATGACAAAGCTGGGAAGCGGAGCGAACCTTCTTGGCTACTACATGTACCATGGCGGAACCAATCCTTACGGAAAGCTGACAACCCTTCAGGAGACCAGAGAAACCGGCTATCCCAATGATCTTCCGGAATACTCTTATGATTTCAACGCTCCACTTCGTGAGTTTGGTCAGATGGAGGATACCTACAGAAGGGTAAGGCTTCTTTCGCAGTTCATCCATGATTTCGGAGATGACCTTACGGACATGGCCTACACTGAGCAGCCTGGAAATCCCGAAAAGCCTGATGACTTAAAGAGCCTTAGAACTGCAGTCAGATACAAGACAGTGACAGACTCAGAAGGACAGAAGATCCCCAAAGGTTATCTTTTTGTAAACAACTATCAGAGAAGATATGAGATGGCCCGTCACGAAGGCGCTGAGCTTCAAGCCTTTGCTGAAGATGGCACCACGGTTCTTGCTTCTTTTGCTAAAAGAGATATCGAGGACGGAGATTTCTTTTTCTATCCCTTCAACCTGGAGGTTGGGCCCAAAGCTCTTTTGACAATAGATGCAACTCCACTTTGCATACTGGAAAATGCTGACGGAAAGGGCCACAGCACCTACGTGTTCTACACTGACACTGACAGGGAAGTGAGTGCGGACGTCAGGGGAGACCTTGATGGAAACAGCATCCTGACCATCACCAAGAATGAGGCGATACATGCTGTAAAGGTCAGGATCGGAGGCAGGGATCACCTGATCATATCCGAGGCAGATGCAGTTACTGATGCCGATGGTCATGTTCAGCTCTATTTTGAAGTTTCTGACCAGGCAAAAGAAATAACACCTGTTTTCAGATGCTTCCCGGAAATGAGCGCTCCTTCAGGCTTTGAGCTCAAGAAAAATGCAGGAGAGGCAGCAGATTTTATAACCGGAGATGCGTTTGCAATTTACCAGGGACTAAATCCGCTTAAGAATGACTGCAAGGGTGAGTTTAAATCAGTTTCTGAAACAGAGTACGCTCTCACAGTTCCCGGAAACCTCAAGGGGGCAGAAGAAATCTTCCTTCACATTGACTACGAGGGAGACTGCGCAAAGCTTCTTAAGGGAGACCAGGTTCTTACTGACAGTTTTTACACTGGTCAGGAGTGGGAAATAGGCTTAAAGAGGTACTTTGACAGGTTTGGCACTTCCGATGAACTGGAACTTAAGGTGCAGCTTCAGCCTCTTTTCAAGGAAGATAAGCTCTATCTCCAGAAGTGGCCGGAAATGGTTGATGGAAAGGCCTGCAGAATTGTTAATATACATTTTATAGTTCAATATCGTGTCAATATTTCATAATTTATTGATTTGACGTATAATAGTGCTATGGGATTTATGCGCTCCTGTAGCACTATTTTTCATTTGGGGCGCTTTTGAGGCGACCGGAGACAGCGTATGCAGTATAACTTTTACTTTGATATCTGCGCTTTATGTATATTGATGACGCTTGCCATAACCTCTCTGTCCAGAAGGTGGGTTCCTGCCTATAGACAGAGAGCTTATACTATGCTGTTTACTGCTACCTTCCTGGCTACTCTTGCGGAGAGAATAGAGACCTTTCTTCAGATGTTTCCTTCTCCTTCTAGTGTCTGGTATCATCCGGCGGAAATGCTCTGCGGTTCCGTGTATTTCATTGCCCACATGGGTACCGGTTTTTGCTATCTTTTGTACATCAAGGCTGTTCTTGATATCTACATTGACTTCAGAAAGTTTTCGGATTTTGTAGGCGTTCTTTTGGCCTACATTGCTGGGATTATCCTGATCATCATTAATATCTTTGTTCCTATTGTCTTTTATTATGATGAAAATGGCCTCTATAACAGAGGACCTTTGGTGTTCGTTTTTTATCTGTTTGCGCTGTACTACATTGGGTATGGCTTTTACCTGATTATACGATATAAGAAGCTTATGAGGAGAAGGACCAGGATGGTTATCCTTTCCTATGTGGGCTTTATCGCGGTGGGCATGATAATCCAGTACTTCTATCCGACAGTTCTTATAGAGAATCTGTTTACCGTCATCAGTATTTCGTTGGTTTACATTTCCCTGCAGAATCCAACAGAGATGGTAGATGAGCATCTCAACATCCTGAACAAGAAGGCTTTTCTTGAGGGACTTGATCTTAAGACCAACAGAAAGAGCCCTCACAGCACGATTTTCCTTACTGTTGATAACATCAGTGCTTTGAGTGAGGAGATGGGATATACCCAGACCCAGGATCTTCTCAGGAGGATATCAAAGTATTTAAAGAGCGTTGGGACCAAAGAACTTAGAATTGAGACCTATACCTACAGGTATTCAGAAAATGTTTTTGCTGTATCTGCCCATACAAATGACAGGGAAAAGACAGAAAGCCTTCTTCAGGCAATAGCAGCAAGGCTTCAGGAACCATGGGTGTTCTCAAACATGGCCATAAAAGTGGAGGGCCACTGCTTCCTTCTAAGATATCCTGAACACTACAGCACTTCAGTAGAACTGATGGGCAAGGTGGATTTTATCTGCGACAATGTGGAAAATGAAGTGGACGTGATCATTGATGCCAACAAAGACATTTATAAGAATCATGGTGGACTTCTTGATTACGACCTGATGGTAAGAAAAAATCTGGATGAAAAGAAAATTGTAGTCAAGTTCCAGCCTGTCCTTTCCAAGGTTTACAAGATCAATTATACGGCAGACGTGGTGTGCTATTTCTATGATGAGTGCGGAAATGAGATAGATCCCCGAGGCCATATTCCTGATATCAGGGTAACTCAGGCGCTGATGGATGCGGATGAATACGCCTATCGCATAGCCTGCAGATCTTTGAATTTCTGGAACGCAGGAGACAGAAACGGAAAGTACAGGGCGGTAGTAGGCATGTCTCAGGGTGAGATCTCAAGGCATGATTTCCTTAAGAGGATCAAGAAGATCCTCAGGGAAGAGAGAGCTGAAGCTTCCTGGATAACCCTTAAGCTTACTGAGACAACTATAACTACAATGAACCCGGTAGCTGAGCGAAATCTGAAAATGATGGCAGAAATGAAGAGTTATATCATAGTCGATAAATTTGGAAGCGGCTATGGAGATCTCGACAGAATCCTTTCACTGCCTGTCATAGAGGTCAATATTGACCACAGCATACTCCTTCAGGCTCAGGAATCTGAACAGATGAAGAGGGTTGCACAGGGAATTGTAAATCTTTTCCATGATATTAGTATTTTTGTGGGAGCATCAAAAATTAGTACCGAGGAAGACAAGCTCATGGCCGAAGAGTTGGGCTGCGATTTCCTTATGGGGGATTATCTTGGTGTTCCGGTTGCCGATAGCTCTTTTGTCAAACGTATTGATTCGTATTTCGGCGAGGGATAAAGAATGGGTCTGATAACCAGTCCACAAAGCTATAATATCGCCTTTTCCATTGCATCTCTGCTTCTTGTTATCATAGTGCTTGTCATCGATGTATCCGAGGAAGCTCATAATAACAGGCAGAAGCAGATTTTTGGAATGATTATTTTTGACGCTCTGATACTCAATGTGGCAGGGCTTCTTCATAATGCATGGCTATACAATGAGACCTTCAATAATCTGATCACTGCGGACATGAATGTGGTATTTGTCCTTACGGAAAAGATATGTTCTTACCTGATGTCATATTTCTCCACCCTTTATGTAATGTCCATTTTCAGGATTTATCCGGACAATTTCATAAAGAAGGTATTTCTTCTTCTTCCGGAATTGTACTGCATTGTTTTCTTTGCCAGCGGACTTTTTACAGATTACTATTTTACCTTCTCTGAAGCGGGAGAATTAGAGTACAACTACCTTCAGGGGGCATCTGTTAATCTGTGCCTGTTTATCTATTTCCCCTATGTTGGCTATCTGTTCGTTAAATATATCAGGACTCTGAGCTCGGAAAAGGCAGTGGCGCTGATCATGTACTATCTCATGATGCTGGCGGGAATTCCTATAAGGATTCTTACAAAGTCCAGTTCTGTATTTGAGTTTAGTGTGTCCTTAGCTCTTTTAATGTGTGTGTACACCTTCCAGAATCCAAGCGAGTTTGCTGACAGGATATCCGGTGCAGGAACCAAGAACGCCCTGAATTTCACGGTTTCTACGAATCTTCTTCAGAAAAAAGTGTTTACCGTGTTTGGAATCGCTATAGAAAGAATTGATGTCATAACAGGTGGAGAGCCCCTTGAGGCCGTGTCAGAGCTTCTAAACCAGATTACAGCGTATCTGAAGCAGCTTTGTCCTGAGGGTAACACTTTCTATACGGATGATGGCCACTACATCATGATATTCCCAGAGGCCGAGCCTGATGACCCTGTGATAGAAAAGACTGCTGAGATCATTCAAAAGAGATTTAAAGAGCCCTGGAGGATGAGCGGCCAGGAGATAAGGCTATTCCAGAGCCCGTACGCCATTGGACTCCCGGACGAAGTGGATACCCTGGAGAAGTTCAATGAAGTCAGGGATGTGATAAAGAAGGCCCTACTTAGGCATAACAAGGAAGTTCTCAGGTTCAGGGATCTCAACTTAAAGCATGTTGAGCACGACAAAAAGATCGATAACATAGTAAGGCATGCTCTGGATGATGAACTTCTGGAGGTTTATTATCAGCCTATTTATAATCCGAAGGAAAAGAAATTTACCTCCTGTGAAGCGCTGCTAAGGCTACGGGATCCACAGCTTGGATTTATATCTCCTGCGGTTTTCATGCCGGTTGCTGAGAGAAACGGAACAGTTATTGCCATAGATAATTTCGTTTTGAAATCCGTATGTGAGCTTATTTCATCAACGGATATGGCAAGCCTGGGACTGGATTACGTGGAGGTGAACCTGTCGGTAGTTGACTGTATCCAGACTAACCTGGCGGACAATGTGAAAAAGACTCTGAACAAATACAATGTTCGTCCGGATCAGATCAACCTGGAGATCACAGAGACCTTTGAAGAGGGAATAACTTCAGCAATGGACGAGAATATCAGAAGCCTTAAGGAATTTGGTATGTCTTTTTCTATGGATGATTTTGGAACAGGTTATTCCAATCTTGCCAGAATATCTTCACTGCCGGTGGACATCTTTAAGCTGGACAAGAGCATAATCCAGTCGGCATTTGAGTCAGAGACCTCTTACATGGTAATGATCAATCTGGTTAAGATCATAAAGGCCATGGACAAGCTGATCGTGGCTGAGGGTGTTGAGACTGAGGAGCAGGCAAAGCAGATAATAAGAGTTGGTTGCGACCACATTCAGGGCTTCTTCTACGCAAGGCCAATGCCAAAGGACAGATTTATTGAATTTTTGAGAAAGAACAACCTATAAAAATGTAATTTCTTGCAAACTAAGGGACATAATAGTAAAATTCAATCAGTGTGCTGTCTGCAGGATATGACGGCACACTGATATTGTAATAAGGAGATATTATATGGCGCTTATTAAGAAACCGGTAACCGGAATGAAGGACATACTTCCCGAGGAGATGGCTCTTAGGGATTATTGCATCGGCATCATCAAAAAGACCTATGGAGAGTTCGGATTTACATCCATTGAAACTCCTGCCGTTGAGTCCCTTGCAAACCTTAACAGCAAGCAGGGCGGAGAAAATGAGAAGCTCATCTTCAAGGTAATGAAGAGAGGCGAGAAGCTTAATCTTGAGACAGCTAAGGAGGAGAATGACCTTACTGATTCAGGACTTCGTTATGACCTTACAGTTCCGCTGGTTCGTTTTTATGCAAATCATGCAGGAGAGCTGCCTTCCCCATTTAAGGCACTTCAGATGGGAAATGTATGGAGAGCAGACAGACCTCAGAAGGGTAGATATCGTCAGTTCATGCAGTGTGATATCGACATCCTTGGCGAGGCTTCAAATCTTGCTGAGATAGAGCTTATCCTTGCCACCACCACAACTCTTGGCAGACTTGGATTTAAGGATTTCAAGGTCAGGATCAATGACCGTAAGATCTTAAAGGCTATGGCTGCCTACAGTGGATTCCCTGAGGAGGAGTACGACAACGTATTCATCACTCTGGACAAGATGGATAAGATCGGCATTGATGGTGTTTCAGAGGAGCTTGTTAAGGCTGGATTTTCACAGGACAGCGTAGACAAGTACCTTGACCTTTTCAAGGCAGCAGAGGGAAAAGACTCTTTGGAGGGCCTTAAGGTCATCGCTGATAAGATAGGTGACTTCCTTGATGAAGAGACCAAGGAAGGACTTGCAGAGATCATCAGCTCAGTTGAGGAGACCAAGACAGCTCAGTTTGAGATGGTGTTTGATCCCACTTTGGTTCGCGGAATGAGCTACTATACAGGTACAATCTTCGAAGTAGCTATGCCACAGTACGGCGGAAGCTGTGGAGGCGGAGGACGTTACGATAAGATGGTTGGAAAGTTCCTTGGACAGGAAACTCCTGCCTGTGGCTTCTCCATCGGCTTTGAGCGTATCATCATGATCATGATGGATGAGGGCTTTAAGATTCCCGGAGCCAGCGAAAAGACTGCATTCCTCATCGAAAAGGGCATCAAGGGAGAAAGACTTGCCGAGATCATTGCCCAGGCTCAGAAGGAGAGAGCAGACGGAAGACAGGTGCTTGTAGTTCGCATGAACAAGAACAAGAAGTTCCAGAAGCAGCAGCTCACAGATCAGGGATATGAGGACTTCAAGGAGTTCTACCTTAATCCACTTAGTTAAAGGAGATTCAGACAGTTGGACGTTCATTTGGTCAGGTTAATAGTTCTTATAATTTTAGTGCTGCTGTCGGCGTTCTTTTCCTCTGCCGAGACGGCGCTTATGACCTGTAATAAGGTCAAGATGAAAGCTTTGGCAGATGAAGGAAATAAGAGAGCAGCAAGGGTTCTTAAGATTACGGAGGATGCCCAGAAGGTCTTATCGGCAATCCTCATTGGAAATAACATAGTAAACTTAAGTGCTTCAGCTCTCATGACAGTGTTTGTGACTGACAGGTTCGGAAGCTTTGCAATTGGTGTCGGTACCGGAGTTCTTACTCTTGTTGTACTGATATTTGGTGAGATAGTACCAAAGACCATTGCTACCTCCTATGCGGAGAATATTTCCATCTGGTATTCAGGCGTTGTAATGGCGCTGATGACTATTGTTACACCGGTCAGCATTGTTATAAATGGCGTGTCTACCGTTATCCTGAAGATCCTTCATGTTAACACAGACAACCATCAGGCCATGACTGAAAATGAACTTAAGACCTACGTGGACGTAAGCCACGAGGATGGTGTCATAGAAAGCGGCGAGAAGGAGATCATCTACAACGTATTTGATTTCAGCGACGCAGTAGCCAAGGACATCATGATACCAAGGATAGACATGTCCTGTGTAAGTACAGAAGCTACCTATAATGAAGTTATGAAGATCTTCAAGGAGGATATGTACACCAGAATTCCTGTTTATGAGGGAAATGAGCAGGATAACATTATTGGACTTATAAATGTAAAAGACCTGATCCTTCTTGAGGATAAAGAGAACTTCAAGATAAAGGATCACCTGAGAAAAGCTTATTACACCTACGAGTTTAAAAAGACCGCTGATCTTTTGGTGGAGATGCGCGAAAAGTCCCAGAACGTTGCCTTTGTTCTCTCTGAGTACGGCGCAACAGTGGGAATGATCACATTGGAGGATCTGCTTGAAGAGATCGTCGGTGAGATCAGAGATGAGTACGACTCAGATGAGATCAATCTGATCAAGAACGTAGGCGGAAGACGTTACCTGGTTGAAGGTAACATGAAGCTTGATGACATCAACGATGAGCTTAAGACAGACCTTGATTCAGAGGACTACGACTCCATCGGAGGACTTATGATCGAGGCTCTGGACAGACTCCCAGGCTACGGAGAGACCGTTACTCTTGATAACGGCATTACTCTTACAGCCCGTGGAATCAAGGGAAATCGTATCACAAAGGTTTTGATTACGGTTAATACTCCGGTGCAGGAAGAAGAGAAAGAATAATGAGACAAAAAAGAGGGCGGTACTTTTTGTACCGCCCCTTTGTATCAGGCTTAATTGATTGTGAATCTTTCAAGGTTGCCATTGATTGTGTCAACCGCATCTGATACTGAAGAAGCTGCGTTGGCAACAAGCTCTGAGGAGGATGCAACTCCCTTGGCTGCCTCGGTAACCCTTTCTACGTTCTCAGCAATCTCCTGAGTAGATGCTGACTGCTCCTCGGATACAGAAGCCATGTTGGTGGCAACATCGTTAACCTTCTGCATCTGTTCTGCCATTTCTGTGAGGATGCTGTTAGCGTCTGAAAGCTCCTGAGTGATCTCCTTGAAGGTGTTGGCTGCTACATTTACGGTTTCAGCACTGTTGTTGATAAGAGTAGTATTTGTCTCGGACTTCTCAGACAGCATCTGAACCTTCTGGGACATATCCTTGATGATCTCACCAATCTGGTTGGTAGCATCTGCAGAGTTCTGTGCCAGCTGTCCAATCTCCTGAGCAACAACTGCGAAGCCCTTACCTGCTTCACCTGCTCTTGCAGCCTCGATGGATGCGTTAAGAGACAGGAGGTTGGTCTGTGAAGAAATGGAGTTGATCAGGTCAATGATCTGATTGATCTTATCTGCAGCTTCATCAACGTTAGCTACAGCGTCTGCCATATCCTTCATGGACTCAACAATGTCGGACATACCATCTGCCACTGTGGACATATCATGCTGTCCGGAATCAGCTTTTTTAACAAGCTCGTTCATGGATGCCTCAATCTGCTGTTCCTGATCTGTTACACTGGCAACAGTCTGGGCAAGAACAGTAGCGTTCTCAGCAACTTCATTAACGGCACTTGCCATGTTGTCGATGTTTTCTCTGATCTGAGTCATGCTTACGGACTGGTTGTTAGCTGCTTCTTCCAGATCTTCAGCTGTGGACTTGGAGGTCTGAGCATCTCCCATAAGCTTTCCGGAAACATCCTTGATCTCAGAAAGAGAATCTCTCATGCCATGGATAAAGTCGCCCATGGCTCTGTTCATGTATGCAATTTCGTCATCGCCCTTAGAGGTGATGTCTACGGTGAAGTCACCGCCTGAAATCTTTTCAATGTTATCAGTAAGCGCTGTAACAGGTTTCTTGATCATGCTGTGAAGCGCCTTGGTTATGATGATGATAACAAGAACTACAGATACAACTGTTACTATGAGGAGAATGAAGATAAGTCTTAAGAGAGTTGAAAGAACTTCCTTCTGCTTGGCATAACTTACAACACTCCAGTCAGTTCCGCTGACGCCTGCTGTTACTGCATAGTATTTCTGACCGCCTGCTTTAAGAGGTACAACCTTTCCTACATCTTCCTCACTCTCACCTGCTACAAGCTCTGCTATAGCGGTTACAATGGGCTGATCTGTAACTTCGGAGACGTTCTTTCCGCAAAGGCTGGTATCATCTCTGTAGGAGAGGATGAGACCGCCCTTTGTGATCATCATTGATCCACCGGTCTCATTTATAACTACTTCATTCAGTTTTTCCTGGGATGATGCCAGGAAGAGATCTGCTGCAAAGCAGCCTTCTCTGCCGTCTTTTAAGTGTACGTGTCTGATAACTGTAGCGCACAATCCGCCGGTAACCTCGTCGAAATATGGCTGGTCATAGAAATAAAACCAGGTGTTATCATACCCGATGGCCTCTTTATACCAGGCTTTTTCGGTTATGCCATCCATTTGAAAGTCTGGTTCACTTGGATACAGGAAGGTTCCGTCGTTAAGAGCAAGATAAGCACCTGTAGGGATCATGTTGTATCTTCCTACTGTTCCTATCAGGTATTCCATTATATCGTCATTGTTCTTAAACTCAGTTTGCTCAACTGCATCAGCAACACCATTCAGATAGTAGAATGTTGAAGTCAGATTCTTGTTGACCTCAGAAGCACTGGCGCTAACCTGATTGCTGAGAGAGGTGTCAATAAGGTCTTTTACCAGATTGAAACCAAAGCCCAAAACTAGGAATTCTGCCACCAGGATACTGGCGATAAGTAGTCCTACAAACATTGCCGCCAGTCTTACACTGATGGCCTTTGGAGCACCTTTTTTAGCTGCATTACTACTAGTATTAGCATCTGCCATTGAAGAAACCCTCCTATAAGTTTGAAAAGAATATAATTCTCCGTACATATACTAAATTACATCAAGATAGTAACGTTCATATAAACAAAATATAATACTTTTATTAATTTTTTCGCTATAATATATCTATACAGAACTGATGCTCGGATCATAAAGTGATCTTCTGAATTACGAGGGCTTGAAAATGTATTATCTTACATTTGATGTAGGCACATCAGGGGTTAAAGGATGCCTGATTTCCATAGAAAGCACTTCTGATGCCCGGTCTATCCACATACTGGACACCGCGATGCAGTCATATGGTCTTTACCATGGCAAGGATGGGATTGCAGAGCAGGATATTGAAGAAATTTATAACGCCATTGCGCTGACATCCAAGGCAATAATGAAGGAGTCAGCTATAGGTCCAAAGGAAATCTCTGCAATAGCTTTTTGCGGCTGTCTTCTTGGGTCAGTTGCTGTTGACTGCCAGGGAAAGCCCGTCTGCAAGGCCTTCTCTTTTATGGATTACAGAGGTGTTGCTGTTTTGGAACAAATGGGCAAAAAACCATTTCGTTATAATGGCCTGACTATCCCGCAGATAACAACAGGTATATCACAAGCTCTCGCAATTCCAATGTCCGGAAAGGATCTCATTTGGCGAATAAAGTGGCTCGAGCAGTATAACCCTAAAGCAGCTGAGAAAGTGTTCAAATGGCTAAACTATAAGGAGTACTTTATTTATCGTGCCACTGGGAAATTTGTAATGAGTACAGATACTGCCTGGTCAACTTTTCTGTATGATACCAGAGATGGTCACAAGGGCTGGAATAAGCGACTTTTAAAGCTTTATGACATTGATCCGGATCTCTTTCCTCAAATTGTAAAAACAACAGATATAGTAGGCCCCCTCACCCAAGCTGCAGCCGAGGAACTGGGATTATGTGAGGGAATTCCTGTTGTTGCAGGAGCTAACGATACAAATATTGTTCCAATTGGAGCAGGTACAGTTAAAGAAGGTGATATCAATCTGTATCTTGGAACATGCGGATGGGTCTCAACTGTGACTGCCAAACGGAAAGCTGATCTGACCGTATATATGGCTACTATGGTTGGAGCACAGGATGACTGTTATAACATGTATGGGCAGGTGGAGACAGCGGGAAGTGCATTATCCTGGATTGAGGGATTGGTACTTGAAAAGGGAGCAATAGGCTCATCTTTTGACGATCTGACAAAGGATGTACCTCCCGGCAGTAATGGGGTGTTGTTTGCACCGTGGCTTGAAGGGGTCAGAGCACCTTTTGCAGACGATAATATAGGAGCAATGTTCATTAATATGAATCTGGGTACCAATAAGGCTATTCTTGCCAGAAGTGTCATGGAAGGCATAACATTTCAGTTAAGATGGTTGTTTGACAATCAGATGAAATCATTAAGTACAAGTCCCGGAACAATAAGAGTCTGTGGTGGTGCAGCCAACTCTGAAGTGATGTGCGGAATACTGGCTGATGTGTTTGGGACTACGATAGAAAAAAGCGAATGGCCTCAGAACTGCGGTGCAATAGGACTTAGCTGCCTGTCCGCTATAGCTGTAGGGCAACTTAAAGGTTTTTTTGAAATCGAGAAACTGATCAGGTGCAGCAAAAGATATGAACCCGATATGGACAGGCATGAAAAATATGAAAAGCTATATAGAGTCTATCGGCAATTGTATCGTCAAAACAAGCGCGTATACAAGCAATTAGTAAAGGTGGAAAATGGTAAATAGTCAAAAAAGGGTATCCTCCCCGGTCAGGAATACATCTGTGATCGCAGCCGGGCTTTGTACTCTTAGCTTTGTACTCAAGCTGATCTCGGCGATAATAGGTAGATCTTCAATACAAAAAATAGACTGTGTTCGCAGCCTGATAGAGACTACAGCAGTGGTTGTATGGTGCGTGTTCTGTCTGAAGAAGGACAGTGACTTAACAGGTGACCTGGCTAAACGACTTATATATTGGACGAGATGGGTTTTTATTCTATCCGGGATATGCATGCTTTGCTATAGCGTCATGAGATATTTGAACCATGTATCTTATCATGGAGCTCTGTGGTTCGGAATACTCGTATCCCTTGTAGGAAGCTTCAATAATTGCTGGATGAGCATGAGATACTTTAAGAATTCCGGTGGGAGTGAAAGTGTAAAGGTTCAGGGAAGACTTCTTTTACTGAAGTCATTGGCAGACTTAGGGGTGGCACTGACGCTGATCATCCTGGTTGTAATCCCCGGATGGCAAAGAATCAGGGAGTTTGAACTGGTAACATCTATACTTTTATCTTTGGCCCTGATTGTCAGTGGTGTATTCTATTCTGGAAGGAATAATGTTTCAGATTAACGCTACAATATACCTGGTTAATGGAGGAAAGCAAAATGAAAGCTCTTTTTATTGGTGGAACTGGAACTATCAGCATGGGAATAGTGAAGAGATTGTCAGAGGACCCCATGTGGGAAGTGTTTCTTTTGAACAGAGGCAACAGAAAGGCAGAGGTGCCTCAGAATGTAAAGCAGATAATTGCAGATGTAAATAATGAGCAGGATGTTAAGGCTAAGCTTGAAGGAATGGACTTTGACGTGGTCAGCGACTTTATTGCATTTGATGTTGATGCAGTAGAGCGTGACTACAGGCTTTTTAATGGGAAAACTAAGCAGTATATCTTCATAAGCTCAGCTTCCGCATATAATAAGCCGGCAGCAGGTTATGTGATAACAGAAGGGACTACTTTGGCGAATCCCTACTGGGAGTATTCGAGGAAAAAGATCGCCTGTGAGGAGTTTCTGATGGAGAAGTACCGAAAAGAGGGCTTCCCTGTGACCATTGTAAGGCCAAGCCACACCTATGATGAGAGACATATTCCGCTTGGCGTTCATGGAGATAAGGGCTTTTATCAGGTGATAAGGCGCATGCAGGAGGGAAAACCGGTGATCATCCAGGGGGATGGCTCGTCTCTGTGGGCCCTTACCTTCAACAGCGATTTTGCCATAGGATTCACCGGACTTATGGGAAACAGACATGCAATAGGAGAGGCCTTCCAGATAACCGGGGATGAGATACTGACCTGGGATCAGATCTATGCAACTATAGCTGATGCACTGGGAGTAGAGCTTAAGCCTTACCATGTTTCCTCTGATTTTCTTGCAGATGTGGGAGCAGGATTTGGATATGACTTTAGAGGAAGCCTTTTGGGTGATAAGGCGGTATCTGTGGCCTTTGATAACAGTAAGCTAAAAAGACTTGTTCCTCAGATGACCACAACCATTCCTTTCCATAAAGGGGTTCGAATGGCTCTGGATTATGTCCTTTCTCATCCTAAGGAGTATGAAGAAGATCCGGAATTTGATGCCTTTTGCGATTCTGTAATAGAAGCTATGGAAAGAGCAAAGAGAGAGATAAAAAAATGATGAATATAGATGAAAGTGTTTATATAGCTCCCGGAGCCCAGGTGGCTGGTAACGTGCAGATTGGAAAGGACAGTTCCATTTGGTACAACGCAGTTGTCCGTGGGGATTCTTCCACAGTAATTGTAGGGGAGCGGACGAATATCCAGGATCTGGCATGTTTGCATGTGGACATGCAGAATAAGCTGGAAGTAGGAAATAATGTAACAATAGGCCACAGCGCTATAGTTCATGGATGCATTGTAGGCAATAATGTCATCATTGGAATGGGCGCGATAATCATGAATGGAGCTCATGTTGGAAACAACTGTATCATCGGAGCCGGAGCGCTGGTCACAGAAAACATGGTGATACCTGACGGAAGTATGGCCTTTGGCAGCCCTGCCAAGGTGATCAGGCAGCTTACTGATGAGGAAATTGCAAGGATACTAGATAACGCCGAGCTTTATGTTCAGCACGCAATGGCTGCAGAGATTGCAAAACCTCTGTCACAGATCGACAAGATCAACATCACTTAATTTAGGGGGATTTAGCCTTTAAGCCTATTCCAGGCTTTGATAACATTATCCATGTATTTGGCGTTCTTTTTTGTAACGATGCTGTCGTTACCTTCAAACATTGACTCTACGCCGGAAATAGCGCCGGCTCCGGTGGAGTCAAATGAATACGCCTTATCTTCAGAAAAGTAAAATCTTGTGCTTGATGAAAGCTCATGGCCTGAGGCTGACTGATCGAACAGATTAGCCAGTTCCCAGGCTTCTTTTACGCATTCTTCCATGGCTTCCTGTTCATGCAGGCAGGAAAGCCACCAGGCCTTCAGTATCAGCATTATTACACGAAGCTTGTGGAAGTATGTAATCTTTCCGGGAATGCTGTAATGTCTGATAAGATCCATGTTAAGATCCGCCAGTTCTATTGCCTTTTCAATATCTTTTTTACGACCTGATGCTGCCATGGCCATGGCCATATTGGTTATAGTTCCGTACTGATCAGCGCAAAGACGTATCATGGCAGTTGTTCCGTAGTTTAGTGATTCCTTGAACCTGCCAGCGTTCATAAGTACTGATGCAATAGCAGAGTTGTTGCAGCCGTCATAATTGATCTTGTGAAGCTCTTCCAGGGCTTTATCAGGGTCTTTCTTGGTGTAGAGCTTTGCAATTCTGTACCTGATGGAGTATTCACTTATCTGTTTGTCTGTGTTCTGGGAAAGATGCTCCATGCTCTTTTGATAAAGGTCAATGGCTGTATCACGATCCTGATCATCGTCCCCTTCTATGTACTTAAGAAAATACATTTCTGCACAGGCATAGAGTATCCTGAAGTTGTGGGGATATCGTACCAGAGCGTTTTTTGCTTCTGCTACAGCCTCTTCAAATCTGTATTCATGGCATAAATCTTCAATTATCTTCTCCATGTCCGCTATCTTTTTTGAAGACATGTCATAGCCTAAAAGTTCATCCATGGAGACATTGTAGAAGTTAGCAAGCTCCATCATCGTCATGATATCCGGAACATTATTTCCATTTTCCCACTTGGAAACTGCTCCAATGGTGACGCCAAAGGCTTCTGCCAGTTCCTCCTGGGTGAGTCCCATTTCTTTTCTGTATTTCCTGATATTGTCCGAAAGCTTTAACTGCATGATATTTTCTCCCTGATTTACAGGATTGTTCTTGCCCTCATGGAATAGCTGTAGCCACCATTTATTGCGTTTTTGTAGTTCTGATCAGCCAGACTCTTTTCTGCAAGAAATCCTGTTGTTAAGTTGCTCAACATAGCCTTGAAATTGATTCTCTTTGTCATAATGTCCACCGTTCCTTTCGTGTGCGTGTCTTTGTTATGACTTAATTCTACAAGGCTATATAGGGAATATTAACATACTATTTATACAGTTGCTATAAGAAAAACTTTCCGATATGGAAAGTGATGGCCTTTGCTGAATGATTAGTAGACAAATTCTTTAGCAAAACATATAATAATTCTAAGAAAACTTGCATGCGGAGGTAGTATTATGCCAGTTATTAAACCTATATCAGATCTTAGAAATTACACAGAAGTTACCCGTGATGTCAGTTATGGCAACAGAGTTTACCTGACAAAAAATGGTCATGGTGATATTACAATGATAAATATGCGCGAGCTTGATGATATTGAGAAAGAGCTTGCTCTGTATAAGTTTAAATATGAAATGGCTATCGCGGAACAGTCGATTAAGACAGAGGGAACTGTTTCCGAAGAAGAACTGGCCAAGGAGCTGGGGGTTACACTTTGAAAAAGATACAGTATTCAAAAGTTGTTCAAAGAAAGCTCAAGGCTCTACAGGAGGAACTGACAGGGAAGTTTGGTGGTGAGACATCAGTTGAGATCATGACGAAGATCATGCGCGATATACACCATCTTTCAGATAATGATCAGATAGGAACCCAGATTTCAAAAATGTATGATGTGGATACTGATTACTGGTATCTCTTTACGTCTCACAATTATTTTATTTACAGAATAGAAAAGACATCTATTGTTATAGTTAATATGTTCAATGAGAAAGAAGACTTCATGCTAAAGCTTTTTGGTTTATCAGGAAGGACCCAGGAGTCAATAGACTATTGGGGCGAGTAGAATGATGTTACGCTATACAAGAAGCAAACTGCCACCCATATTTAGTGGGTGGCAGTTTTGGTGAATCTACTTAACTCTTTTTCTTATTTGATATGAGCAGGCTTGTAAGAAGAACGACTGGAACTGCCAGTACTGAGATGATGGCAGCTGGACCAATGTTTATGGTTATGGTCCTCTCCGTGCTTTTCTTATTCTCTTCGTTTTCCTTCTCCATTCCCATGTAAATATACCTTCCTTTCCCCAACCTGCTTCCATGATACCACATAAGTAAGGGGAGATTTAACTAATTATTCTATGATTTCCAGGGCATAATATGGTAATATAAAAAGCGTTTGTTGGGAGGGAATGTGTTATGCAAAATTTTGGAATGTCTATGTTATGGTTTTGGCTTGGTTACATTGTTGTCACCTGGATCGGAATAGGTCATACGATCTTTAATATCAAGGTGCGCCACATGAAATCCATGAAGGAAAGCCCCGGAATGGGCGAGGGCTATGAAAAGACAAAGCCATGGCATCCGTTGTATAATATCATCATTTTTTCATTGTTTGGTTTTTTCTATATGAACGGACTGGCTGCACCTACACTATCGGAAGCGCTTGTTACTGCTGTAATCTGGGGAGCAATTTGTATTGTTTCAGATCTGATCGGATGGGTTCTCATAAAACACCCATGGAGACTCACATTTAAGGAATTCTATGTTGACTATCAGCCCTGGATCACCCTTATTTACCTGGCAATAATGCTGGGACCTGTCATTGGGTATGTTGTCACAATGCTATTACATTAAGAGAACACTCATTTAGTGTGTGAGTAGATTTGCGGAGGAGAAGTATTTGCATGGAAACAAAGGGAATTAATGGTAATCAGTTAAAGGTGATAGCCTTAGCTTCGATGACGATCGATCATCTGGCTTCTGTTATATGGCCAAACTATCCAACGGATTGGTGGCTCATACTGTTGCATATCATTGGAAGAATTGCAGCACCGATTTTTTGGTTTATGGTTGCCGAAGGATATCATCATACACACAATCTTAAGAAGTATGGAACCAGGTTACTGATCTTTGCTGTAATCAGTCATTTTGCCTACAATTTTGCTTTTGGAATTCCATTTATTCCATTTCAGACGGGAGTTTTCAACCAGACAAGTGTGATCTGGCCTTTGTTCCTTGGGCTGATCGGGTTATGGGTGACAGATCATGAGGGATTGAAACAGTGGCAAAAGACACTGATAATACTTCTGCTGACGATACTTGCATTTTGCGCTGACTGGAGCAGCATTGCTGTTCTTGCAGTTATAAATATCGGAGCAAATCGTGGAAACTTCAAAAAACAAATGACAACTGTAATGATGTGGGTTGCTGTATATGCTGCAGTATATGCGATCTTTATCAATCCAATTTATGGTATGCTTCAGCTCTTTGTATGTCTGTCATTCCCGCTTTTAAAAGCTTATAACGGACAACGCGGAGAGATGAAGGGCATGAAATACTTGTTCTATATCTATTATCCTGCGCATCTAATTATATGTGGCATAATAAGGATTCTTCTTCATGGTAATACCGGAGTTATGGTCGGGGGCTGATGTGACGTTATTTGAATACTAACTGTGCAAAGTTGTAGAAGCCCAGGTACCATACATCAAAGTTATGGACACCTGGTACTTCCTGCCACATGAAATTCTCACCAGCTACGAACTTATCACATACATCAGGGAGATTATTGGCAGCTGCCGTATGAGCAGACAGGGCTATATTATCGCTTTCTCCGCATATGTTGTAAAAGTAATAAATTGGATAGTCGCTATCTTCTAACAGTTTAGCTGTTTTAGAAGCAGGGTAGCTGGTTGGAGCAGCGGAAAATGCGCCAAAGTATCCAAAGAGATCAATGCATTCTCCAATTCCAATATTGATGGTCTGCATACCGCCCATGGAAAGACCAGCCATGGCACGATGCTGCCTGCTTGCAGAAGGGTCATAATCATTCTCACTATAATCGGCGTAGGTGCTGTAATGTGAATCTATGTAAGGAATAAGGTCATTCCTTAGCTCTTTTCCAAATACATAAAAAGAATTGTAGTCGGATCCATCCTTGGAGTGGTTAGCTGCGCTTCGTCCGTTAGGTGTTACAACAATAAATGGATCAATGTCGCCGTAATAGGCAAGGTTGTCCATTATCAACTTGATCTTGGAACTGTCCCCCGTCATTCCCCATTCATTTTCATCTCCACCGATACCGTGCATGAGAATCAGAACATTGTACTTTTTATCTTCACTGTAGCCTGCAGGAAGGTAGACGTTGGCTTCCTTGGTGATCTCAGATTCATCACCAAAATAATCTTTGGTGGAATATTCTATATGCTCAATTGTACCGGCTTCATCAGTCCGAATACTGGAATATTTTACAGGTATTGTTGAATCGGAAATCTCTGCTGTAGGAACCCTCGCCTCGTTTTCATCAGCTTCTTCAGCAGAGGTATCAACAGCTGAAGTCTCCTCAGCAATTGCCTTGGCTATTCCATTTTCTTCGTTAGTGGCCTCGGCTTTTTCTTCGTTTTCTGATGACTCGTTTTGCTGAAGCTCTGTGCTTTCTTCTTTTTCTTCAACAGCATTTTCCCCTGCCCTGGCTCCGCAGCCGGAGAGTATAACCAAAAGACCGGATAGTCCTAGTGCAAGTCTTAAATAGTTTCTTTTCATATGTCTCCTTTTTGTCGAGTAATGGGTGCTTTGTTGTAACTTCATGGTTTCTAGGCATGCTGACCTCCAGAGATTTGCAGGAAAAGAGGTAACTAACATTTATAATATTAGCACCAATCTGTGGAAAAGAGCCAAATTAACGCTATAATATACCTATGCAGAAAATATCAGCTTTTAAGAAGCTTTTACTGACAATAAAGCCCGAGATTGTGTATAGATCAAGGGACGGCAAGGTGACAATACGTGATCAGGTCGAAAATAAGCGACCTGTAAGGGTGCTCTATTGCGAAGATACAAGGGAATCCGGAATTTACCTTGATGAAGGGATGGACAAAGATCCGCTCTTTTTTTATATGCAGACCCTAAAAGAGGTGTGTATCTATTATAGTTGTCTTGATAATGCCCTTCTTATCGGTGGCGGAGGAATGGCTTTTCCTAAGTACTACATAAATGGCGTTCCGAAGGGGCACATGGATGTGGTAGAGACTAGTAGGGAAATGATAGACCTGGCGGAGAAGTATTTCTTTTTTGCACCGGATGAGCATGTTAGGGTGATAGAAGGAGATGGGGCGGCATTCATATCCAAGACAGCCATATCCAACGCATCGATAGCTGACGGCGGTGGGCCTAAACACTACAATTTGGTCATCTTTGATGCTTTTGTAGGCAATAAACCACCTAAAGAGCTCTT
>JAEEGL016690985.1_pt1 | contig 25067 bp, 14 predicted proteins | sample 9134231 | NCBI WGS metagenome assembly JAEEGL01 (sample SAMN16246548, study PRJNA631951) | gut metagenome | biome: gut microbiome; feature: rumen; material: fiber-attached | host: Bos | place: Iran: Karaj | collected 2018-10 | reverse complement strand
GGGCAGCGATGACGCCCTCGCTCTTGCCACCGATGGTGACAACAACTTCGCGCTTGTTGATTGCCGTTACCTCTCCTTCGACAACTTCGCCCTCTACGATCTTGCTGAGGGTCTGGTCGTAGGCCTTGCGGATTTCTTCCTTCTCGGCGGTGTCGTAAACACCGGATCCTTCAAAGGCTTCCCAGTCAAAGTTCTCGGGAGCGATCGATGCGTTGAGCATCCCGGTTTCTTTTTTAATTTCTTCTGACATAATAAGTTAAGTTTGAACAAATTAGTTGTTTGACATTATGTTTTGTGCCTCCGCGGGACACGCCCGCGCGAAAAAGCCTGCAAAGATAGGAATATTTTTTTATATTTGTACTCTCAAATCAGCATGTTATGCAAGAAGTTACACATCTCTTCCTATCGCCCCAGATTGCGGGCATTCTGGATATCGTTGCAACGTCGCTGTTCGTCATATACCTCGTCCTGCAGATTCTTCACCACAAGTTCATGTGGTATGTCTATATCCCCAGCTGCATCGCTGCCGCAATAACCTTTTTCGACAGCGCCACCTGGGCTTTCGCCGCCCTCAATGTTTATTACATCATAATGGGCTTCGTGGGGATTTTCAATTGGAGAAAGGATGCCGCCTCGGCCGAAGAACACAAGGGTTCCATCATCCTCAACAAGATGACGCCCAAGATATTCAGGATAAGTCTGGCCATCACCATAATAGGCATTCCGGCCCTCTATTTCATCCTCAGGGCCCTTAACGATCCCAACCCGTTCCTGGATGCCTTTACCACCGTTCTCAGCATCATAGGCACGTGGTGGCTCACCCGCTCCATCATATATCAATGGTGGATATGGATCATAGCGGATGTGTTTGCAATATGGATGAACATCAATCTGGACAAGAGCGCCTTCGTAGTCCAGTTCATCCTGTGCATCCTGTCCTCGTTCCTCGGACTCTACATCTGGAACAAGAGAGGAAAGTATCTTAACGGATAGACCATGCTCAGCATTCAGGAACGCCAGAAATACATCCTCGACAAACTCTCGGAAAAAGGTTTCGTGAGGGTTGAAGACGTAGCTTCCGCCCTTGGTGTCACGGGAGCCACAATCCGCAAGGATTTCCGGGAGCTCGAGAGCAAGCGCCTGATCTACCGAAACCACGGCAGCGCATCTCCGGTGAAACAAAAGGTTACGGACCTTCCTGTCCAGGAGAAGGCTTCCATCAGGGCAGCGGAGAAGAAGCGCATCGCGCTCACAGCTTCAGAGCTGATCGGCGCAGATGATTCCATTATCATGACATCCGGCACCACCATCGAGGCCATGGCCCATCACCTGAAGCCGAAAGGGACGCTCAACGTCGTTACGCCGTCAATCCGCGTCGGAGTAAGCCTGAGCGAGAAAGACAATGTGGAGGTAATGATGCTCGGGGGAAAACTCATCAGGAATTCCCTTTCCGTGCGCGACACCTACACCCTCGAGGGGCTCAAGAACGTGAAATGCAATAAGCTGTTCGTGAGTTGCGACGGTTTTGACCTGGATGCGGGCATCACCACCGCCTTCGTCGAAGAGGCCCGCGTCACAAACGCCATGATGGATGCCGCCACCCAGGTAATCCTGCTGGCCGATTCCAGCAAATACGGCAAGGTCGGTTTTGGAAAGATCTGCGATTTCTCACGTATAGACATCCTGATCACGGATTCCTCCATTCCCGGCAGCGTAAAGAGCCGCATCGAGAACTCGGGAGTAAAGGTAATCACCGTCTGACTTCCCTACTGCAATTCCGCAAGTACCTTATCTGCCTTGGCATAGCCGTCGGCAGGGGCCTTCCAATATGAAAGGAGGATGACCGAGCCGATGAGCCCGAAAAGAATGGCAACCACGAAAACGGCGTTCCAGCCCATACCCGGCCTGTCTGCAAGCCAGCCGAATCCTATGCCGGATATGACTGTCGCCCCATAACAGAAAATGCCGCAGAAACCATTGGCGCTGCCGCTGGCACGTTTGGTGGCATACTGCGAGCAACTCACCCCAAGAAGAGCCTGGGGGCCGTAGATAAAGAAACTTGACGCCACTATCAGGACCGCGCTCCATATCCAGGCGGCCCCTGCGGGAACGCGCCAGAACAAAGTGAAGCAGATGGTGGCCCCAAGCGTGAACAAAGCGCTGGTACGGAGGGTCTTGCTCTGCAGGAAACGGTCCGTCACCCATCCGGCCGCGATAGTTCCAAGAACACCCCCTATCAGTTCAGAAGCAGCTACTATGCTCGCCGAGAGCGCGATATCGAAACCCTTGTATTGCGTAAGGAAGGTCGTACCCCACTCCAGAATCGTGAACCGGATCACATACACGCAGAAATCCGATATGGAGATACCCCAGATAACGGGGTTGCGGAAGACCATTTTCGAGATGAATCTACGATACTTTTCACCTGTCAGCTGAGCCTCCGGCTTCGATTCAGAATCTATCCCTTCAACCGGAGGCAGTCCCACCGAAGAAGGATCGTCGCGGAGCGAAGCATAGAGAGCCACTGCGCCAATCAGGGAAATGGCTGCAGGCACAATGAAGCACAAGTTCCATGCGCTGTAGCCGAACTTCGAAAGCATCCATCCGCAAAGGGCTATGACCAGCCCGGCGCCAATCGAGTGCGAGGCGTTCCAGATACTCTGCTTGGTGGCAAGTTCACTCGGGCGGAACCAATGGGCCATCAGAGCGGCGCAGGGAGGATAGCCCATGCCATGCACATAACCGTTCAGCACCCAGAGAGAGCCAATCAGATACACCAGGCCCATCGTTGCCTTGCCATCAGCGTCCAGCAGATTGAAAGCCCCGTTCAGTTTCGGAGAGAAACAGATGGCAAGGTTGATGATGCATGAAAGGACAAGCCCGAGACTCATTATAAGGCGCTTGGAATAACGGTCTGCCAGAAGGCCGTTTATCATCCTGGACACCCCGTAAACTATGCCGTTGAGCGTCAGGAAGATACCCAGCTGAACCTTGCTCAGCCCAAGTTCCGCCTCCATCGCAGGGATGGCCGCGCTGAAGTTCTTGCGGAGGAAATAATAGCAGATGTAGCCCAGCATAAGGGCTATCAGCGTGCGCCATTGCCAGCGTACGTATTTCGTACGGACAGCCTTATTCATTATTTCGTATTGTCGAAGGTGAAGTCATCCCAGGGAAGATCCGCATCCTTGCCTTTGTCCAGCACGTCCGCCACATGGCAGAGGAGGGGGAAATCCGCGAGGTCGAGCTGGCCGAGTTCGGCCTTGCGCGCCACTGCCTTATAGACCCTTCTAGATACGACAAGGCTTTCCAAAGTGACGCCTGCGAGTATGTTAAGGGCCTCCTCATAGGTTTTGCCTTCGCCGAGCAGTATGCCTATCTTGCGGGTGCGGCCGCCATACACGGTTACATAAAGGTCGCCGATGCCGATGTTGACACAGTCTTCCTCTGCGCCCTGGATGGCGAGGAGCTTGCGCATCTCGTTGGTTGCCTGATAGAAAGCGGCAGCCTGGGAGTTGAAATGCAGTCCGGCTTCCGGGCCTTTGGCACGATTCACAAGTCCGATTGTGAGAGCGATTCCAAGGGCGTACCCGTTTTTGAGCGCTACCGCGCTTTCCAGGCCGACCACGTCGTTGGTAAGCGAAATATGGTAATAAGAGGTTTTCATGGCCTCTTTCATCATCTTGATTTCCGCAGTATTCTCTCCGCAGAAAGCCACCTCGGAATGGTCATGATAGACGAGTTCATACGAAGTGCAGGGTCCGCCTATGGCATTGATGGTACGGTGGATACCCTTTTTCGCCAGTTCCCTCTGCCAATAATCCGGATAGGAAATCAGCGTTCCGTCCTCAAGGTTGATGAGGCCCTTCGTGACGGAAAGCACAGGAACCGAAGGATCGAGTTCGCTCAGCACTGCATCCAGGAACCAGTCCACTCCGAAGGAAGATACACCTCCGATAATGAAATCCGCGCCTTTGACAGCCTCTTTCCACTCTTCGAACTGGAAATACTTGATTCCTTCCGGGAAATCATATTCAAATTTCGGGTGACGGTTGGTCTTGCGGCTGGCGTCGATAATGTCCCTGTCCAGAGGCGTTCCGACCAATGATACATCATTTCCGTTTTCGCGCGCAGGAAAGGCAAGCGCAGAGCCCATCATACCGGCTCCGATGATAACAATCTTCTTTTTCATCCTGTAAAATAATCTCTTCACAAATATAGCTATATTTCATTTTCGAAAAAACGAAAAGAAAAAGAAAATTCAAAATAATTGGTATCTTTGTGAATACCAATTTGAAATTATGAAAAAGACACTTCTGTTACTGGCTTTTATCCTTGTGCTCTGCCCCATGGGCACTGCCCAGACCAAAATCACCGGTCACCGTGGATGCCGCATCGACGGTCCTTTCGAAAACACGATTGCGTCCCTTAAGTTCGCCCAGGATCTGGGGATTGAATCCGTTGAATTCGACATCCAGCTGACTTCCGACAAAAAGATCCTGGTGTTCCACGGTCCTTCCTTGCCGGAAGACAAGTCCCGCAACATCCATAATATGAGCTTTGAGCAAGCCCGTGCTGTGGTACTTCCGGGAGGTCACCAGATGCCCACTCTTGAAGAATGGTTCGCTCAGGCGCGCAAGACCCCTGACCTCAAACTTATTATGGAAATCAAGCGTCAGGAAAACAGGGACCTGGACATGTTCATCACCGCAGAGAGCATGAAGGTCGTTCAGGAATGCGGAATGACTGCGCAGGTGGACTACACTTCTTTCGAAGAGCCGATCTGCGACGAGGTGCTGCGCATCAATCCTTCCGCCAAGGTGCTGTTCATCGCGGGAGGAATGCATGTTCCCACCCCCGAATGGGCCAGGAGCAAGGGATACAAGGGGCTGTCATTTAATCTGGACGGCTTCCTCAACAATCCCGGGCTGGCTGAAAGTTGCTACAAGCTTGGAATCGAGACCACGCTGTGGGTCGTGAACAATACCGACCTGTACGACTGGGCGAACCAGCATCACATTACTTATGTCACTTCCGACCATCCAGAGCTTATAAAAAAACATGTCGATAGAAAAAAGGGAGAGCCCGGAAAGGGGTATGTATATCATGAGGCGTCAGAGTTCACTCTCACTGGAAAACTCTTCCACGACGTGCCTAATCCCTACCACAGGGTGGATACTGCCCGTTTCCATGGCTTCACCCGCGGCGAGAACTTCCAGGTCCGCAGTTCTTCAGGCATAGCCGTAGCTTTCAGCACCGACTCCCCTTCCATTTCCCTGATGACTGTTTATGGCCAGAAAACGCCACAGGAACGCACCAGTCACATTTCCGCATGGGGATACGACCTCTATGTGCACAAAGGCGACAAGTGGATATATGCAGGCGCAGGCGTCTGCGAGAAGGCAGAAAAGGCCGATCCCTTTACAATCGTCGGAAACATGAAGGGTGGCCCCAGGGAGTTCCTGCTTTATCTTCCCACCTATTGCGAAGTCCGTTCGGTGAAAATCGGAATAAAGGAAGGCTGCACTATTTCGGCTGTTGAGAATCCCTTCCGCCACCGCATAGGGGTTTTCGGATCTAGTTACACACAAGGATCCAACACATCCCGCGGAGGCATGACATGGGTTGCCCAGTTAGCCCGCGAGACCGGGTTGGAGATGCTCAGTCTCGGCTGCGGAGGCAACTGCCGCCTGCAGGATTACTTTGCCGACGTCATGGTGGCGGCAGACTGCGAGGCATACATCTTCGATGCTTTCTCCAATCCCACCCCCGATGAAATCAAGGAGAGGCTTTTCCCCTTCATCGAGAAGTTCCAGACAGCGCGTCCCGGAGTCCCGCTCATCTTCATGCAGACCATCTACCGCGAGGGCCGCAACTACAACACCGGCTACCAGAAATCCGAGCAGGAGAAAATAGACACCGCCGAAAAGATGATGGCCGAAGCATGCAGGAAGTACAAGGATGTATATTTCATCCATCCCAATGCCACCAGTCCGGACTATGCCGCGACCGTTGACGGAATCCACCCCTCCGACCACGGCTACCGCCTATGGATGGAATCGGTGAAAAAACCTGTCCTTAAGATTCTTAGGAAATACGGTATTAAATCTGTTTACTGAATTCGTAGGTGCCGCCATCATAATCCACCGCATTGTCTTCTCCGGGGAGGGTGATGGTGGCAACGGTTCCTTCGGGGATGGTAACAGTCCAGTTCCAGACGTCTCCATCAAACTTCCACGCGCTTTTGATGATGCCGGATGCCGACTTGTATTCAGCCTCGACATGTCCCAGACGTTTGTCGGGGACAGGTTTCATGATGATATGCCTGAATCCGGGGCAGGCAGGGTCGGCTTCGATTCCGGCCACCGTCTCCCAAATCCACTCGCAGACGCAACCGTATGCATAGTGGTTGAAACTGTTCATGCCCTTGGGGCCCATGCCGTTCTCGAGAGTGTAACTGTTCCAACGTTCCCAGATGGTGGTGGCGCCGTTATCCACGGAGTACAGCCAACTTGGATTTTTACGCTGGAAGAGGAGGTCGTAGGCAATGTCCACCATGCCATTCTCGGTCAAGGTGGCCATCAGGATGGATGTGCCGAGGAACCCGGTCTGCAGGCAGCCGTCATGCTCAGCAAAGTTCTGTCTCAGGCGCGCCACGGTTGCATCTTTCGCTTCCCCATCGACCAGTCCTGTCTTCAGCGCGAAGAGCGCAGGGGTCTGCATGGTGTTAAGGATATCCAGTTTGAAGGATCCGTCCTCGTTCAGGAACTGTCCTTTAAGATAGGCCCTGGCTTCATCAGCTATTGCCTGGAATGGAGCCGCGTCCTTTCCGGTGGCTTTCGCCATATCGCGCATCATCTCAGCATCTATCGCCCAATAACAACCGCAAAGGTAATTCCAATAAACTATGGATTCGGGCCTCGGAGTCCTTGAAGGCGCGCCAGGGATGAAGGCGCCGCCGCCCTTGCTCTCCAGAGGCTCGAAACTCAGCCAGTCAGCCCACTGATAATTGCCGTTCTCGGCAGCCAGGGCGGTATGGTCGTACTTGGTTTCAGTAATGTGGTTGAAGAACCTGGACATGGCATCCCAGTTCTCCTCAATGATGGAAGTATCGCCAAACTGCTTCCAAACAGTCCATGGCACTATGATTCCGGCATCCGCCCATCCGAGTCGCATCATATTGTTGCCATATTGTGCGGTAGGAGCTACTCCGGGGAATGCGCCTGTCTCGCTTTGGGAATCGCGCATATCCCTCATCCACTTGTGGAAGAAGGCATCGGTGTTGGCAAAGAAAGTTCCCGTCTCGGTGAACACCTGGGTGTCTGCAGTCCAGCCCAGACGCTCGTTGCGCTGGGGGCAGTCGGTAGAAACCGAGAGATAGTTGGAACGCTGACCCCATATGGTGTTGGAAATCAGTTTGTTGATCAAGTCGCTCCCTGTTTTGATGGTACCGGTCTCCAAATTCTGGGCGATAGAAGTGACTGGCACGGATTCTATGCTCCGGATCTGTACTTTTCCAGTTGCAGTGATGGAAACGAAGCGATATCCGAAGAAAGTGCAGCTGGGCTGGTAATCGACATAGCCCTTGGCTGGGCCGAAAGTATATACCGTCTTGAAACCTACATCTGGCACGCGCAGATTGGTGCGGTGGATACTGCCTTCGGGACCATCCATGCCACGGCTCTTTGCGCCGTTGCCATCGTTGAGCAGTTCAGCCACGAGGCAGGTCAGCACCGTTCCCTCATCTGCTTTGAATTTGAAAGAAGGAATCGCAGCTGCATTCTGGCCGAAGTCCACTACAAGTGTCTCGCCGGGATTGAGGGTAATGGTCTGGCCAGCTTTATAATTCTTCTTGATTACAACTTTCCCGGCCTCTTCTTCCTTTTCGCCTTCAACCCCTTCCCAGATATATGCCAGTACGGGTTTCAACGCGAGGTCCTTGCGAAGATATACTTCAGCGCCCGCTGACGGGAAGATGCTTCCGGGGAACTCATCGTTGATTTCCGGAGTCCCGAGTTTTTCAGGAGTCGCATATCCGGGCAGTATGCCTGCGTCATATTCTTCACCGTCGAAGATTGCCGCATGTGTCACAGGGCCTGCGATACCGGCCTTCCAATGCTCCGTGTCCGTTCCGAACAGTTCTACTGAACCATCTGCATATTTGAGTTCAAGGACTCCGCGGAAAGCGGTCTTGCGGCCAATCATTCCGTTATGCCCGCTGGGTGTCACGATCTTGTCTCCCCACCAGCCGGGAGTGGACTGGACTGCGAGTTGATTGGCGGCGCCTGCCTTGCAGTCGATAGCATCAGTAATATCGTAGGTGAATGAATACTTTGTCTTGGCATAGTGCGTGAACCCCGGTTTGAGGTACTCTTCTCCGACCGGCTTCCCGTTGACGAACAACTGGAAAACGCCAAGACCGGCAGTCATCCATTTGGCAGATTCCACCTGCTTTCCATTTTCCGGTTCAGCGACAAACCAACTGGCGCCGTCCGCCGAGCGGTTATTCTCATTGGTCCGCACTACCCCCTCTACGACAGGGGCATCGGCGGCGGAAATCCACTCCGAACAAGCCCAGGAGGAGTCATCCAGGGCATCGGCGCGGATGCCTACAGTTTGAGTTTTTTCGCAATTGCATCCGGCAAACACGATGAGAGCCACCGCCATGCAGGTAGAATAAATGAATCTTTTCATAATTAAAAGTTTAAAAATCCTCAACGGGTACAAAATATTTTACGCAGGTCCTCCAGCACCTTTCCGATCTCCCGGCGGATTTTCCGGGCAGAATAGCCATATTTTGCAGCTATCTCATCGTGGCTCAGTCCATCGAAACGGCTTGCGCAGAATATCTCGCGGCGTGCGCGGGGAAGTCCCTCCAGATAACGGGACAGTTCCCTTTCCATTTCCCCGCCCGCCATGGTTTCAGACACTTCATTCTCCAATGTTTCTATATCGATACGGAGCCTTTCATCCAGTATCCTCTGATGGGTGGCGCGGTCGCGCAGATAATTGAGGCAGCGGTTCCGCACCATAGAGTAGAGATACATCTTCGGAGACGCAGCCGGCTGCAAAGGTTGCGCTTTGCGCAGCGGCAGGGCCGCAGAGCCGATCGAAACCGGGAAACCGCCGAAAGTGTCGGCAGCCCCTCCGCGGTCCCAGAACTTTGTAAACGTGTCTGCGACTATATCTTCAGCCACATGGACATCATGCACGTAAGAATTGGCAAGGGCGACCAGGCGGTCCTTGTTTTCGGAAAACAGTCGGGAGAAATCCGATGAGCTGATTCTGGGCATGACATTGCAAATATATTAAAAAAAAGGGGGCGTTCTTTCGTGTTTAAGTGTTTTTTAATAAAACAATAACCATCCCATGGATTTATACAGACTGATCCGCTACCTTGACGGAAACTGCACGGCAATGGAAGATGTGGAGTTGAAACAATGGCTGAGCAACGACCCGGACGGGTCTCACGCTGCTCTTTATAAAGATGCCCACGCCATTTACGATGCGCTTTTGATGCAGCCGCGACCGGCTACGGAATCCCATTCCGGTCACTTCAGTTGGAAAAGGGCCATTACCATATCGCTTGGCGCGGTCGCTGCGATTGCCATAGTGTTCCTTTCCGCCCACATCGGCAAGACCACGGCGATCCACAAGGTGGAGAGCCTTTGCGAGAATGTGAGCGTGCCTGCCGGACGCACAATGGAAATCACCCTTGAAGATGGCACTCATGTCTGGCTCAACTCCGGCACAGAAATCAGCTATCCGAAGCTGTTCGGCCGCAAGAGCCGCAGGCTCACCCTGCAGAAGGGCGAGTTGATGCTGGAAGTCAGCAAGGACGGAAAACGTCCCTTCATCGTCGAAACGCCCTCTGCCGACGTGCAGGTTTATGGGACGCGTTTCGACGTGGAAAGCGACCCGGACAAGGGCATCTTCACCACAACCCTGTTCCGAGGGAGCGTAGGGGTTCTGCCCAAATATGGCGACAGCAGGGAAATCCGGCTCAGCAGCGGACAGAGGCTGAGCATGGATGGCAACGGGGTATTCCATCTGGGCAGGATTCCGGCGGATGACGCGACGGCAGACTGGACAGAAGGGCTTGTAAATATAGCGGGGAGCGATTTCGAAGTTCTGATGGGCAGGCTCGGGAAGGCGTTCGGCACCACCATCGTCCTCCGTCTCGACAAACTCCCCAAGTATAACATCTCCCGAGGACGAGTCAGGGTCATAGACGGCATCGACCACGCATTGGATGTGGTTGGGCTCGCCGCGGATTTCAACTACAAACACGACTATAACACTGATACTATAATCATATACTGAAATGAGAAACAAATTGTTAGTTTTCCTGATCCTGCTGGGTTGCATGCAGTCGTTCGCGGCTCCATCCGGCCAAAGCGGAATCACCCTGTCCCGGAAAGGGGCGACGGTCTCGGAAATACTTGACGCAGTTGAAGCTCAGAGCGGTTTCATCTTCGTCACGTCCGGAACCGACCTGACAATGAAAAAGGACATCGATGTGCGGAATGCAGGCATCGAAGAAGTCCTCAGTTCCCTGTTTGCCGGAACCGACATCAACTGGACCGTTTCCGGAGTGAATGTTTACCTGTCCAACAAAGGTTCACAGGCCAGACCCTCATCCGCAAAAGGACCTGCCGGAGTGACCGGAAGGGTTGTCGATTCAGACGGCGCTCCGCTTCCCGGCGCCAGCATCATCGTTGACGGCACGTCCAACGGCGTGCTCGCAGGACCTGACGGCCGTTTTTCCCTGTCCGGAATTAAGTTCCCCGCCACTGTAACGGTATCCTTCATCGGTCTCACGGACAAGAAGCTGACCTTTACCGGAGGCGAGAAAGACATCCTTATCACCCTTCTGGAAGACCAGAACATACTCGATGACGTTGTCGTCGTGGGTTACGGCACACAGCGCCGGGTAAACGTTACCGGAGCCGTGGCGGTGGTTGACGGCAAAGACCTGAACAACCGTCCGGTCACCAACACGGCAATCGCCCTCCAGGGCGCCGATCCCGGCCTTCTGCTCACCATGGGCAACGGATCCATCGAAGGACGCAACTACACCATGAACATCCGCGGCGCAGTTTCCCTCAACTCAGGATCTCCCCTTGTGCTGATCGACGGCGTCGAAGGCAATCTGGAGAACGTCAATCCGAATGATATCGAATCTGTATCCATCCTCAAGGACGCCTCGGCCTGCGCCGTCTATGGCGCCAAGGCATCTGCCGGCGTGGTTCTCATAACCACCCGCAGCGGATCCGAGGGCGTAACCAGGGTCACCTATAACGGCCGCGGCGGCGTCTCCACCAACACCACCGCCACCGACTTCATCACGGCATCGTACGATTATACGACACTGACCAACGAGTTCTACAACTATTACCGCGGCATCAACGCTTGGACCTTTACCGACGACCAGATGCAGATGATGAAAGACCGTCGTAACGACAAGACCGAGAATCCGGCGCGTCCCTGGATCATTCCTGATGAATCCGGGCTCTATACCTACGTGTATCTCGGAAACTTCGACTGGTACGGCTACCTGTTCAAGAGAGTGAGGCCTGAAACCGAGCACAACATCACCATCTCCGGAGGCAACGAAAAGGTGCAGTATTACACCTCCGCCCGCTACCTCTACAGGGAGGGCGTTTTCAATGCCGGAGCGGAAGATATATGGAACGGTATCGACGTGCGCTCGAAAATCGACGCGAAGGTCACCCCCTGGCTTCGTTCTTCCACCAATATAAGCTATGAACGCAGCCTCTACACCTACGGCGGATTCTATGAGCAGGACGGCACCGACGAGGTGGTGATGAGCGGCCACAGCGCCTTCTACAACGCCAACCAGAATATCTCTCCGGCATACGTGCCTTTCAACCCTGACGGAAGCATCAACGTGCAGCCCGGCTTCATGGCGCTCAACGTGTCGCAGCTGGGCACCGGGCGCATTCCCACCTGGATGGACGGCCGCAACCACCACCAGCGCACCCGTGGGGTGCTGGTCCTCACCCAGCGTTTCACCTTCGACATAGCTAAGGGCCTGCAGTTTATCGCAGACTACAGCTACAGGCGCAGGGATAATTTCTACAGCTACCGCAGCCTGCCTGTGTCGAATGCATACGACAACGTCAACAAGAAATACTACGATTATCCCGGCTACACCAGCGGCGCCATCTATGATTTCTACCAGGAGACCCGCGCGTTCAACGACGGCAATGTGGCCAACGCCTACCTGCAGTACAAGGGCAGCCTGGGAAAACACAACCTGGGAGGCACCCTGGGTGTAAACTACGACGACTACCGTAATTCCACCCTCAAGGTGAAGCAGAATGGTTCGCTCAGCGAGGCGCTGTCCTACATCAACATGGCAGCCGGAGACATCAACGCCCTAAGCGAGTCCAACTCCTCCTATCGAACCCTCGGTGTTTTCGGACGAGTGAACTACGACTACGCCGGCAAGTACCTGCTCGAGATTTCTGCACGTTATGACGGCTCATCCCGCTTCCCCGCCAAGGACCGCTGGGGCTTCTTCCCTTCTGTTTCCGCGGGCTGGCGCATCAGCGAAGAGCCCTTCTGGCAGCCGCTCGAGAGCTGGTGGAACAAGGCGAAACTCCGCCTTTCCTACGGTTCTCTCGGAAACCAGCAGGTCGATAACTACTACTATTTCATGAAGATAACCACCGGCACCATGGGCAATGTCACCTTCGACGGCAAGGAAAAGGCAGGCTATGCCGGCATCTCCAATCCCGTGTCCGACTCCCTCACCTGGGAGACAGTGATATCCTACAACGTCGGACTTGACCTTGGTTTCCTGAGGGACAGGCTCAACATTTCGGCTGACGCCTACATCCGCGACACCAAGAACATGCTCACCACCTCGATCACACTCCCGAACGTGTATGGAGCGGCATCCCCCAAGGAGAATGCCGCCGACATGCGCACGAAGGGTTATGAGGTCTCCGTAAGCTGGCGCGACAGGACGACCCTGCTCGGGCGCAAACTGGGTTATGGCATCACCGCGTCGTTCGGCGACTACAAAACCGTCATCACCCGCTACAACAACCCCACCAATCTTCTTACCGACTACTATGAGGGCATGACCCTCGGCGAGATGTGGGGCTACCACATCGAAGGCCTCTTCGCTTCTGACGAGGATGCCGACATCTATGCCGCCAACATCGATGACAGGTCCATCAACGGCACGGTATATGGCTGCGTTGCGCCTTACGACAAGCTGATGGCCGGCGACGTGATCTTTGCAGACCTCAACGACGACGGAGTGATCAATTCCGGCAGCAACACCGTTGACGACCCGGGTGACCGCTACATCATGGGTAATAAACTGCCCAGATATCTGTATTCCGTGCGTGCCGACGCCCAATGGCTGGGATTCGACTTCAACGTCTTCTTCCAGGGAGTCGGCCAGTGCGACTGGTATCCCCACGCCGACTGCGACTATTTCTGGGCCACCTACCGCAACGGGCGCCCTTCCTTCATTCCCAAGGATTTCGAAGCGCAGTGCTGGAGCGAAGAGAACCCCAACGCATACTTCCCCCGCAGGCGCCTGAATTATGCCACCCGGACCTTGAAGGGTGAGAACGCCAACGACCGCTACTTGCAGAATGCGGCATACCTGAGGCTCAAGAACCTTACCCTCGGATACACCCTGCCTATCAAGAGCAAGTCTATCCAGAAGTGCCGCGTCTATTTCTCCGGCGAGAACCTCGCCTACTGGTCTCCCCTTAAGAAGCATACTAAGACGCTGGATCCGGAAATCGCAACCAACGGAGCCTTCCACGACTGTATGTATCCTTATTCCAGGACCTTCTCCCTTGGAGTGGACATAACCTTTTAATGAATCTGCGCCATGAAAAAGATATTATACCTAATTATATCGGCAGCGGCGCTCAGCGCCTGCGACGGATTCCTTACCAAAGTTCCCGAAACCAGCCTCTCGCCGGAATCGTATTTCCGCAGCGAACCCGAACTGGAGCTCTGGACCAACCGCTATTACGGCCTGCTCACCGACGAGGATGCCGCCACCGACGTTTACGATGACTGCAATTTCTGCACATCCACCAGTACCCTTCAGAAGGGGACGCGCACCTCTTCGTCGGCATCCTGGAGCTGGACCAACCTTCGCTACATCAACCTTCTATTTGCGAACTCCCACCTCTGCATCGAGGCTCCGGTGCGAATCAAATACGAAGGTGTAGCCCACTTCTTCCGGGCGCTGTTCTACTATGAGAAAGTGAGACAGCTCGGAGATGTGCCTTACTACGACTTCGTGATTTCTTCCGACGATGAGGCCGCGCTCAACCGCCCCCGCGACAGCCGCGGCTATGTGATGAAGAAGGTTCTCGACGACCTCGATTCCGCTGCGGTCAAACTTCCCAAGGCCTGGAGTTCGCAGCCTGTGTATCACGTATCTTCGTATGCTGCCCTGGCGCTAAAATCGAGGGTAGCCCTGTTTGAAGGCACTTTCCGCAAGTACCACAATATCCCGGACGAAACCGTGGATGGCACTACGATCTCCGCCAACTGGTTCCTGAGCCAGGCCGCAGATGCGGCCCGTCAGGTGATGGACAGCCACAAGTATTCGCTCTACAGCAAGGACGACAAGAAACTGAACCCGTCTGAGCCGAGCCCTTACAGGGAGTATTTCACCCTTGCCAATGCCGAAACCGAAGAAACCATTCTTTCCAAGCGCTACAGCAAGGACCTGAACGTGACCCACAGTCTGCAGTTCAACTTCACCTCACGCAGGCAGAGCGCGACCCGTCGTTTCATAAACCACTATCTGTATGCCGACGGAAGCCCTATCCAGTCGAAACCGGGTTGGGAGACTATGAGCTACAAGGACATGTTTGATGGACGCGATCCGCGCCTCGCCCAGACCATCCAGGCTCCCGGGTACAAAGCCGAAGGAGCGTCGGCCGCAACCATCCTCAATCTCGGACATACCGTGAGCGGTTACAGGGTTATCAAGTACATCTGCTCGGACGCCAAGAACCAGGGTTCCACATCTGAGACGGACTTCCCTTATCTGCGCTATGCCGAGGTTCTGCTGAACTATGCTGAAGCCAAGGCGGAACTCGGGGAACTCACGAACACGGATGTGCATGAGACCATCGATGTCATCCGCGCCCGCGCCGGCGTGCTGCCTCTTCTGAACGTTCCCACATCGCCTGACGCCCTGCTCAGGACTTACTATCCCAATGCATCCGGCGCCCAACTCGCAGCGATACTCGAAATCCGCAGGGAGCGTACGGTGGAACTCTTCGCCGAAGGACAAAGGCTCTACGACCTGATCCGCTGGAAGGAAGGCAAATGGATCACTCCTGCCTCCACCTCGGGTTTCCAGGGCATCTACCTGTCTGCGCTCGGCGAACAGGACCTTGACGGAAACGGGGTTCCCGACGCATATTTCTACAAGGGAGCCAGCGCGCCTTCGGGCATAAACGGCAACATCCCGGCTTCGAACAGGATACGTATCGGCACCGACATCACGCTGTCGAACGGCAATTCCGGATACCTGGTTTATTACGGCACCGAAACCTACACCTGGAACGAAGACAAGGACTACCTCTGGCCTGTCCCGCTCGGACAGATTCAGGCGACACACGGAGCCCTTACCCAGAATCCCGGCTATGAAGATATAGGCAGATGAGGTTCCGGGAACTGATATACACGGCTCTGCTGATTCTGTCCTGTTCCGGGAACAGTCTGGGGTATGACCCGGCAAACTTCCGGAAGAGCGCGAACGACTCTGCCTCCGATGGGGAAACTCCCGCGGAGGCAGGCGTACGCGGCTTTGTCCGCTGCAACGGCAAAGGAGTGCAGGGAGTGTATGTTTCCGACGGACGGGCCTGGGCGCTCACAGGAAGCGACGGGCGCTATACGCTGGATTCCCAAAAACCTTACGGATATGTCTTCATGGTGATTCCATCCGGATACGATGCTCCGGCAGCCGGCGGATTCCCTCAGTTCTGGAAGAGTTTCTCATCCGACGATGCGTCAGTGGGCGAAAGCATCAATTTTGAGCTTGTGCCTGCAGCCAACGACACCCATACTATGGTCCTGTCCGCCGACTGGCACGTAGCCGGGCGGCTCAACGACATAGCGGAACTGAAATCCGGTTACCTGGCGGAGATGAAAACCCTGGATGCCGCATCATCAGCCCCCGTCTATGAATTGGCGCTTGGGGACCTCACCTGGGACTCATTCTGGTATTCGGGAGGATATTATCCTGCAGTCTGGAAGAATCTGAATGCATCTTCGGGCCATCCCATCTTCACGGCAGCCGGCAACCATGATTACGACTACAAGGTATGGGGCACGGCTGACGACGACCTGAACGCATCCGAACTCTACCGCAAGTCGCTGGGTCCCCTGTTCTACTCCATGAACATAGGCAAGGTGCACTATCTGGTGATCGACGATATCCTCTACGACAGCGCCGACGGCACGACCTCTGGCCGCAAACCCATGGAATGCGTGGATGCTGCCCAGATTTCATGGATAAGGGAAGACCTGTCGCATGTGGACAAGTCCACCCCCATCGTCCTTGCCGCCCACTCACCTTTCTGGAGGTTCATGCTGTCGGGCGGAAAATGGAAACTCGACAAGGTGGTTTCCAACACAGAGGACGTTCTCGGGCTTCTCTCCGGATTTGAAGACGTTCGCATATTCTGCGGACACAGGCATGTCACCCATTTCATCGACCACACCGCAGAAGGCTTTTCATACGCCGGACACGGCATGCTGGAATACACCGTGCCTCCGCCCGGAGGAACCCTCTGGACCACCAGCCGCTATTGTGGATTCAACATAGGCACGGACGGATGCCCGGCCGGATACGATATCCTGGAGGTGGAAGGCGCCCGGATGAAGGTACGTTTCAAGGCCATCGGGGAAGCCGACAGCTACCAGATGCGCTTCTACGACATGAATGAGGTGAAGGGTTTCTGGGACAGCGACCCCCAGGTCGCCGCCCTGGCAGCCTCCAATCCCGCTTACTCCTACGAGAAACTGTTCGGCGCTTTCGTCCCCAATACGGTTCTTCTGAACGTATTCATGGGCGACCTCCGGGGCCGGCTTGCAAAAGTGGAGATCTTTGAGGACGGAGCGCCCCTCGCAGTCAGCAACGCCGACTGCTATGACCCGCAGCATGCGGCTTCGTACGATGTTCTCGCTTTCAGCGCCGGAGGCTCCGTCAATTCCTCGTACAAGACAGTCCCCTGCACGCATATCTACCGGGCGGTGGCATCATCGTCCACCTCTGCCATTACGGCGAAGGTGACCGACCGCGAAGGCAGGGTATTCACAGCATCATTATCAAGACCAAAAATATTTCACACTAAAACACTTTATTAACTTCTGAATTATGAAAAAAGCATTATTTCTCGCCTGTCTGGCCCTGCTCGCGGCGGCATGCGAAAAGAAAGGACCGGAGTACAAGAACAAAGATGATGACCAGAGCGTCGTCCTGGACCTGAAAGGCACTATAGCCTCCGGAGTGGATGGCCTTGGCGCCAGCTGGGCTGAAGGCGCCCAGATTTCCGCCTTTGTCGGATACTCCACCGATGCTCATCAACTGAACGTCCAGTTCACGGCATCTTCGGTGGACGGAGCAAGCGCATCTTTCGCCACAAAGATCAAGAAGGTGGAAGAGCAGAACTCCTACGTTGCAATCTATCCTTATTCCAAGAATGCCAAGTATGATTCCGTACAGGACACTATAGGATTCAGCCTGCCTGCAACACAGAGCTATGTGGCCGGCGGTGTGGCTCCCGGCATACTTCCAATGGTTGCCAAGAGCAGCTCTGTCGATCTTCAGTTCCAGCAGCTCCTCGGCGTGTTCCGCATCGCCCTCACCGGTGAAGCCAAGGTCAATTCCATCGAAGTGGAAGCTCTCAAGATAGCCGGTCCATGCACGATCAACGCCGGCAGCGGGGCCGTCTCCATGAAGGGCGCGGCGACAGACAAGATCACCCTCAGCTTCCCCGAGACCGTGACCCTCAGCGATACTCCTACCGCTTTCAACGTCGTGGTGCCTCCCGGAACATATTCCGCCGTTTACTACACCATCTATGCTGAAGACGGAACTCAGATGGCCGCCTATGATGAGGATGTTGTCATCACCAAGGGCGCAGTCACCACTGCCAAGACAACCGTTTACTCTTCCGAGGCCCCCGAAGAGGTCAATCCCAACCTTACGTCCGACGGCTTCGCCAACTGCTACCTGATTACCGCTCCTGGTGATTACTTCTTCAAGTGCGGCATTCCCGACGGCAACGGCACTATCATAAAGGGCGCTTCCGTCAAATGGGTATGGGCGATCTCCGGAGCCTGGACAAGTCAGGCGGAGGCTTCCGTCGATAAGCTCGTAAAGGATATCACCTACGATTCCGCCAAGGACGAAATCCACTTCACAGTTCCCGAAGGCTACACCTACGGAAATGTGCTGATCGCCCTGCTGGATGCCGACACCAAGGTCAGCTACGGCTGGCACATCTGGCTTACCAGCAAGGTCAACACCGTGAATATCGGCGGCGTGGAATTCATGGACCGCAACCTCGGCGCCGGCGGAGTGCTCAATGTAAATGACACAGACGCCAACGCGATCAACAACAGCGTGGGTCTCAACTTCCAGTGGGGACGCAAGGATGCGCATCCCGGCGCGCTCGGATTCGTCAAGGCGGACGAAACCACCGCATTCTCCGAAGGCAGCACTCCTTATTCCGTCATCAACACTGGTATCGCCAATGTTGACACCTGGAAGATGGCCGCTTATGACCTTAACACCGACATATCGAAACTCATGAACGCAGCACAGAACCCCTGCACGCTGGTATCTTCCGGAGCCAACAAGAATATCTTCCCTGCATGCGGGCTCAACCAGTGGGCTGCCGAGGCGGATCCCTGCCCCTTCGGATATCACGTTCCTTCAAGGGCGCAGTTCGACGTCCTCAAGGGAGACGGTGTCGAAGCCACCAGCGCAAAGAACGAAGAGAACAATCTCATCGCAGCCGCCGTGTTCAACGGCAGCCTGGTGATTCCTATTTGCGGATACCGCAACTCTTCCAAGGCCAAGGCCCCTATCGACGGGCGTTACTGGGCACAGGATCACGAATCCACCAACGAGCTTCACGGATACTGGTATCAGATTACCGCGGCTCCTGCAGTATCAGCGCAGACCGCCAACGAAATCCACTCGGCATACGTACGCTGCGTGAAGAACTAATCACCTGATCGGGATGAAAATCAGATTATTTATCATTGCCATGGCAGTTGCAGTCACATGCAACTGCCAGGCTCCTGATAAGCCGATGTATGGACAGGGAGCCTTCGACAAGGACGGGAATCCTATAGAGAAGGAGAATCCCGACACTCCGGAGGATCCTGAAGGCGGATACACCACTGAATACGACATGCTGAAAATAATGTCGTTCAATGTGTACAGGACCAACGCCAGTGACCCGGCTGACAAGAAATGGAGCACCAGGCTGCCCGCAATACTGAGCATGTTCAGGAGCGTGTCTCCCGACGTGGTCGGCCTTCAGGAGTGCCTGGAGAGCCAGATACAGGATCTGCAGCAGGCGCTTCCGGACTACAAGGCGCTGTGGATTCCGACTTCCCAGAAGAATTTCGGCACATGCCTGATGTACAAGACCGCACTTTTCAATCAGAAAGGCACGGGTTATCACTGGTACAGCGACAATCCCACCAAACCGACTCCGGCCTGGCAGAGTGTGGGCTGCGACGACCCTACCTACAGAACGTATATCTGGGTGGACCTGGTGCACAAGGAGCATGGCTATAAGCTGTTCTTCTACACAACGCACTTCCCGCGCAATTACGAGTCGGCTAACGCAGCCAACAACGAAAAAGCAAGGATCAAGTGCGCCCAGGCTATGGTGGACCACGCCAAAGCCCGCGTAGAAGAAGAAGATCCGGTGGTGTTTACCGGGGATTTCAACTGGCATCTGAGCGACAAGGACAAGGGGCTGGATCCCTTCGCTCCTTTCATGGCATGGATGAAGTATGCGTGGCAGGACCTTCCTGCGAATGCATACGACACATACCGCGCCCATAATTCATTCGACGGTATCTCCCCTATTCCAAACGCCATCAGAAACAGCGTGGACTACATCTGGTACAGGAACATCACTCCGGTGCGCTACCGTACGGTCGTCGAAGCATATGAAGGAATAAAGTATATCTCCGACCACTATCCGATTCTGTGCACTGCCACCGTGGCGTACAAGAAGGCTGCTACAGGCAACTGATCTTGTCGCGCACGTCTTTCCAACGATAATAGGGCCCGGAAACGGGCTCTATTCCGTTTATACGGCGCTCTTTTTCGTTCAGCAGCGCCTTCACGAGTATCGGGTCTGCGGCTTTGCGTGAACGGTAGAACACAAGTTGAAGATTGCCTGCAAGGGGCGAATAATCCGTGGCGATGAAATGCTTCAGCGCCCCGTCCAGGTCGTACCGTTCGCCTACGCCCTCGATTCCGAAGCGGCTCGATATTGCAAGCAGCGGCCAGTCATGCCCGAACCGGAGGTTGGCGCAGCAGGCGCCGGTCGAAATGGCTTCGTCCGCCGCTTCGACAAAATGCGCAGCCAGTTTCCCGACAGAAGCGACGCGAAGCTGCCCGTACTGAAGGGAATTGCATTCGAGGAAATAAATATAGGCCCGGTTCGCCTCGGAAAAAGCATACCTCACATCCAGTGGAAGATGCTTGTATAGATCGGATGGAAGGTCGAAAGAAGCGGCGACACGTGCAGAATACCAGATGTGCCTCGCAAAGGCGGCAGTATCCTTCACGAGTTCCGAGGCGACGGCAGGGTCGGTGAACAGGCGGCGGAGCATCACCCCGTAGTCCGGCTTTGCCGCAGCATAAAGCGAATCCTGTATTTCCCTGGCGCGTCGGCGGGTAAGCGTATCGTGGTGGTTCATCACTATCTCCTGTATCCTGCTTCCGCAATCCTGGCTGATTTCCAGATCCGGAAACTCCTCGCAGAGGCGGTTGGTAAATGAGGCCATGCTCACGAGGCACCTGGGATATTCACTGGAAATCACATCCACTTTCCGGACTTTGCCCGAAAAGACCTCAGGAAAACGCTCGCACATGCGTCCCGCGATTGCGGCGTGTTCCCTGCGCCCACGCGGAGTTAGGCGCCCGTACATGCTGTCGGTGCAGGCGATCACTTCATCCAACTCGGAAGCTAGGGCGGCGCCCTCGGCGCTCAGCGCTCCCCTATCTGCCGCGCGCATAAGGATTCCTTTCACCTTCTCGGCACGTTCCTCAACGCTCTTCGAATCGGACCTGCTCCCGTGACGGCCGTAATGGCTGATGTAGAAGGGCTTGTATCCGGCGGGCGCCGGAGTGTCGGCGGAAGGCGAGAACACAAAATCGTACGGGCACATGTTCTGGCTCGTCAATTCCGGCACGGCATCAATCCTGCGCGCATAGTCCGGGTTGGCATAATGGCTGTAATCTGCCGGGACATCATAGGACAGGATGCTTACAGGGCCTCCAAGCCCAGATGGCAACAGAGGATCGCCGGCCTTGTAGAAAGGCCAGGTGGTGCAGGTGATGCGCCGCCGGACTCCAGGCTGCTCATCCCCTATCAGGCGGTTGGGCCAGAGGTTGGTGACGGCGATTTCCAATTCGTTGACACCACTGCGGAGTTCATCCGTAATATCGACCCTGAAAGGCGCTCGCCACAAGGTGCGAAGGCTCCTGCCGTTTAGCTTCACTTCCGCTATATTGTAAACCTTTCCGAGATCCAGCTCGAATGAACCCTCCCCCTTTTCAAACTCAAAAGTCTTCTTGTAAACAGCCGTACCCGAGAAATACTTAACCCCCGGATCCGGATGCCGGTCAAGCAATTCCAGTTCAGACATCTCGATGCTGCCGGGCGCGCCACGGCCAGGCTGGAAATCAACCTTCCAGGGGCCTGTCAGATCGGAATACGCGCTGAGCACAGGCTTGCGCGCCTGCATGGACGGTTCATTCGCGGGTTCGCCGAAAACCACGAAATACGCCTGCCAGGCATTGAATTCCAAAGGCACAACGGTGCGTCCATCCACGAATTCGAAGCTCAGTTCGCGCATCGTTCCGCTTTCGGGATCCCAGAGCATAGGCTTTCTGCCACAGCATCGGAAAGATACCCTTTCGCTGCGACCATTTCCGCGTCTGTTGTCGAGCCAGTATATCTCAGCGGACGGGTGGCTCCGGTGCACGAACAGCAAATCGCTGCAGTCGTCCAGGCGCAGATCCTCATCAATGCCGGAAACCGCATCCGCCACGTCTACTCCCTCAACTACACGCACCCCGGCTTTGCGGAAAGCGTCTATCCTGGACCTGATTTCTTCCGACATGGGCAAACCGGCGCCACCGACGTATAAAGCCCGGTACTGCATGCCGCTGCGGGTCACGAGACGGCCTTTTTCAGCCTTGACTTCCTTCAGAAGGACCTCTGGACCGGCAAAATCGAAACTGTAGCCGAAAGGCACATCCGGGGCGCTTCGGCTGAACTGGGCGGTTATGTTTGTGTCTTCTCCGTAGTAGTACAGGAAATCGGCCACATAGCGGCCCTGCTGCATCATAGCGCAACTGCGGGATATGTAATCAATCCAGGGCCGCGCCTGTTCCGCCCATGTTTCGTGCCGGTTGAACCACTGGCCGTAAACATACATTCCCATTCCGGGGACACAGTCGTCAAGGGGCTGGTGCGCGCTCTCGTGGATCACGAAGCGGTTCACGCCGGAGGCAAGCTCCAGGTCGGCCGTGGGCTTCAGGTTTTCGGGGCAGTAGCTGTAGGCCTGCCGGTTCACGCCGGAAGCCGTCAGCGACTCCGCCGCCACAAGATTCTGGCCATAGATATGGGCTGTGGATGCTGATTCGCGTATATCCGCAGTCCCTTCAAAGGCTCTGGTCCTGCTGCCCCCGAGAGTGCTCTGTATCCACATCGCCGACATAGGATAAGCCGCAGTTTTCTTGATTGAAATACCATCGGCGGGACAGTTGCGGCCATGTTCATGAGACTCGAAGAACCCACCCTTCATGCCATACTCACTGCAACATATCCTGGTGGCATTGTCGTAGTTCTCTGCGAACAATTCACCGATAGTACGCCGGAAATCCCAGAGGAAGCGTTCCGTGGCCTCCATGCTTTCCACCACCACACCGGCAGTCGCAGGAAGCCATGGCAGGAGGTCGTAACCCCTGCGCGCCTTGAATTCTTCAGGCAGGCTTTCGGCCCAGTTCTGGGCTCCGGACTCATAACTGTCTATCAGCAGGTACTGTATGCCGTGCTCGCCGAGCAATCCCCCGGCAGCTTCCTTATACATGTCAAGATAGGCGCGGATATAATTCCCGAAGGCGTCCTTGTCGAGTTTGTCAACCTCCAGTCCGGTGGCTTCCGCCGATGCCGGATGATTCTTTTTCCCCACTAGGGATGTGCCGAAACGGTAAATCATCCAGCGTCCCACGGGGGCCTCCCAGTTCAAGACCCCATTGCTGACCTTGTCCGTCAGGTTTATCACTTCCGAAGCTTGCGCTTCCGGGGCTGAAGGATAAAGCGCGAGGTCGCAGGTATAGGCAAAACCTGCCTTCTCTTCAAAGTGGTTCACCGGTAGATGGCTTAACAGATTGAACTCTCCCACCTCCGTTGCCGGGTCTGCCGGAAGCCGGAGGATACCATAGTGGTAACTCGCCTGCGGGTTCGGGTGTTTCAGCCGCCAGAAACGGGCCCGGCGCTCCGGAATATACTCCGTCTGCTCCTGCGCGGCGCCCTGAGTTATGCCGCAGAGAGTATGCCAGTTCCGGCCGTCATCGCTCACCTGGAGAGAATCAATGCAGGTGGCCGGAACGCCATGTCCCCCGCTCCGGGCCGTATGATTGACTATTGTTACAGCCTTGAAAGACTGGGGCTCGGGGAACTCGTATTGGATCCATGCGAAGCCTGACGGATGAGCCGGGAGCAATCCGGCATTATCGAGGTTGCCGTCGGTGAGGGTCTGCACGTCGAAGGAGCCTCCGCTTGAGCTGACTTTTGCGCCCAGTTCCTCCAAGGTCCGGAAGCTGTCCGGCATCTTCACGGCATATACCGCTATATCCTTGTAGTACCACTCCGGAATCGGACCGTCCTGATGATGGTTGTATTCAAAGGGCAGGGGGACATTCAGGAAGCGGCTGCTCACGGTCACCGGCTCGGGAAGGGCTTCCTCTATGCTGCGTCCGCCTTCCAGAAGGCGGGTGCTCCATGTCAGTTTCTTCATGGCATCCTCGGGCTTCACCCAGGGGCCTCCCGTAGAACTCCAGCCCGGCGAACTGGCAATCGCCACTTCCATCCCGAGGGAATCCGCCAGCGCGATTGCCGCAGAAAAAGCATCCTTCCACTCCGGCGACATATAATCGATACGCTCCTTTACCAATTGCGGCGTATCGAGGGCGGCATCGAAAACATGGAAACCTCCTATTCCGCTACGGTGCATCCATTCTATGTCCTTTCTCAGCCCGTCCGGCGTGATATTCCCGTTCATCCAATGCCACCATACCATAGGTTTGGCGCTCTGTGGCGGATTGATAAACACCTGTTTCAGGCTATCATACTCCTTTTTGTCAAAATGGGGCGCGCTGCAGGCGACTGCCATGGCAAGGATGGCTATCAGGGCTGATGACTTCTTCATAGGTATAAAGATAATGCATATTTGCCATTCGGCAAAGGATTATTTCCATATTGCAGAAATAACACCTTTCCTTTACGAAAATAATCCCTTTTTAATTCAATGTAAGCCCTACCTTTATTTCAGATTATCATGTAATGACGCGCGCACCGAGACTGATGACATTTCTGGCCGCAATCCTTGTCGCGGCAAGTGCATTCGCCGAATCTCCCTTCGAGGTTCGGGACGGCAAGTTCTGGAAAGATGGCAAAGAGGTTTACCTCATAGGGGGCGAACTTCATTATCCACGCATCCCCAGGGAATACTGGAGACACCGCATCCGCATGGCGAAAGCCATGGGCATCAACGCCCTG
>JAEEGL015308599.1_pt1 | contig 25067 bp, 27 predicted proteins | sample 9134231 | NCBI WGS metagenome assembly JAEEGL01 (sample SAMN16246548, study PRJNA631951) | gut metagenome | biome: gut microbiome; feature: rumen; material: fiber-attached | host: Bos | place: Iran: Karaj | collected 2018-10 | reverse complement strand
TAGCTGTGATTCCTCCCACTTTGCGAGTGAGCTTGCCACTCGTCTTGAGATGCGTGGGCATCCACACCAGAGCAGCAAGATAACGCGGCGCATAGAAAGTATAATATATATACATCATCCAGATGATGGCTACAAAAGTGCCATTCTCGCACTGCCGGTGAGGAATAGATATTGCCACGACCATCATCGCTAGTAGCACAAGCGAGAGCACCGCATGAGCGCCACTCTTGAGTCGCGGCCATTTATTGTCACGCCTAAATTTGCGAAACAGCCACAAGTCAAGAGCAAAGTTCACAACAATAAGCGTGATGAGAGGGAACCATTGTATTGTCATTAGCGAGTAAAGATGTTAAAGCATTAGAATTGTAAATTATGCACTATACATTGTGTGATGAGCATATTAATTGTGCATTATGCATTAAAGAATTAGCCCATCGCTTCAAGATGATTAGTGAGAGGATTGCTATACATCTGCAACATATACTTGAGCATATAGTTGCGGTCGCTGGCATTGACCGGTATATCGTCTATGCGGTCGACCTGGCCGTTAAGATAGTCGCGAAACTCCTTCTCGTCCTCTGCGGTGTAGTGCTCAGCAAAGTCCTTATTGTCAAATAGCAGGTCGTGGGCAATATAGTTGGTTTTGAAAATTTTGTAGTTGGCATGTATTGCATGGTCAATAATGCCGCATATGCGCTGCACAAGGAGCAAACGGTCGAGATCGGCAGGAATCCTGTCAAGTCGCTCGTTGATACACGGAGTAAAGGCATAGTGGATATGACCTTTATTCTCCATAATTCCAATCTTCATGCTCTCCAAGTCGTCTTCCTGAGTCTTCTTGTAGTTGGGATTCTTGCTCTTGAGCAGATACTCACGAGCCTTGAGACGGTCGTTGGGGTCATACTCATAGCTGATTGCAATAGGAGCGATGTTTAGTTCCTTAAGGCTCTCAACAAATGGCACGTCGCGGTTGCCGTAGGTGAGCATCTTGAGCAGGCTCTCCTGCGTGCGGTCGTTGCCGTCTTTGCAACGTCCCTCACGCTGAGCTATCCACACCGAGCCTTTCTTCTGAGTAAGCACAAAATGTATGTATCGCGATAGCTGGATTGCTGCTGCCATAGTTTGCAAGCGGCCGAGATTACGCTTAACCACAAAACATTTGTTAAGGCGCACCAGTCTCGTTATCCAATTATAAATGAGCAAATTATTGCCTATAGCAATCTCACATGAGTCCATTTCGTTCTCGAGCATCAGGTAACTTAGCTGAGCCGAATCAAGGACAATGTCGCGGTGGTTGGTGATAAAGGTGTTAGGCACACCCTTTACCAAATTCTCAAGACCGCTTGAAGTGAGACCTAGCGATGTCTTTTTAAGCAAGCCCTCCACCACAGGCGCCATCACCTTCTCCTGGAACTCCTGCTTAGAGTTTAGACTCAAGAGCAGCATCTTAACTTTAGTATAGCCATAGTCAGGAGCTATCATCTTTACAATGTGCCTGAACATGGGCTCGTTCACAAGCATCGACATCTCGTTGTGAAAATCCTTGTCCTGAATAGGGCAAATATCAACAAACTCGGCGGGAATAGCTATCTTATTTGTTTCCATAATAATATTCTTTTAATAACAATTTTCAAAGGTACTCCTTTTTTTTCATCTAAACAAATCACGACTTTGCTATTTAATGTTTTTTCAAAAAACTAATAATAAAAACCAAAGCGTTATTTTCAAAAAATTGCTACCTTTGCAATATGGAACAAGAATTTGCTTCAAGACTTCTAGAAAATGCCGTAACCGAGTTTGCTCAGTTGCCAGGCATAGGGCGCAAAACAGCACTGCGCCTAGTCCTCCACCTGCTCAAGCAGAATGAGGATGTTGCCACGCGCTTTGGAGAGAGCATCATCAAGCTACGCAAGGAGATACGCTACTGCCATGTGTGCCACAACATTAGCGAGACTGAAATATGCCCCATCTGCTCCAATCCATCGCGTGACCGAGGCACAGTGTGCGTAGTCGAGAACGTGAAAGACGTGATGAGCATCGAGAACACAAGTCAGCATCACGGCCTCTATCATGTGCTGGGAGGACTAATCTCACCAATGGATGGCATAGGACCGCAAGACATCGAGATTGAGAGCCTTGCCGAGAGGGTGAAAAGTGGAGAAGTGCGAGAGGTGATCCTCGCTCTCAGCGCTACGATGGAGGGAGACACCACCAATTTCTACATCTACCGCAAACTGGCACCCTACCCCAATGTAAAAATCACCATCCTTGCTCGCGGAGTGAGCGTAGGCAACGAGATAGAATATACCGACGAGCTAACCCTAGGCCGCTCAATCCTCAACCGCACTCTCTTCAGCGACTCGTTCTCCAAAGAGTGAATCAGGAATCGGAGATAGAGAATCGAGGATCGGGGGGCGATATTTTTAATTGTGAATTATGCATTGTGCATTATGAATTGATTTAACTATGGCCGACAACTACTTAGAAAACCACCATAACGACTACCTAAAACGGAAGGCACAAAAAGAGGCTGCACGCAAGCACCGGCAGCACCTATACCTAGAAGCCTACCGCAAGAAACTGGCGCAAAAAGCCAAAGAAAACCAAGAGGAACCATAATAGCGTTGTTGCTGTACAGAGTATTGCGAGCGCCAACCCCGCAAAAGACTCCCAACAAAAAACTCTACATACCAAAGACTCTTCAAGAAAAAATAAAATATTTTTCGCTCAAGTGTTGAATTATATGTCAAAATTCAGTACCTTTGTAAGATTTTAGACGAAAATTCGTATAACATTACTATTAATATCTCACAACTATGTTTATCATTGGTATCGCAGGCGGAACAGGTTCGGGCAAGACCACTGTAGTACGCAAAATCATGGAGCGCCTTCCCAAAGGTGAAGTTGGCATAATCTCTCAAGATTCCTATTACAAGGACTCTAGTCACATCCCCATCGAGGACCGACAGAAGATAAACTTCGATGAGCCAGCAGCTTTCGACTGGAACTTGCTGCTCGAGCACCTGAAGATGCTCAAGAAGGGCGAATCAATAGAAATGCCTACCTACAGTTACCTCACCTGCACCCGCCAAAAGGAGACCGTGCACATGGATCCACATGATGTGGTACTCATTGAGGGCATCTTGGTGATGAGCGACCCACGCTTGCGCAAGATGATGGACATTAAAGTGTTTGTTGATGCCGATGGTGACGACCGCCTGATACGTGTTATCTCCCGCGACTGCATTGAGCGCGGCCGCACAGCACAAGAGGTGATTGACCGCTATCAGCAAGTGCTAAAGCCCATGCACCTGATGCACATAGAGCCATGCAAACGCTTTGTCGACATCATCGTGCCAGAGGGTGGCCACAATGAGGTTGCAATCAATCTGCTCACCGACTATATCAAGTCGCGCCTCAACATCAAGAAGTGACACTTTTTGTCACAAAACCACTTATGAAACTATTCAACAACCGCGACAAGAAGAAAGACGACGCTCCACAAGTGCCGCTGGCTATTGGTGAAGACTTCAACAGCGAAGAGAAAATCACCGAGGTCAACGACAAGGTGACGGCTATGCTCAAGCAATGCGGCGAAGAGGGAAAACTGGTGCTTCAAACCGACAATCTGGTGAAGAAGTACCGTCAGCGCACTGTCGCTAACCATGTGTCGATTAATGTGCGACAGGGTGAGATTGTGGGACTGTTAGGACCTAACGGTGCTGGCAAGACCACCACGTTCTACATGACAACGGGACTCGTCACCCCCAACGAAGGTAGAGTTTACATAAATAATGTAGAGATTACCAAACTGCCTGTGTATCGACGTGCGCAACTAGGCATAGGTTATCTGCCGCAGGAAGCATCGGTATTTCGCAAACTAACCGTTGAGAACAACATCCGCACTGTACTCGAGATGACTCACACCAGTCCAGAATATCAGCGCAACAAGCTTGAAGAGCTTATCGCTGAGTTCCACTTGGAGAAGGTGCGCAAGAATTTGGGCGACCGACTCAGTGGTGGAGAGCGACGCCGCACCGAGATTGCACGATGTCTAGCCATCAACCCATGGTTTATCATGCTCGACGAGCCATTTGCAGGTGTTGACCCTATAGCTGTAGAAGACATTCAGAGCATTGTCTATAGCCTCAAACACAAGAACATAGGCATTCTCATCACCGACCACAATGCTCCCGAGACCCTTAGTATTACCGACCGCGCCTACCTGCTCTTTGAGGGAAAAATCCTCTTCCAGGGCACTAGCGAAGAACTCGCCGTCAACCCAGTAGTACGCGAGAAATACTTAGGAAGAAACTTCGTCTTCCGCCGCAAGAAATTTAAAGATACGATTGATTAAGTGTTATACGACAACCAATCTTCTACATTCTTTAGTTTTTTTGACGATAAATATTGATATTCTAAAATAGTTTTCTTACATTTGCATCAATCTTTCAAACAACACATAAGTTTAACCAATATAAAACGTATTATTATGAAGAAAATACTTTGCATGATTGCTCTGGCGGGATTTGCACTCACCGCCTGGTCGCAAACTCCGCTTAGACTTAGCACCTACAGCGGCACTTCAGTGGAGCGCTACGATGGTCAACAGTGCGACGTGACTGCCGATCGCCATCTCTTCACTGGATGGAACACCATCTCAATGCCTTTTGCTATGACCGAGCAAGAGATTGACGACATTTTGGGACAAGGCGTGAAACTTGAGCGCCTGGTTGGCGTGACACAGCAAGGCACTGAAATCGTGCTTAACTTCCAAGATTGCAAAGCTGAGGGAATACAAGCCAACGTGCCCTACATCCTTTACTATCCTGGCGAGACAGGCACAAAGAGATTACATGTTAATGCTCAGGTTGCCAACAAAGAATCGAAGGTAACATTCACCACCAGCGGTGGTGTGGAGGTGACCATGAACGGTGCTGCTGTCAAGACCGACGGTAAGGGACTCTATGGTATCCTCGCCATCAACAACGTTGATGCTAACTTCACTTCTATCGACAACGACAAAGCGTTCTTCTATGCTACACGCTGCTACATCAGCATCCCAGGCGAACAGCAGTTCACTCTCACCCCAAACCACTTGGGAGCAGGTGAGGTGACTAGCATCAACGAAATCGCTGCAGCTAACGACATCATCGATGTTTACAACGTGCTCGGCATGAGAGTAGCCCACAGCATCAAGGCTGGCGACGTAAACGACCTCGCTCCTGGCATCTATGTGGTAAAAGGTCGCAAGATTCTCGTGAAGTGATGTAAATAACGTGTTTTTCTACACATATTCTACAGGCAGCATCTCGGTTAAGGGATGCTGCTTGCCGTTTATAAGCCAAGTGAAAGTGTATCCCTCATAGTCGCGAGGAAGCAGTACCTTGTCAATGTGATGCCACTGAGGTTTGCCATAGTCGCTCGAAGCGCCACTGAGCTCCACCTGCCGTGCGGCATGATTGATGCGCCAAAACCCTCCCCCAAGACATATGTCGCCATGCATCATGAGATGACGATGCAACGTCACCATCCCAAGCCTAAGGTGACCATCTTGGGTAATGATGAATTTTGGGTAAGACATGAATTGATAGTTTTTAGTATGTTGCGATGGCATCGCAACATACACAACATACAGGACTTAATCGGTGATAAGCGTGCCTATTGCGCCACGGTTGAAAGTATTCTTCACCCAAATGGGAATGTGCTTTTCGGCAACAGGTTTTATTGTGGGAGAGTAAATAACCTTTGCTCCTTGGTCGCACATCTCTTGCGCCTGATCATAGGTCATCTGGCGAATTACTGTGGCTTCAGGATCAACCTTAGGATCGGCAGTCATGAATCCATCAACGTCGGTCCAAATCTCTAAGCAGTCGGCATTAAGGGCACTAGCGATGATTGCTGCTGTATAGTCGCTACCACCGCGTCCCAAGTTGGAGATGCGTCGACTCTTGCTGTCACGAGAGATAAAGCCACCCAACACGGCCACTTTTCCCTTGAATTTGCCAAGTGTGTTGGCGATATTTGCATTGGTAGCTTCAAGGTCACACTCATGATTGGAGCTACGCATTATCTCGAGGGAGTTGAAATAGGTGGCATCTTCAATAATCAGACTGATGATGAGAGACGACAGTCGCTCACCATAGCTCACCACCTCCTCAAGATCGGCCTCGGTGAGTTCCTCATTGCGAGAAATATCGGTATAGGCGTTGCTCAGTTCATAAAAGAGAGCCCGCACGCGGTTGAGGGCATCGTCAATCTGCTCGCCTGTTATGAGATTGTTCATAATCTCATTGTGACGAGCTGTGATATCCTGCACAATACGATAGGCGCCGATGTCATTCTTAGCTGCTAGGTTAGCCGCCTGAATGAGAGTATCGGTGAGACCACCCAAAGCTGAGACCACCACAATGACTTGCTCTTCTTGGTTCTCTACAATGTATTTCACATTGCGCAGAGCCTCTACTGTCCCTACCGATGTTCCTCCAAATTTAAGTACTTTCATGAGTGTTTATCTAAATTGCGCGTAAAGTTAGTGCTTTTTCTTGATATGTGGTCAAAAATCTTGTAAAAATTGCAATTATTGACTATTTTTGCATGCCAAATGGAAGATTTAAACCTCGACATATTCAATTTGCTCGACAACCAGCCTGAGCCTTCACGGGGAGCCCTGCTTGTTGCAAAACCCACAGTGGAAGACTTCTGCTTCAAGCGCAGCATCACCATTCTTGTTGATCACGACAACGAGGATGGGTCAATGGGCGTGATTGTAAATAAACCCACGCGTTTCACCCTCAACGAGATGGTGCCTGAAGTGGTGTGCAATGAGCAGATACCGCTATACTTAGGCGGACCTGTCGGGACTAACATGATGTTTTTTCTTCACACCTTAGGCAACGACGCCATACCTGGCAGCGAGCAGTTGGCACCAGGGTTATTCTTTGGCGGCGATTTCGAGGTCGTCAAGATGTTTCTTGCCGATGGCGAGAATGTCAACGAGAAGGTGAAATTCATGGTTGGATATAGCGGATGGACGGTTGGACAACTCGACAACGAGGTTAAGCGTCACGACTGGGCTGTGCTCAAAGGCGATGTCAGCAAGCTGGTAATGAGTACCGACAACGACGCGATATGGAGCAATGCTGTAGCACGCTTCGGAGAGCAATATCAACTATGGAAAAACTGGCCCGACGACGTGAGCCTGAACTAAAGGATAGCAAGTCATACTATCGCTATAACCACAAGCAAGTCAATCTACTCAAAATATAAGTTGCATCAATTCCACATCGTGGACTTCAACGCCGTGGTTGATCCATTTCTTTAGGAGACCTGATGTGGCGAAACCATGCTTCTTGAGCAGGCCTATGCACACGGTGTTACTTGCTGGAACAAGGGAATAAAGTTGAAAAAGTCCCAAATAGTCGCGCACGTAGCTAATTGTAAGTCTTAAAGCTGCGTCACCTATACCTTTGCCCTCATGGGCCGAATCAATCATTATGCCAAACTCGGCACGGTTGTTGAATGGATCAAAATTGGTAAGATCCACAGTGCCCACTGGCTCACCAGTCGCGGTGAGAGCTATCATCAGCCGCAACTGACGGGTAGCATAGATGTCGCTGTCATAGTTCTGAAGATACTGCCACAGGTAGCTCTTGGGCGACGGCGCCATGATATTGCTCACCGTCCACAACCGCGTGTCGTTCTCCCATCGGTAGAGCACATCAAGGTCGGTAGCCTCAAGCGACCGCAGCGTCACTATGTCATTGGATATTATCTTTTTCATAGCTCAATTTCGTTTGCTGTGTGCAAATTTAGTGATAATATTTTGCACAATGAATTTTTTTCACTAATTTTTGATAAATTAGGCAGCACCTATGAAAAATGCGATTAAGCGAGTCAAAGCTTGAGTTTGCTCAATGCCTTGCGAGCGTGAGCATTTTATTGAAAAACTCAAATAAATTTGGTTTTTCTCTCGGTTTGCACTAATTTTGGGCGCTATTTCAAAAAAACAATACTATGGGACTAGTTATAGGAATTGATGTGGGCGGAAGCACCACCAAGATTGTAGGTCTTAACAGTGGGCAGATTCTCTCACCTATGTTTATCACTGCTGCCGACCCTATCACATCGCTCTTTGGGGCGTTTGGCAAGTATATCTACGATAACGGCTTTACGCTCGCCGACATTGAACATGTGATGCTCACCGGCGTGGGCAGCTCGGGAGTGACGACACCCATCTATGGCCTGCCCACAAGTAAGGCCGACGAATTTCAGGCCGACGGACTCGGAGCACGCTTCGACAGTGGACTTGATAAGTTGACAGTAGTATCGATGGGCACTGGCACTACACTGGTGAGTGTTGATGGTGACGAAATCAAGCATTTGGGCGGCATCGGCATTGGTGGTGGCACACTCATGGGACTGGCTCACTTGCTGCTCAAGACCGACCACATAAGTGACGTCATCGAGATGGCGAGCACGGGCAACATTACTCACATCAACCTGCAAATCAAGGACATCTGCAAGACCGACCTCGAAGGACTGCCTCTGCACGCCACTGCATCGCTCTTTGGCAAGGTGCGACAAAACACCCCAAGCGAAAACGATGTAGCGCTTGGAATTATCTGTATGGTGCTTGAATCTATAGGCTCGGCTGCAGTACTCTCAAAACTCAACACTGGCGTGAAGGACTTCGTCCTGATTGGCAACCTCACTCGCCTGCCGCAGTGCGCAGTGGTGTTCCCACGCATTGAGGAGATTTATGGCGTGAAATTCCACATCCCTGCCCATGCCGAATACTGCACCGCACTAGGCGCAGCACTTGCCTACAACAATGCTTAATGCATAATGCAAAATGAACAATTTGGAGGGAATTAAGGTCCAGCTATTCCTAGCCACTAGCCTATCTAATTCCCCATTTGGAATTGCGTCTTTAGCCACTTCATGGCGTTTTCCACTTGCCAGGGATATAGCCAATGACCTGTGTCACGGCCTACTTGCAACTGCTTGGGAGCGGTAATTACATTGTAGGCGCTGAAGGTTGATGTTGGGCAACAAGCGGGATCGTTAAAGCCCCAGGCATAGAAGCCTGGCACCTTCAGAATGCGGGCAAAGTTCACGGTATCGTAGTAACGCGACACTTCCATGCGCGCTTTAATATTGGGCTCATTGGGATTACGGAACAGATGCGGCCAACCTGCGCCGCGCCCATAGTAATAGCCGGTGAGGTCGCAGAAGGCTGGAAAATAAGCAAACAAAGCGCTCACATGTGGGCTCAAAGCTGCTGTCATTATCGACAGCATGCCACCCTGGCTGCCACCGTAGGTGGCGATGCGTGTGGTGTCAACATCGTTGCGCGTGCACAGGTAATCGACTGCGCGCACACATCCCAAGATGGAACGTTTGTAGTAATAAGTATCGCGATTGTCGATACCCATCGTGGTGTAACCAGCCAACGCTCCCGCCTCTAGTTGACGGTATATCTCTTTGTCCTGGTCAACAGGAATGCCATGGACTCCAATCTCCAGCACCACAAACCCTTCGTAAGCGAGTTCGTTGGGACCATTAAACGAACGCCCGGCAGCACCAGGCAGTCGCAGGATAGCAGGTTTGCGGCCTTCGGTTTTAGGCACCGTAAGCACGCCATACACGTAGTTTCCCTTCTTGTAGGACTGCAATCGCAGATAATAAACATCTACCCTATCGTTACTCTCCTCATCGCTGTGCCGTAGTGTTGGCTGCATGGGTACCTGAGCCGCTTTCTTCATGGCCTCGTCCCAGAACTGCTCGAAATCATCGGGCATAGTGGTCGTGGGCTTGATAGTATAGGGGTCAAAAGCGATATTTGTCATTGAGCTGTAATTGTGCCCGTCAAGCTCTACCTTCACCCTCACGCTAGTGAACCCAGGCGTTTTGGCTCCTGGCACATCAAAATGCGCCACGCCGTTGCGGTCGGTTTTGATGGTCTTCGTAAAGACAGCATCGAGTTTGTCGGGGCCATAGCTGTAGGTTATCTCAGTGTCACGCATGCGCACGTTTTCCTTAATCGCATAAGCAGTAAAATGCGCTGTCTCGCCTGTGCGGTAGGTCCAGTCGGCATGGTCAGGTTCTGCCACCACAGTCACATACTGATGGCTCGACGACTGCGCCATAGCCATCATGCTCAAGCACAGCATCGCAACAAATGCGAAAACAAATTTGGTATTGAATTTAAAACCCTTCACTAATCTTTAATCATTAATCTATAATCCCTAATCATTTTTTCTTCGCCTCACAAATGGTAAGATAATTGCAATGCATCATCTTGCCGTCATCGTCACGCAGATGGAAGGGGCCTCCGGCGCACCAGTCCCACATCTTGCATTTGGCGCACTCATCGTGTTTCATCCATCGGCGGTCGCGCATCTGCTCAAAACGATTGTTCCACACGTCGCTAAAGCGCTCGCGGTAGATATTGCCTTGATTGTAATGCGAACGAATGCTCAGGCAACCGCTGATGTCGCCGTTGGCAAGTATCGACGCCGTCATCGTTCCAGCATCGCAGCGGAAGATGTGGCCTCGCACTTCTCCCTCATATTCACCAAGGAAACCCTCGCAGCTATAGGACAAGTTTATCTTTCCCTCTTTACGGGTAGCAACAATGAAATCCATAAGTTCCAGATACTGATCAGGACTGAGAAACAATTCATTGTTTTGTTTAGCCCTTCCCTGCGGAAAGATGGTGAAGATGCGCCATTTAGTCACGCCGGCATCGATAAGATACTGCTTGAGTTGAGGCAAGGTGGAGAAGTTGCGCTGATTGACGCAGGTAATCACGTCCCACAGTAGGTTGCGTGTGCGAGTAAGAAGCTTCACCGCACTCATCGCTCCGTCAAACGATCCTCCACGAAGCCAGTTGTGCTCCGTCTCGAGGCCGTCGAGGCTCACAGCAACGGTGCGCAGTCCAGCTTTAAGCACGTCGCGCAGCATCTGCTCGGTGAGCAGCACGCCATTGGTCACGAACCCCCATAGAAATCCTCGGTCGGTGATTGCCTTGCCACACTCCACAATGTCGGGGCGCACCAGCGGTTCACCGCCAACGGTGTTGACCAGCACTTTCTTTGGCTCAATCATCGTTGCCACATCGTCGAGCACAGGAAGGAAATGCTCAAGAGGCATATCGGGCGTTACCGACACCTTGCGGCAGTCGCTGCCACAGTGACGGCAAGACAGGTTGCAACGCAGGGTGCACTCCCAGAACAGTTGCCGAAGCGGATGATGCTTCTCAAGCCATTTGCGCTCGCGACGCGTGTTCTCGCAGTCAATAAGTTGGCGAGTCTTCATTATTTTACCTTTTTGTCGTCTTCAGATGATTGAGGCTCATCAATAATAACGGGATCAGCTTCTTGATCCTCAAAATAAGATGGCGGACCATAAACAACCTCTACCTCTTCAATATCTTCGATAGGAGGCCCATACACATCTTCAACCACACTGACATCACTCTTCTCACTGGCCGCTGTGCTCGAGAGGCTTTCGTCGGCGTCGCTATTATGGCTCTTTTTGCAAGAATGCTGGCAAGCGGTCACGCCTACCAATGCGCCAACAACTACCAGTCCTCGCACCAGCCATTTTTTTATTATGAATGTATATTTCTTCATTATTCAGAATCTTTATTCTGTTTCAACTCTGGCTTATCGGTTGCTCTAATGCTGTCTATCTCCTCTACTGGAGGACCATAAACGTCTTCAATCACATTTACCCTATGAGGGGAGTAACCAGGCGGCGGACCATACACGCCTTCGGCGGGATTAGGACCGACCTTATGGGTGCAGGACGATAAGCCAAGTAATGTGCCAATGGCAACCAATGCACGCACACCCCATTTATGAATATTAAAGTTCACTTTTTTCATGATTATTCGTTTTTATTTAGAGGCTTGATCACTGGCGGGTCTAAGCGTTTTCCGTCCTCAATAGTATCATACACAACATTGCCATTCTCGTCGATGCGCCTTTCAACCAATGTTGCACGGGATTTGTTTATATCAACAAGTGGACCATACTTAAGATTATGAATTGGAGGCATATTATTATTGTTGTTATCTTTTACCACTTTCTTGGTGTGACAACAAGCAGAAATGCCAAGCAGGGCACCAGCAGCAACCAGCACCCGAATCGACCATTTCTGGACTCTAAAACTCACCTTTTTCATAACTGTAAATTATTGATGGATATTATTAGCTCGCAAATATAAAAAACTTTTCCCACTTTTACAAATCAAAAACAGGAAAAAGCTGAAATTCTTGGTTTTATAGTAAACTAGGAATGGCTAGGAGCAACTAGGAATGACTAGGAGTGGCTACTATAGTGGCTATTGCTGTGGCAACGTTGTGTAGTGTCACATCTGTGTTCATGGCTAGCTCTAATGGCATTTCGGGAGGGGTGACGGGTATCACTTGCTTAAATCCCATTTTAGAGACATCTGTGCCCGGTGCTATGCATCCGCAAAGGGCGACAACTGGAATCCCTTTTCTTTGTGCCGCCTTGAGCACTCCTGCTGGGGCTTTGCCATGGAGTGTTTGGTTGTCGATGCGGCCTTCGCCAGTGATAACGAGGTTGGCATCGCTGATAATATCGTCAAAATGCGCCATTTCGAGCAAAGCTTCTATACCGGGTTTTATAGAGGCATTGAGCATTGCCATCATCCCTGCCGTCACGCCACCTGCGGCTCCAGCTCCTGGCTGCTGTGCTATGTGAGGCGGTAACAGCGTGGCAAAATGCTTAAGGCCCTCGTCGAGTTGCTTTACCTGCATCGGCGATGCACCTTTTTGGGGTGCAAAGACATGAGCCGCCCCATTGATGCCAAATAACGGATTATCCACATCGCTCAGTAGTGTGAATCGTGTGTTGAATACCTCGCTATCAACATTGCCGCTATTGATGCTTGATATTTTTATAAGATTCTCGCCACACGGCGACAACTCATTGCCGCTCTTATCAAGAAACTTAAACCCCAAAGCCGCTAGAATGCCCGTTCCGCTATCACATGTGGCACTGCCTCCCAAGCCAAGAACTATGTGCCTAGTGCCATTATTTATTGCGTGGGCAATCATCTCACCTGTGCCAAAAGTGCTTGCCTTCATCACGTCCCTACAACCATCAGGCACTAGCGCCAGTCCACTAGCCGTTGCGAGGTCCATATAGGCAATGTCGCCGAGCGTGACATATTGTGCATCGACTTGAGGGAGTTGGCGCAACGGCGCTGAAACACTAATGTTGCGTGTCTCCGCCTTGTCGCCAATGACATCTTTGATGCACTGCATCGTGCCATCTCCGCCATCGGCAATAGGCACCGCCACCACCTGCGCCGAAGGGCACAGGCGAGCAATCTCCTTGCTTATCACTTGCGAGAGCTGGTGGCTCGAGGCACTACCCTTGAACTTATCGATAGCTATAACCACTTTCATGTGTCGGCTTCAATCTTTGGCATCATTCAACTTGCACAACCAGGTAGTTGCTGTATTCCCAAAACTGTGCAGTGTCAAGAATTTTGATTATTGTCAAGCCATCGCTCTCCTCTTTAGAGAAGGACTGCTCGTCGTGATTGGTAAGCAGTTTCACATTCTTGCCTGAAATAGTTATCTCGTTTAGCGTGCGCTTGTCGGCTTTAGTGAAATAGGATATCAAGAGGTTGCCGCTCTGCATCACTTTAGTTCTCTTTAGGAACTCAGACTCTATGATTTTGTGATTTTTCAACTCCTCTCTTGTGCCTATCACATAGTAGCACTCGTTAAGCTCATTGTTAAGCTTTTCACGCTGTTCCTTATGATTAGGATCATCATCCTGGGTTATCGATTTTGTTTCAGGAGGCAACTCATTAACTGTTGTTGAGTCGGTGATATTGGCATGGTCTTTGGCTTTTCTACCCGAAGGAAGAAGTTTAGCCGACAGGTGGTTAATCATCGACTTTTGCAAATCGAGCTGCTTGCGCAGGTTGTTGATGTCCTGCGCTATCTCGGCTTTGCCCTTGTCGTCAATGTAGTTTAGGTCGTCTTCGAGTTCTGTGAGCTCCTTGCGTCTTTCTTGAATGGCATTTTTCTTCAGCAGAATGTCGTTACGGAGCTTAGCCCTTTTATTTTGTGACAGTTGAGAGATGTCGATAGAGTCAATAGTTTGCTCAAGTATTGTTATCTCGTCAAATCCGTCGTTAATCTCGTTGGCGATTTCATTAAGTGTGCTTTTAAGCTGCTGCGGCGCAGTGAGCACATCTTGAGCCGAAGGTTTCAGCTCGTCGTTGCTCCTAATCACTTCGGGCTGATCGTCTTCGTCGCTTTTGTCCTTGTCGTTGCAAGCAGTGAAGGCTGTCGTCACCACTATGGCAAACAGTGATAATATGAGATATCTAAGCGTTCTCATCGCACTGATTGTATTTATTTTTGAATTTAGCGTATTTATCAACTTTAGTGTGGCCCTCGCTTTCTTTGCCTGCAACCACAATCACAATCTCACCCCTTGGTGCTTCGTGACTGAAATGCTCAAAGAGCTCACTAAGAGTGCCATGGTGGGTTGTATCGTGAAGCTTGGAAATCTCGCGGCACACCGACGCCTCACGGTCGCCGCCAAAGGCCTCAACTAACTGTTGCAGAGTCTTTACCAACCGAGTAGGTGACTCATAAAAAATCATGGTGCGCGGCTCTTGGGATAGAGCTTCGAGACGCGATGCCCTACCCTTCTTTACTGGCAGGAAACCCTCGAAGACAAATCTGTCGCATGGCAGACCGGAGTTGACAAGAGCTGGAACAAAGGCCGTTGGCCCTGGCAACGTCTCCACTACGATACTGTTGCGGCGACACTCCCTTGAGAGCATGAACCCCGGGTCGCTGATGCCTGGCGTGCCAGCATCAGTGATTAGCGCTATGCTTTCGCCTGCCTTCAGCATTTCGATTATAGCGCTGGTAGTATTGTGCTCGTTGAACTTGTGATGGCTCCGCATGGGAGTGCTAATGCCATAATGCTTCATCAGCACTGCACTAGTGCGAGTGTCCTCTGCAAGAATCAGCGACACTTCGTTAAGCACTTTTATCGCCCTTGCTGTCATGTCGTCGAGATTGCCGACAGGCGTGGGCACCATATATAGCTTTCCTGCCATAACTAATTTGTTATCCCTTAAAACTCAGTTCTATAAGTCTCACAAACTCTTTTACCACTTCGTTACTACGGTCCAAACCGAGAATGTCGGTAATGAACTCCTTAATCTTGTCGATGTCGGCAAGTCGCTGCATCACAGCAATGGCATCGTCATACTTCTGTTTGTTTCCATCGAAGAGCTCTCGCTGGAACAGGAAGCGGTCGTTGATAGAGAACGCCGAAGTTATATCGTGAGCAGATGATGGCTTATGATTTAAAGTGACTTTGGGCTGCTCAATGGGCTTACTGTTGTTAATCGGCTCTGAACATTCTTCTTTATCAGTGTCGGGAACGGGCTCTACAACAAGTTCTGAAGCTGTAGGTGGCACAGCACTTGATGTCGCTGGTACTGTTGGAGCAGAATCAGGCTTCTCGGAGGGGACTGGCTGAGCAACTTCGGTGTGCTCTGATGCTGGAGGAACAAAAGCAGGCGGCACAACTTGTGGTGAGTCTTCGTGCTTTTGATGGGCCTCTAGCACATTAGCCACTGCAGCTATTTCATTGGCTTTTTCTTTAAATCTGTCAATCACTAACTGTGGTATGCTGTCGTTGTGGCGCTGCATCACCAGCAACAGTCCTTCAAGCTCATAGACATTGGTCAACAGTTGGTCAAGAGTTGTATTCATTATGATATTATTGTTGAGTGAGTATTCTAATTTGTTATCAGGGTGCGAAAATTCCCAGCAATAGGCGGTCAATCATTTCTCTGAGGTTGGGGCGACTGCCATGCCAGTTGTTGACGAGCACAGCCCAAGCATATTGCGGATTTTCGGCAGGAAAGTAGCCGACATAGCACTGCACGTCGCGCATAGAGCCTGATTTTGAGGCTATCATGCCACTAATCGACGATGCAGGAATCTGCGTGCCTATCTTGGCGTTGACACCAAGACGAGTCATCAGGTCAACGAGGCGCAACTGGTGAGCACCAAATCGGCGATCGCTCATGTAGGTGAGCATGTCGGCAAAAAACTTTACAGGAGCCTTATTGTTGCGGGCCAAGCCACTGCCGTCATACTGGAATTTACCTGATGCGTCGATGCCTCGTGCCGTGAAGAGGCTGTCGATGACCTCTACACCTTGAGCTGCGGTGGGTTCACGGCTGCTGTTCAAGGCAATAGCTTTGAGAAGTCCTTCGGTGAACATATTGTCGCTACGCTCAAGCAGTGATGCGACGATATCAGTGAGAATTGGCGACTTATGAGTGAGGAGGAGCCAACGGCGATCGCTATGTGGAAACTGCCTATTAGCCAGCTTTATGCCCGACTTTGCAAGAGTACGGCTAAGGCTGTCGGCAAGCAGCACATCGGGTGTGGGATTTGCCACGTCAAAATAATAGGTAGTGTCGGCTGCTGTGCCAGTGAGAATGATTGCTGGGTTGGCATACTCGAGCAGCACCACCACATTATCCTTGTTGCCAGGATGCATGCGGTTGATGATTTGCACCCCTGGCACATTGGGCTCAATGTGTGCATTCTCGGCTGTGCCGTCGCCATTACCTTTAAACACCAACTTCACACGATTATCGCAATAGTTGAGTGCATGCAGTCCCATGCCGAAGTCCCATGCAAGATCGTCGGCACACCAGTCACCATTATAGGCAGGATAGTAATAAAGGCTGTTGTCCACAATCACCTTTCCTTCTATCATCGTAATGCCCTGCTTGCTGAGAGTTTCAACCACCTCATAGACAATGTCGAGGTTGTCTTTGAAATATACCGAGCCTAGTGTGGGGTCGCCTCGGCCCACTATCACGAGGTTTCCACGCAGAGTGTTGCCGTGAATCTCTCCGTCAAGATAGACAGGAGTTTTAAAAGTAAAATCGGCGCCCAGCAGCTCCAACGCAGCCGACGCTGTGACGGTCTTCATGGTCGATGCGGTGATGCACGCCAGGTTGATGTTGCGCCCGCCAAGCATCTTGCCGCTCTTTAGGTCGGTGACTATCACTCCCACCGAGGCATGGCGCATTAGTGAGTCATCAACAAAACGGTCAATAGCCTTCTGAGTGCGCTGCGCAGTGATATCTTTAGCCTGCAAAGCATTGCCACAAGCCGCAAGCACAAGCAATGTAATTATATATCGCAGTTTCATATAGTTCTTTTAGTTTATAACTTCCTTCAATATCATTAATAGTATCTTATGCCTTAAGCATTATAAATTAGTAAATTATGCATTGTGAATTGTGCATTGTGAATCACTCCCACTCTAGCAGGTTGGCTGCGATGCCGTCGGCCAGGTTTACCAATGAGCACAAAGGGTGTTCGTCGCGAGCTGTGTTAAGAGATCTGGTAAGTTCCACGCTCTGCATGGGCAGGTCCCATGCTGCCATGTGCCAACGAATGGCAAGCAACTCATCATCATAGATTTCAAAACCGCTCATCAATGCGAGCATCGCCGACTTCTCGCCGTGCCCCATAGGGAAGTTGCGGTAACTCACCTCGTAGCTGTTCACCTCACGCCAGATGCCATCGGCTCCACGCTGTTTCTTTATTGTGGGCGAATATATATCGGCCTTGCAGATGTCGTGAAGCAAAGTTGCAACAATCACGCTGTCGCGGTTGAGTTTCTCCTCAAGCTCAGGCTTCATGGCGATAATCATTTCGCGCAGCTTTAGACCTGCCTTGCAGGTGTTTAGTGAGTGCACTAGCAGTCCGCCGTCGCTGTTGAGGTGGGGGTTCACGCTTGCCGGCGCGGTGAAGAAGTGCAGCTTACCCTCGTCTAGCATTTCAACGAGGTCGTCAATACCTTCGCGACCTGTTGATTTCAAGAGGTCGATAAATTCGGCCTTATAGTTTGCTATCTCGTTTTTATCCATGTTTAATACTTTTTGTTGAAATATCTACGTAATTTCTTTCTGTGTTTTGATTTCTTTGTTCCTTTTTTCTTACGAATGTATTTTATCCAAGCATAGTGCTTGCGTTGCTTTAGATAGTCGTGGTTGCTCTCGTTTTTATAGGCCTCGCGTTCAAAACTGAGGTTGAAATATGCATCACCCCTGAGAAACAACCTGATAAACCACTCAACAAGGTAGAGTATATAGAACGGCACATAGAGCAGCTCTCGCATTTGAGCCGTGTGGATGCTCTCATGGTTGATAAGACGCTTCGTCACAGCCACATCAGGATGTACAAAAAACACGCCAAATAGATTGATTGCGGTGTAGTTGCGAAACGGAGGCAAATATTTAGTGCGAACTATTTTCATTTGATAAATGCTATCAATCTGCAAAGATAATGAAAAGTTTTTAGTTATTAGTTTTTAGTCGATTGTTTTTTGGAGGACAAAAAAAGTTTTAGCGCGAAATCTGATTTCTGATTCCATAAATCTGAAAACTTTTTCTTACCTTTGCGCCCGATTTTAAGACAGATGTTATTTATATACAAGTAAAAACAATTCACAATGTTAACTCTCGACAGCAAGAAAAAGCTTAAACGTGAAATAATTGCCTACACATTGCTTATTGTGGGTAGCGCACTGTTTGCCATAGGCGACGTTATGTTTGTAAACCCATATCTAATGGCGCCTGGCGGCACCTACGGACTTAGTAACGTGTTCAACACACTGTGGCCGTGGAAGATTTCGCTCTACGCCCTCTGCATGGATGTGCCGCTGCTCATCATTGGCACTTGGATTCTAGGACCAAAATTCGGCGTGAAGACCATTGTCTCAACGGCACTGATATTTGTGTTCACTTTCATCCTAGAGAGCTGGTGGGGCTATAACCCTGTTATCCACGACGGTGAGATAGTGAAGCAGGCTGGCGCCTCGATGGTAGAGATACCACATAACGGCGGCTGGTTCAACCCCGACTATTTCCTTAACACCGTTGTTGCCGGCATCATCTATGGCTTGGCGATTGGCCTCATCTTCCGCTCTGGTGCCACCAGCGGCGGCAGCGACATCATCTCAATGATTCTGCACAAGTACACCAAGATTTCGCTCGGCACCCTGGTAATGATCGTTGACGGCATCATCACCCTGAGCACACTCATTGCTTTTGGCGACATTCGCCTGCCAATCTATTCGGTTATCATCATCTTCATCGAGGGTAAGGTAATAGACCTTGTGGTCGATGGCATGAAGAGTTACAAGACCATGTTCATCATCACCGACAACCCAGAGCCTGTGCGCGACTTCATCATCAACAACCTCAAGCGCGGTGGCACTTGCATCACTGGTAGCGGACTCTACAAGGGCAACGAACGCAAGATGGTGTATGTCACCCTTGACCGTACCGACATGATTAAGCTACGCTCGGTGCTTTACCGCATCGACCCCAAAGCTTTTGTCAACATTATGGAGAGCTCCGAAATCCTGGGACAAGGATTCCGCCGCCTACCGCAAGAGTGATTGGGCGCTGTTCCTGTGTATTGCGTCACATACCGCGTACATATAAAACCCCAAGCTTGTCCGATTTGTTTGCAATTGTAAGTAATTGTTTGAAAGAACAAACGGAACTCAAAAAGCATTCAACACCCCGCGAAAATTGCCTGCAATAAAAAATAATTGTTTGCAGTTGTAAGTAATTGTTTGAAAAAAACAAACGGAACTCAAAAAGCATTCGACAACCCGCGAAAATTGTCTGCAATAAAAAATAATTGTTTGCAATTGTAAGTAATTGTTTGAAAAAAACAAACAAAAATCTTGTTTTTTGAAATAATAATGTCTAAATTTGCCACAAATTATTATTTCAACCTTTATTAACCGTTTAAACTTTCTATTTTTTATGACTTACAAGATTATCGACATCGAAGGCGTGGGCGAAGTATATGCTCCTAAACTCATCGACGCAGGCATCAAAGACACCGACGCATTGCTCGAGAAATGTGCAAAACCCGCTGGACGCAAAGCGCTCGAGGAAGCAACAGGAATCAGCGGCAAACTCATCCTCAAGTGGACTAATCATGCCGACCTGATGCGCATCAACGGCGTAGGGCCACAATTCAGCGAACTCCTTGAGGCTGCCGGTGTTGACACCGTGAAAGAACTACGCAACCGCGTGCCTGCCAACCTGCAAGCAAAACTCGAAGAAGTAAACGCTGCTAAAAACCTTGTCAACCGTGTGCCAGCACTCGCAGAGGTAGAAAAAATGGTAGCACAAGCCAAAGAGCTCCCACCAATGATGGAGTATTAAACACCCACTGTCAAAAACAGCTAAGTGGCGGCACATCACCGCCACTTTTTTGTTTCCACACAGCCACAAAACACATGCACACACGCCCCAATCAACCATTTTGGAAAGAAAAATTGACACCCATCAATAAAAAAATCAGAAAAAGTTTGCACAATTCAAACCAAAGCAGTAATTTTGCATCGCTTTTCGAAAAAATGGCACCTCGGTGCCACATCGAAACAGCAGTTCGGTAGGTAGCTCAGTCCGGTTAGAGTACGCGTCTGGGGGGCGTGGGGTCGCTAGTTCGAATCTAGTCATCCCGACTTTATAAGAAATACGTTGAAAATCAAGAGAATTGTCTGATTTTCAGCGTTTTTTCTTTTATAGAAAATATCAAAAAAGGTCAAAAAAAAATCGCAATCTTGTACAAAGTTGGATAATCGTGGATATTTTTGGACAATTTGACGAGCGAAAATACGAGCGACTTTCTTGTTAGACGAGCGAAAACACGAGCGACTTTTTTGTAAAGATGCGTCAATTTTGACTATGGCAAATACTAGATTTTATCTAGATGACCGCAAAACAAAAAGCGGCAAACCGAGTTTTCTTAAAGTAGGTATAGCTCATAGAGGTATGTCTGCCTACATTACTCTTGAAGCAAAGTTGTTTCCTCACGAATGGGACAGAGAAAACAACATTGTTGTGAAGCGTCCTGATGCCAAGTTGCTAAATGTATATATTACAGGCGTAAAGCAACAGATTGATACTTATATCATCACCCTTGCCAACGCAGGTAAGCTTAACTCCATGACGACTACTGAGGTTAAGAATTATATCGTTGAACAATTGCATCCAGAGAAAGCTGAAGCAAAGAAAGATGCTCAACGACGTAAGAATTTATTTGCAAGTCGCTATGTTCGCTTTGCAGATAGCAAAAAAGAAAGCACAAAACGCATTTATATGGAAACATATAAGCGTATGACAGAGTATGCAGGTGCTTCACTTCAAGAACTTGCATTTGAAGACATTACTAAAGAGTGGCTGACAAAGTTTGATAACTATATGATGAAGCAGTCACCTTCAAAGAATGCAAGGAACATTCACTTACGAAACATTCGAGCAGTCTTCAATGAGGCTATAGATGATGAGATTACTAGTTTCTATCCTTTCCGTCGCTTCTCTATCCGAAACGTAGCCACTCGCAAACGCAATCTCAAGGTAGAAGATCTTCGTAAACTATTCAGTTTCCCATGTGAGAAGCATGCTCAACAATATCTTGATATGTTCAAGCTTATGTTCATGTTGTTGGGCATCAATGCGATTGACCTCTGCCACCTAAAGAGCATCGTGGATGGGCGAATAGATTTTTATCGGGCAAAGACCAACCGCCTATATAGTATTAAGGTGGAGCCCGAAGCTCTTGAAATAATAGAAAAGTACCGTGGTGAGAAATGGCTACTCAATATCCTTGACCGTTACAAGGATTACAAGGACTACACCAAACGAATAAATCGAGCCTTGAAGAATATTGGGCCAGTGAAGCGTAGTGGATTGGGAGGAAAGAAAGAGTATAAACCTTTATTCCCTGAAATATCAACATATTGGGCACGTCATTCATGGGCAACAATAGCTGCTTCTCTTGATATTCCAAGAGATACTATTGCTCATGCCCTGGGACATGGTGAAAACACTGTCACAGACATCTATATAGATTTTGACCAATCAAAAGTCGATGCAGCCAACAGAAAAGTGTTGGATTGGGTATTATATGGTAAAAAGTGATTGCAAAACCGAAATCATAACCGCTACCCATACCGAAACGATTAATGATATCATCATTGCTATCATCACCGCACCGAGTAACGATTTTCAATGAGTTAGATGCTAACATTACTGATTTCATAACCGATGACATTATCGCTACCATTACTGCAACTATTATTACCATATAACAAAAATCTCCGAGCAAAGTGCCCGGAGATTTCCTTTCTTATTAATATAGCCTATATTATTTTATAGAATTCTCCCTTCAATAAGTTTGACATGCCATCTTCGGAGAACGTTGCAGTAATCTTCTCACAAAGGTATTTCTTTCCATCTATATAAAACGTGGAGCGTACATTAGGAATCTCTTTGGCAAGGAAGGAGAACTGATATTTCTTCTTTCGGTCAATGTTCGTAAACGAGGTGCGCTCCACTCCCTGTCCGTATGCCTGGTTATTGATTCGCAGTGAGAAGGGATGGTTTGCGTATATTGCTCGCCAGGTTATTGTCAGTGTACCTTGTGGTGTGTCGGTATTCTGTGTCACGTAAGAATAATCCGTGTCATAAGAGTCAATCCACGGATGCGGCAGATGTGGCGGGAACATTGCAGTCGCCCCATCCCAAAATGCCACATTCAGATTGCTGAATATCTCATCCTTCGCCTCCCTCTCACCATTGCCTACAGTACGGCAAGCACCGAATTGAATCACTTCGTCTATATCAGCATAGTCAGAGAGGAAAGGATTGTTTGGGTTATGCGAATGGTGTGCTGGACCAGTGTCAGCATCATTGCCGAAGTCTCCACACTCCAGGAATGTTATTGGTCCTTTATCTCTATCTGTGGCATCGATGCATACCGGCACAATTCTCAATTCTTCAATGTTGTCACGGTTCTCCTCGTCAAGGATGAGATTCCCGAAACGGTTCACCGGCACCAGTCGGCACACATTGCCCCACGTCTCGAATACATTACCACCCTGTGTGCGGTATTCAATTCTTTCCACCACTTCCACCACGAAGTATGTGTCCACGTCTTGCGCATGGTGCAAGCCCCATTTGCCGCCAGGATATAAGTTGCTTCCTCGCGGCTCGGTGTTGTCGCTTATACAGTCCTGCTTCAGTCTATGGGCAAGCAGCTGTGCCAGCGTCTCGTATTCCGTGCATTTCACAGTGCCGTCAGGCTTTGTAAGTCGATGTATGTACCACTCACATGAATAGAAGTTGTCCAAGCGGTGGCCACCTTTTGCATATCCACGGTTCAGCATAGCCTTATAATCATCCTCATCCTCAGTGTCCACCTCCACTGAAAATTCATCCACCACCTGCTCAATAAGAACATCCCCTGCCGATTCTACGTTCTCCTGCGTCCTTGAGCAGCTTATATGCCCCTTCTTGTGGTCGATGTCAAACTCATATAGAAGCAGGTTCTCCAGTTCCATAAAGAACTCGTTGATTGTCCAATGAGGAAGTGCAGTCGCCCATTTACCTGATGACCACACATATGGAGTGGTGTTCATTACAATCAGGTACTTGTATATGCTATTCTCCCAAATAGAGAAGTCGTATGTATAGCCCAGAGCATCACATATTTTTTTGGTCAACCACAGCAGGTTCGGCTGGAATGAGAAACCTTTTGAATAGTCCAAGTCATCGTCATTATCACTATCGGTTTTCCATTCATATCGGTTCTGCGAGTTGTTCCACTTCACGCAGTTCTGCATTACGCCAGTAGAGTTGTTCACCCATGGAAGTGCCGTGTAGTCCTGCCATCGGGACCACATCTGCTGTGGCGTTGTGTTCGAAGGAGTCAGACTAGGCCAATTCCCGAGGTCAAGTTCATTGATGTATTTCTCATCGAATCGAGGGAAGAAGTTCTGATAAGATCTTTTCTCAAGAAACTGCACTTTAACATACTCGTTGGTGATTTCAGTTATCACCACAGCACCTCGTTTGTAGAAGTCCGTATCTTGCAGTACAGCGTCATAATAGATAGTTTCAGCATCCACGTCCTTGCGTGTAAGCATTCCAAAGACTGCCAGATTCTGAGAGCATCCTGCAAGCGGCAGTTCTATCTCCATGCTGTAGTCATCAGCATCAGTAAAAATGCGGTTCTCAGAAACATATTCTATCGATGCGCCTTTCTTCAACGCTACTTGTTGTCCGTTAATTGTAAGTATCATTTCCTCTTGTTTTTTGGCGATTTATTATTCATCAATCTTTGGTAACTGTCCTGTGCCTGTTTGATACCGAGATCACCAGTAACGGTGTTCACGGTAACAAAAGGCTCATCAAGTCGTTCTTTCAGTTGCTTGATTGTCTCTCTCAGTTCCGCATTCTCTTGGATAATCACCTGCGGTTGCATATTTGCGATAGCTGCTGGTGCCGTTATCGAGCGCGACACGTCACTGCCACGCAGAGAGCCGATAGTATTTGTTCGTTGAGCATAGTCCAGTGCCTCTATCAGCGGACGCGCCACAGGCGATGCGAGCAGTTTCTGCGAAGCCACCCATTCCCCGGCATGAACCACTCCAGCCACCTCGTCCACGGCACCAGGCTTGGTGAAACCACCACTTGCATAACCTTCTGTCGCTGACTTCTGCTGTTGCTTCTTGATTGCCGCCACCTGCACCATACCAGCCGCCACAGCCATCGCTGCCGCAATAGGAGCGATGATGTAACCCACCAGAGGAATAGCAGCCGCCGATGAGTATGCATTGATGGCAGCAGTGGCTGTCTGCGCCAGTGCCTGCATCACCTCCATGGCGTACATCTTGCGGTTCGCCTCGTCCTTAATCTTCTTCACCTCCTGCTGTTTCTTCTTCTCCAGCTGCTTTGTCATGTACGCATTTCCTTGCGCCGCCTCAATCTCACGGTCGTATTTCTTCTCCACGGCGGCCACCTCCATCTCCATCTCTGCCTGCATCAGCGAGCGCAGCTGCGAGAACAGCGATGACATTCCCGATGACACAGCGTCGATGGATTTGGTGACTGCCTTTCCCACGTCCGACTCCAGCCACTCCTGAGCG